>CEPX01135076.1_pt1 | contig 15969 bp, 20 predicted proteins | sample 361361 | NCBI WGS metagenome assembly CEPX01 (sample SAMEA2619974, study PRJEB7988) | marine metagenome | biome: marine biome (ENVO:00000447); feature: mesopelagic zone (ENVO:00000213) & marine oxygen minimum zone (ENVO:01000065); material: "saline water (ENVO:00002010), including plankton... | reverse complement strand
AGTTGTGGTGGTGAGAAGGCTTTGAATTTAGAGAAGAACCATTTGTTGATGAATGGGTGAAAGATGGCTTTGAGGTGTACTGGTTTATATGGGTCTGTTAGATAGGTTATCATTTGAAGAATATCTATTTTATGATTATTTCATTGGTACTTTATAAGTATTCTAGTTGGTTTTAGATTCCTGAGCTATCCTTTTTTCATCATGTTTTACTTTTCTTTCCAATTTCTTAATGTCTTCTTCTGGTGGAAGATTCTCTGGAAAGATGTTGTCTTCTACTAACACATCTCTAACTCGCAGATTATTTTTTATATGTTCCTTTGTTATTTTAGGTTCACCATGAAGATTGTCCTTTTTTGTGTTAAAATTAGTTATTTCAGTCGCTAAATTTTTAGCTGTTATAGTTATTGTAGGTAGGAAATCTGCTAGTGGTTTACTTTTAGGAATACTAAGTTTCTTTTTCATCATTGATGTTGTGAATCCACCAAACAAGGCTTGGTCTCCTTTGCTTCTTATTCTTGAGAATCCTTGATCATCAACACCTCGTTCATAGATTAGTTTTGATAGTTCTGTTTCTGATGAGATTAATTTTTTCCTTGCTTGTAATCTTTCAACTAATTGAATTCTTTCCTCAATTAACTCTTGCTTCCTTGTTTGGATGGCGAAATAACTTTGAGCAAAGGCAATTTGCTCTTTTCTAGGGTCTCCATTCTGAGCAATAAGATAGCAGGCATATCTAGTGAGCATATAATCTTCTATTTCTCTTTGTGCTCCAGAACCCAATTGTACCTTTTTGGCGACCCCGACAAAATGGTCTGGAATTTCTTGATCAGAATTCTTACAAGATACTTTTGCTTTTTCAATTACTCCCAAGAATTTTCGCCATTCCACATAATCTAATAATTTCTGTAAATCTCTAGCAAACCAAAATTCAATACCATCTTTTTTATTAACATAGTCTTCAAAATTTGTCCTTAGCTTAGCAATTGTTTCCCTTTGCATGATTGCTCGTGAGTTTACTAGTATATAAACTCTGTGAGGAGTTGTCTTGTGGGTTGTGGTCAGAATTTATTTTTCAAGTTTGTCTAGCAAATTTAGTGCATCTTTCTCAAATTTTGAAAAAGCGAACCACTTTTTTCCCAAATCTTTTAATGAGGCTCCGATATGATAAACTTCTTTTTTATCAATAATCATAAAGCGATCATGTGATTTGTTAAATTCCTTAATTATAATTGGATCATATTGACTATTAAACTTCTTCAAGTCCAGTAGCAACTGTTTGTTTAACTTTGTATATATTGTAACGTTTACATTTTCTCCTCTTTTTGCAAAGTAAATTAATACTGACTCATCAATATAATTATCTATTAAAATTATTGACTTTTTTGCATTTTTTATAAGATCAGCAAAAAAATTGTAGGCATCAAAGACTTGGCCCTCAAAAAATATTCCTTTTTCTGGTTTAATATGCTTAGTTTCAATTAAATTAAGAATCAATTCTATCTGGTTTTCATGCCTTAACTGCTTTTTTTCTATTGTATTAATTTTGTAAAAAATTTGTGCATTGGTATTAAGAAATATTCTCATGGCTACAAATGCCCTTATTATTTGAATATTTATCAAAATAGCTTGAGAACTTCTCAAAACACCTGATAGAGCGGCAACTCCCTGTTCAGTGAAAGCATAAGGTAAAGTCCTCCTGCCACCCCAACTTGATATTCCAAAATGGAATTTCAAGCCATTAAATTCTTTTTTAGTTAACTGAAACATGAAGTCTAAAGGAAAACGCTCAGTGTTTCTTTTAACAGCTTTGTTTAGGTTAAATGTTGTTACATCATAAAGTTCAGCTAGATCTTTGTCTAACATCACTTGAAAACCACGAATTGTGTGAATTTTTTTCTTAATATCCTCTTGATCTAAAACAGATAATTCTTGATTCATTTTTATTGCAAAGTTTTAATTTTGCATAATTGCTCATGAATTTACTTATATATAAACTCTATGTGCACTTGTCCTTGTGTCTTGTGGTATTTTTCGTAGGATATTTTTTAAAAAAGAGTTCATTTTTGCATCATAGTGGTTCTGGTTAATTAATATGGTAAGTGTTAGTATTAAGAAAGACTCGGATTTAGAAGAGAAGTTAATAGGTAGAGATGGGAAGGTTAATGAGTGTAGAGATTTAATATTGCAAGATGATAGAATGAGTCATTTAGTGGAAGTTTTGACGAGAAATGAGGAGTGTCAAATCCATGCTCCACCCACCAATTTTTCTTTAGATTCTTATCCAGACTTGGATTTCATTTATTCAAATGAGGAGATAAATAAATTTTTATCCCTAAAGGTAGCATTTGAGGACAATGGATACTATAACAGGAATTTTGGTCTACTTGCCAGTAAAATGTGTCAGAATCTATGGAATGTAGAGAAGAAACAGATTAAATTAAATCCTCCAAAAAGGGTTATGTACTTAGGCTCTTTTCTACGTGGTAATACTCAGGATGAGTTTGAATTAGTAGTCCTTGGTGATGCAAGTTATTTCTTTGGCCTTGGTTCCGTTTTAACCAAGTTTATTGTGAAAGGAGATCTAGGTAATTGGGGAGGTGCATGCATGAGCTATTGCGAGATGCATGTTCAGGGAAAACTAAAGGATCAAGTAGGAGATAATAGCTCTAGTTCAGAATTTCATTTGTATAATGCTGATGTAGATAAATATTGGTTTGCTCAGGAAATGCAAGATTGCTCTTTTTACCTTTACTTCAATTTATTAAAAGCCATTCATTACAAGGATAATCAGGCACAATATTCCTATGAAAGTCGAAGCTTGGTTGGTTTTGAGGAATTGAAAAATTTTAGTCATGATAAGAGTTTTAGAGTTTATAATTTAGGAGAGAAGTAAAAATACTATATTTCTTAAGAATTAGCTATATCATGTATTAAGCCAATGTTCTTTTAATGCAATTATACCTTGATTTTGTGTTATTGATGAGAAATATGTCATTGAATAGTTATAAATATAAGGGTAACCCTTATAAAAGAGTACCAATTATAGCTATTAAGAGTTCTAGATGTTTGTTGGAGGCAGTAAATGACACGCGATTATAGAAAGGAATTAAATGATGTTAGCCATTTAATTGGTGAGTACTTTGTTATCGATCCTGAGGGTAAGAAAGTTGGTAAAAAGGAAGTAAAACATTGGAATACTAGCTTGGCAACTCTTACATATGCTTTAGATAAGAATGCTTTAATTGTTGGTGAACCTGGTTTTGCTAAGACTACTGGGGTTAAAGTTTTGAGTTCTATGTTGAGTGGCTTTCCACTTGATTTGTATGAAGCTGCTCAAATACAGGGACATCCTGACCAGACTTATGAGACTATGATCGCTAGATTAGATTTCTCCAAGTTAAAGGAAGAGGAATCAGTTATTTGGTTACTTAGTGCCTATTTGCCGGTTAAGGTGATTGATGAAATTAATCGATTACCTCCAGGAAATCAAGACGAATTGCTGAATACGCTACAAACAGGTAGGTTCAATTATTTGAATTCCACTTTATTCACTGGTGTTACTCCATTTTATGCTACAGCAAATCATCCAGATGATGGAAATCATGTTTTAATTCCTCCAATGAGAGATAGATTTACCATTCATTTCGAAATGGGACATATTGGAGCTACTTACAGATCTAAGATTAAGGTTGGTAGAGAAAATATTAATGAGTTGCTGACAAATTCAGAGATCTCTGGGAATATTATTAATATTATTAATAATTCTAAATATTCTGTTAAGGAGAAATTAGAGCAAATTGATGCCGCTAGACTAGACTTTGTAGCGAATTTAGAATCTGACAATGTTGGAGTTAAGCCGTTTTATAGGCATGACGTTGAGAATATTCAGTCAGAGGTGGAAAATATTCCTTTGAGTACCGAGGCAGATATCCTGATTGAAATAATTGATAAGGAGTTGAATTATACACCTACATTTGGTCGTAAGAGAAGTTCTGATCGCATAGATAGTAGTAATCATGCTAAGAAGTTAGCAAGTTCTAGTGCTAAGAATGCTTTTTCTCCAAGGGCTGCTATTGATGGGTTAGAATTAATGTCCAAAGGTGTTGCGTATCTTTTAGCTGATAAAGAAGTTAGAAAGGAACATCTCAGGGCAGTCGCACCCCATGTTTTAGGACATAGATTAGAGTTTACACCAGATTTTGCAGCTGCACATGAAGGTACACCAAGAGCTGGCTTATATGGATGTAGTAAAGAAATGCATCTCTCACAAATGTTAATTAAGGGAGTTGAAAAGAATTATGAATCCGTTAAGAAAGACCTTGATTTGGTAAAGGTTGCTTTGCATAATCCTGAGGATCTTAGTAAGGAAAATAGAGAAAGAGCTAACAATATGTTGAAGGATCATAAATTATTGGATCACCCTTTGCTAAAGGAATATATTCATAGATTGAAGAAGAATAGAACTAAGTTTTAATATTCATGTATGCTGCAGTTAAGAAAGATATCGGACTAGAAGATAAGTTAGCTAGTCGTAAGGGTGTGGTTGATGATTTAAAGTCAATTTCTGCAAGTAATGTTGTTTACGATATGTTTGAATTGTATGAAAAGGTTGTTAGAGACTGTAAGGACAAAAGATCATTTACTTATAATGACATGGATGACTTGATTGTTGAGACATGCTCTAATTCCGAAATTAATGGAATTATTAGTTTAATCAAGATGGAAGAAATAAACAAAAGAACTGCAATTGTTGCAGGTAAGTTTGTATCTATGTTAATTCAGAAGTCTTTTGATGATGGCAACAATAATTTTGACATAAAAGATTGCCCATATATTGATTTTCCTTATTCCGTTAGTGGAACTGAAACAGAATTGTTAAAGATAAAAGTAGGAGGAAAATTAAGCGATTTTGTAGGACTTGAGTGTAATTATGTTGATATGGAATTGCACGGTTCTGCCAAATCTTATTGTGGTAAATCAATGAGAAATTCTCACTTAAAAATTTATGGAAATGTCCAAGGATACTGGTTTGCTGAAAGATGTGAGAGTAGTATAGTGGAATTACATGGTAGATTAATTGATTTTAATGCTCTTATTGGAAAAAGAGCTAAACATAATATTTTCAAAACAGATAATAAGCAAACGCTGTATGATTTTAAAACTTATTTACCAAAGAAAAATCGAATCGTGTTTATTGATAATGGTGTTGAAGAGATAGTGAGGGATTATGCAGGCAGCAGTTAAGAAGGATATTGGACTTGAGGAGAAGTTGGTCGGTCGTAGTGGTAGGGTTGATGAGACTAAGCAGGTTCAAGCTGATGGAAATATTGATGAGTTAATGACTACATTTGCCGAGATGATGAAGGTTGATTATGAGGATGCAGGTAAAATTAAGGAAAGCATGGAATCTAACCAGTATACGCATGAACAAGTTGTTAATTTTTTTGCTAGTAGTATTGTTTTTGAAGAGTCTGAGAATTATTACTACAGTTTGGGAGAGTATGTTTCTAAATTGATTCAGAATAGTTCGGTAGAAAAATGGGATTTCCCAAAATATCTGCCAGGAGCACATAATCTGGGATCTAATTTGTCTGGTAATTATATTCTTAATATTGAATGTGAAGTAGGAGAATATTTAGGTTTTTGTAGTAAGAGTAGTGAGTTTAATGTTTTCGCTAATGTAGGTAAACTAGCTGCTGAAGAAGCTAAGAATTGTTTGTTTAGATTTTTTGCAGATGTTGATTTTTCTAACTTTGCAAGTAATGCAGAAAATTGTACGTTTGAGTTTCATTTGCCTTTAAATTACAAAGATGGACAGAGCTCTTGCATTGGTGCTCATGCTGAAGGTTGTACTTACAAAGTTTGGGATAAGGAAAATGTTGGTTTTTTTAGAAGAAGAATTGGTAGTGGTAGTAGGTTGATTTATGTTTACAAAGGAAAGGAAGAAATTGTGAGAGATTATGGAGGATAATAAAATGGTAAATTGGCAAGAAGTTATTGATGATAATAAACAGGAAGTGTTTGATGATTTTTTTAATCCAGCTATTCCGGAAGAGGTTACATTAGAAGATAGTATAGGTAGGTGTAATACCGCTTATTTTGATTTCATTTCCAATCGTACTCATATCTCAGAAGATTTTTTGAATAAGATGCATGAGGCCTCAGATTTGGATCCAGAAGTTATTGTTAGAGGTATTCTTAAGCATGAGGTTGGACACTATTACCATTATCCTAGAGAGTGTTCTAAATTGATGTTTTATAATCATTATGGTAAGGAAGTGTTTGGGAAGTATGCTGGACATATCATTGCCTATTGGGTGGACATCATGGACAATTTGCCACAAATTTTACAAGTTAATAGAGGAGAAGATGTTAGGCAGTTGTATAGAGGAATGAATCAATTAGTGGAAAAGGAGAGTTTAATTTCCGATGAAGTGAAGAAGGAATTAGAACATAGAGGTGTTGATGTTGATAAAGCAATTAAGGTTAGAGATGAATATTCGCCTGACAAATTACTGATTGGATATTACCAGAAGCAATCTGAACAGGATTTAGGTGTGGAATTGAAGGATTTTTTGGAAGAAAAACTGGAAGAGTTGATGAGTATCAATTATTTGCAGAATGAAGATGAGCATGATGAAGATTTTAGACGTAGAGAGTTGTTAAATTTTGTATTATTTGGAAATGTGATTAAGGATTTATTAGAGAAGACTGAGGATGAAATGCCAGAGAAGGCAAGGGGCTGCTTCCCTATTGGTCCTGTGATAGCTGATGCTCCAGATTTGAGAGGTTTCTCAGATAAGGATATACAGGAAGGTCTCAATACAATTATAAAAGAATGGGGTAAGGAGCGGTATGAAAAGATTAAGAAGGATGTAGAAGAGATCTTAGGCAGAACTGTTGATCCACATCAACCTAAAGGTAAGAGTCCTGCTTTAGCTGGTTTGGCACATTCCTCGTTAATATTTTTGGACGATAATATTTCATATTATAAACGGTTTGCAGCGACCTACGGTATGTATATCCATAAGCGTCCGGTGATTACAGATGTGACAGATAGTTTTAGGCAAGGTCAAAAAGTTTTCAGAGTGGGAGATAAAATGAAGACTCTTAATCCATTTTCTACAGGAGGCAGAGTGTTGCCAGGGATTACTAAAAGGTATAAGTTACAGAATGGAACTAAGAAAGATAATTTGTTTAAAGTTCCTGACTTGAGTATCTGGATTGATAGTTCTGGTTCAATGGTGCATCCTTCTTGTGGTTCAAAGGCAATTCTTGCTGGTTTTGCTTTGGCTAGAAATTATTGGGAGAATGGGTCCAAAGTAGGAGTTGTAAATTTTTCATGTGATACTGCCTTTTTACAACCAACTAGAGAATTGCAGGATGTCTATTCGATGTTGTGTGCCTGGTGGGGCGGTGGTACCGCTTTGAATTTTGAGAAGATTAAGGAATATATGAAAGGTATTGCCAAGCATGAGGGTAAACCATTGGTTTATACGACTGAGGAAGATAATGCCAAGTTTGTAGGTAGGATGCATCCAGAGAAACAGAAAGAGTTTACTGAGAAGGAATTGCATGTTGACGTGAACAAAAATGTTAAAGAAGTTTATCAGAAGATGGACAATATTCTGCTTACAGACGGTGGTATTTGGAATATGGAAGAAGTTGTAAGCTATTTGAATAGCACTGCAGAGATTACTCGTAATACTGTGTTTATTTTGGATAGCCCCTACATGTCAAAGGAATGGGATAAGTTACATTTACCTCATACGCAATTGATACATGTAAAAAAGAAGGAGGATTTGATGGGATTAGCAATTGGTGAGGTTAAGAAGATGGTCCCCCAAGTTTCAAAGCCAGCTTCCTTGTTTTATGAATAGTTTGATTAAGAAAGATGTTGGACTGGAGGAGAAGTTAGGAAATCGTAGTAGTAATAAGCTTGATGAGGTTAAAAGGTTAAAAGTTGAGTCAAAATCCGGTCTTGGAGTTGCTATAGTTCTATTTGAAGAGTATTTGCCTTTGGGAGCTTTTTCGGATGGTGCAATTAGATCTTTGAAATGTAGATTGCCTGTCTTAAATTCTCAAGAGATTTATTCATTTATGGCAGTTGCCAACACTTATGATCAAAGTGATTATTTTATGGAAGCCAGAGATTTGTTAATTAATCATATTCTTAGTAAGAGTTTTGATTATGGGAATAACGATTTTGTTCTTGATTTCCAAAATCATGATGCATGTAAGTTGTTGATGAAGTCAGATGTGGAAAATCAATTTAGGGCTGAGATTATGGCCAAGGAATTTGCTTTTAATTTTAATAATTATGCAAACATTGACATAGTAGCAAAGGGAAATAAATTTTTTAATTGTGGCATTGATTTAAAGGATAGCAAGGTAGCTTTTCACGGTTTAGTTTATAATGTTGCGTGGAGAAGTAATAATTCTGAATTTGAGTTTTATGGAAAAATTAATTCCGATCATGTTGGTTCTGATTCAAAGAATTGCATTTATCGTACTGATGCAAAAAGCAATATTGATATTTTGAAGAAGAGCGTTTCTAGAGGAAATAGAATTGTATTTGTTGATAATGGCGTTGAGGAGATTGTGAGAGATTATGCTGACTGAAATTAAGAAGGATACGGACTTGGAGGAGAAGTTAGTTAGTCGTAGTGGTAGTGTTGATTATGTTAGTAATAATAGCTATGATTTAAATACGATAGATTCTGCCTGTAGGAAGTTTAAGGCTTTCTATGAATTTGTAATAAATCTTGAACCATTCCCTGAAAGTGTAGCAGATGTTAATCAAGCAAAGATGAAATTAGTTGATTTTCTTGATCTTACAGAAGTTCTTTCAGAAGAAGAGATGCACTTATTTATCGATCATATTTCGATTTATGAGAATTCGCAAATTGAGGATTCAGGCCTTTTTTTAACTATGTTAATGCATAATTATTTTGAATCTGGTAAAAGTTACTTAATGCTTAAATCAGAAAACTTCCAACGAGTAACAGCTCTTTGTGGCGAATTAGAAAGATACAGAGATCATAGAATTAAATTAACAGTAGAATCTGAAGTAGGAGAGGGATTTGGCCAGAGTGCTAAATATGTTGATTTTGAATTGAAGGATGATATTGGTGTTGGTAGCTTTGCATGTGCAAAATATTGCACTGCCACGATTATTGGTTTTGTCCCTGGTGAGGTTGGTTGGGGAGCAAGAAATTGTGAATTCACTATTTATGAAGATGGAACTTTTGCAGTTCCAGACGAAGCTAGAGACTGCACATATATTTTAGAAGGCGATTTAGCCAGCTCCTTCAAGATAAAGAATAAAATTCAAAATTGCGTTTTTAAAACTAGTAAGTATAATAATATTGATATTCTAATAGGTGCAGTATCTAAATCAAATAGACTTCTCTCTAAAGAAAATGCTAATGAGGTTATTTATATTGATAACTGAAATTAAGAAGGATAAGGACTTAGAGGAGAAGTTGTTAGGTAGAGAGGGGAAGGTTGATGAGGTGAAGATGTTTAAATCTACAAAAGAGTATTCAAATTTATTTAGTGATTACAAGAAATTGATGTCTAGTGCTATGGAAGGTCACGAAGTTTCATCAAGATATTTAAATGAATACGTTCAAGTTACCCATGAGAGAATTACACCTGCTGAAATTCAAATTTTTCATGATCTATTTGCTGAGGAATGTGAGAACATTGAGAAGTTTTCTGTTTTTTTAACTAATTTAATTCAGAATAATTATAATGCTGGCAATAATAATTTTGAGTTTACTATTTTAGATAATTTAAGTTCTTATTGTATTAGGCTAATTGGATCTGAATATGATCCTTTAATTATTAAAGTAAACGGGAATATGTCCACAAATGCATTTTTTGAATGTACTAATGTAGATTTACATTGTCTGGGTAATGTTTATGAATATCTTGGTTTTCAAGCCTACGATTCCAAATTTTTGATTGAGGGAGATGCTGTAGATGTGGGTCAAATTGCAACTAATTGTACCTTTATTCTTCATGGTAATATAGGAATAAGGCCAGGTGAGAAAGCCAAAGATTGTATTTTTAAGGCTAAGAATATGGAAGTTGTCAAATTGTTGCATAAAGATGTTAATAATGGAAACCATGTTTATTTTATTGATGCTGATGGAAAAGACCACTTAATTCGGGATGAATGGGGTGGTCAGGATGATGATATGGGATATGATAGAATTAAAAAACTACTGAGTCATTAGCAGTGGTATCTGCCTCTTCAGTAATTGTTTGGTTGTTTGTTGGTTTTCATTGTTTCTGTATGTGATTGTCATGTTTTCCAGTAGTGTAGTTTGGCTTTGCCTACTGGTCTTATTCTTATTTTATTTTCTCCTTTTAGTTCTGCTAATGTAACAGGAACTGTGTTTCTAGATATTTTGAGTGCTCTGGCTATTTCGATTATGGTCAGACCATCTGTGTTCTTTTTTAGTAGTGCCATTACTTGCTCTTTTTTTGATTTCATGCGTTGATGCTTGATGTTAATGTTATGCGTTAATGCACTGTCATTTATAAATGTTGTGTTTTTTATGAGAAAATTTATAAAAAATCCCGAGTATGAGATATTAAGAGTTCTTATGAGATTACAAATTAAAAAGGATACGGATTTGGAAGAGAAGTTGTTAAGTAGAGATGGGAAGTCGGATTCTGTAAGAAGTGTATATGTAAATGATGAAAATGTGGAGAAAGCTATGTCAATGTTAGAGAAATTTAATAAAAGTCTTCTTACTTCAAATGAGAAAAACACTTATTTAAAAGATCTTCCGGTTTTATCTCCAAAACAAATTGTGGCTTTTTTGAGATATTACCATGAGTTTTTGCCGAAGGAAAAGGCTCAACATTGGATTCCTAACTCAAAAGAACCCAGAAGTATGCATAATGATTTAGAGTGGATCTCTCGTCATTTAATGGCTAAGAGTTATTGCCATGGATTTAGGAATTTTAGGGAAATCTATAAGCAACCAAATAGCCCATCAACGAGGTGGGAGGAGTATATCGAATATCATGATTGGTGAAGTTAAAAAGGATATCGGACTTGAAGAGAAGTTGTTAAGTAGAGATGGGAGTATGGATGATGTTAAGAATTTAATTTCTAGTAATTCCAAATTTGAAGAGTTACTAAAGTTTTATGAGGATTTTTTATCGGTTTGTAAAGGAGATGTTGAAGAGATGGATATTCTGCAAGGCCCTACTACAGATATTGTGCTGTCCCCGAAGAATATTCTTGCTTTTTTAAATGCCACAATTTCCTTTAGTTCTTACAGTAACTACATGAAGGTTACTGGCAAGGTGATAACTAATTTGCTGCAAAATAGTTTCGATGCCGGATATAATGATTTTTTACTTTCAAATGCTGCTGAGGATCTAGAATTTTTGGCAGTACAATTGCAAGGTAATAGCAAGAATCATTTAAATTTGAGGTTGGAAGGAGGTGTTGGTCAAGTTTTTGCAGGAAGTGCACAATATATTAATGTTTTAGCTTCTGGTGGTGCGGCAGAATATTCTTGCATGAGATCAAGTGATTGTAATTTTACCTTTTATCAAGCTGTGGTTCCTGTTGAGTTTGCCTCCGATGCTGAGGATTGTATTTTTGAACTTTATGGTGGTTTTACTGGTTTTGATAAGAAACTAACAGGTTTATATTTTAATCCTGGAGTTAATTCTAAAGATTGTAAATATATATTTAATAATGAACATATCGTAAATTTTGTTAAGGAGATACTAGAGCCAGAAAATACTGTGAGGCTGGTTGATGATTATTAATATTAAGAAAGATATGGAACTAGAAGAGAAGTTGTTAAGTAGGAAGGGCAAGGTTGATGTTAATACAACATTTAAGAAAGATACTGATTTATTTCAGGTTTGGCAAAGGTATCAGCATAGTTTGTATTTATTTAATGTTGAGAAGTTGCCTATAGGTATGGATAGAGTTCTAGAAGAAACTAAAGAGATTATATCAATTAATCAAATTATGGCCTTTGCGCATGTGGCTGAGGAAACAACAGATGAGCATTTGAACACAGTTATTGCAAGTACTTATGTTTCTTGCTTGTTACAAAATGCATATAATGATGGGCAAAATGAATTTAATTTTAAAAATCACAAATTGGTACCGTGGCTTAGATTTGTAAAGGGGACTGAAGAACGGCCGCTTAAAATTAGTATTGAAGGAGATGTTAGTAAATACTTTGCAGTTGGTTGTGAGTATACACATATAGTGATACGTGGTGATATAAATATTGTTGGATTTGCACATAATGCGATGAAGTCAACCTTTGAGATCTATGGTGAGTTTTATGGTGAAAATATGAATACCTTAGAAAATGAGGTCTTTGGTGAGTGCAATGGATGTACTTTTATAACAGATAATAAGTCAACCTTAGATGTTTTAACTGGTTATATCTCAGATGAAAATAGAATAATGTTTAAGGATCAAGTCGTGAGGGACTATGATAACTGAAATTAAGAAAGATACGGACTTAGAGGAAAAGTTGCTAGGTAGAGATGGTAAGGTGGATGAGATTAAAGATATTGTAATAGGGGAGGATCGAGATGCTCAAAAACATATTAAGCAGTGTATGATTTGGTTAGAGGATGATGAGATGTGGGAAGGAAAAAGTGACATTTATTTTGTAAGTGGCAAGACGGGAAATTTGGATGGTTCCATTATTAATGAGTTTAAGTTTGATGTAAATTATTTCAATGAGGTTAGTGCTATTGTTATGGATGATCAGATGTTGCAAAGTAGGGCAGGTTTGTTGTTAAGTAGAATTATCAATTTGCAGAATTTAAAGAGTGTAAATTTGAATTTATTGAATGTTTTTAATTATGGATTGTTTGGTACGGTTTCTAAGAAGGATGCAAATGTTAGGGATGTTGAGATTAAAGGAGATATTGGAGATTACTGGTTTAATTTTGCGGAGGTCACTGCTGAAGTTATAGGAAATGTAGGCGTATATTTAGCAAGGGAGTGTAAGAATTCTAGTATTCAAGTGAAAGGAAACATAGGTGATGGAGCTTTGTATTTAGCTAATAACGTTACTTTGAATGCTAAGAATAATGTAGGGAGTGGGTTGTGTGAGGGAGCCAGGGATTGTGTTGTTTATGTTCAAGGAAGTACAGGTAAATATGTTGGAACAGGTTCTGATAATTGTGAGTTTTATTTTCATGGTCCAGTAGGTGAGTTAAACATGACTGGTGCCACTAATTGTGAGTTTGTGTTTTATGACCAAGTTGGTGATTATGTTAAGAGTACACAATTAAATAGAGTTGTGTATAAGTTGGGTATTATTAATGATAAAAAGGATTGTGAAGATTGTGTATTTAAGGCTACTGATTTTGAGACTGTTATGAAATTACATTATTCGATACCAAGAGGTAATAGAATTGTTTATATCGATCACTGGGAAGATAAGATTATCAGAGATTTTGATGGTTGAACCGTAAACTATTTTAAGGAGTTACTAATTGCTAAAGTATGAAGATAGTTATGGTGGGGCCTCCAGGTTCAGGTAAAGGTACTGTAGCCGCTAGGTTAGCTAAGGATTTTGGTTTCTATAATGTTTCGGCTGGAGAGTTGTTGAGAGAAGAGATTAAGAAGGGCACCACTATCGGTAATGATATTAAAGAAGTTGTGGATAAAGGTGATTTGGTTCCAGCCGATTTAGTTGTAGAGATGATTAAGGTTGATATTGCTGGAAGGGAGAAGATTATTTTGGATGGTTTTCCTAGATCCTTAGAACAAGCTGAACATTTTGCCGATGTTGGTGTTGATTTAGTGATTTATTTAGAAGTTCCTATAGAGGTTGTGGTGGAGAGGTTTTCTGGTCGTAGAGTTTGTAGTTTGGGTAAGCATGGCTATCATTTGAAGTACGTTCCTCCTAAGAAAGAAGGGATTTGTGATGTCGATGGTACTGAGTTAATTCAGAGAAAGGATGATGTTCCGGAGACGGTTCGAGATAGATTTAGGGTTTATGATAAGGAGACTGCTCCTCTGATTGAGTTTTATGCTAAAAAGGGTGTTCTAGTTACTATTGATGGCTCTCCTTTGCCTGATATTGTTTATGCTGAGGTTAAGAAGGTTGTTGCTGAGAGATTGAGTTAATTTTAAATATTATATTTATTTTCCTTTAGTATGATTATTGAAGTTCTTGCTTGGATTGGTTTGATTATTTCTGTTTATGCTTTGTATGTTAAGTTGCGTGTGGAGCATAATAGGAAGTTTAAACCTCTTTGTGATATTAAGAAGAATATTTCCTGCACTCGGGCGTTTACTAGTAAGTATGGTAATTTGGCAATTCTGCCTAATCCGCTGATTGGGGTTATTTTTTATGTGTTGGTTTTGTTATTACCACAGTTTTTGATGGTGTTGAGTATTATTGGTTTAATTGCTACTTTTTATTTGGCATATCTTTCTGCTGAGCAGAGAAATTTTTGTTTGGTTTGTTTAAGTATTTATTTAGTCAATATTTTGATTTTTGCTTTTGGTTAGTAGTGTTTATCCCAGAAGTGGTATTAACATTTATCTGTAGATAGGTATTTCTAAGAAACAAGCCCATGTCGCATAACTCGGTTAGTGCGGAGGTCTTAAGTTCATCAGACAAGAAAACCTCTTTTCTGTTGACGCAGATTTCTGGGTTCAAATCCCAGCATGGGCGATTATTATCTTCCATTTTATTTAAATTTTCCCTTTTTGTTGTAAGTTACTTTTATATACCTTTTTATTTTACTTAACCTATGGCGCTGATACTTACCATACTTTTAGTTATTGCTAGTATTTTTATTCTTATTAAGTCGGCAGATTATTTAGTAGATGGTTCTTCCGGAGTTGCGAGAATTTTTAGAATTTCTCCCATTATGATTGGACTTACTATTGTGGCTTTTGGTACGTCGCTTCCAGAGTTGATTGTGGCACTTTTTTCAGCGTTAGGAGGGAGCTCAGATATTTCATTGGGTACGATTATTGGAAGTAATATTACCAATATTACCTTTGGAATTGGTATTTGTGCAATTATTACTACCTTGAGAATTAAGTCAAAGACTTTGATTTATGAGTTACCATTTCTGCTTGTTTCTACTTTTCTGTTGCTGATTTTAGCTAACGATAGGTTTATTTTTAATACTGAAAGGTTCTTTCTGGGCAGACTTGATGGTTTGATTTTTTTAACTATTTTCGCTGTTTTCATTTTTTATATTTACAAATCCATGCGCGAGGATCAAAAGTCTGTTAAGGAGCAGTTTAAGGAGTCATTGGATGAAAAGAATCCAAGGTGGAAGAATGCAGCTTTAATAACTGGTGGGATTATTGGTTTATTCGTTGGTGGAAAGTTGTTTGTTGCTTCAGCTTCTGATTTGGCGATTGGCGCAGGTTTAAGTGAAGTGTTTATTGGTTTAACGATTGCAGCAATTGGTACCTCATTGCCTGAGCTGATTACTTCCATTGTTGCAGCCGTAAAGGGTTCCGGTGATATGGCTATTGGTAATTTAGTTGGTAGTGATATTTTTAATATTTTGTTTGCTTTAGGTTTTACAACTTTGATTAAACCTATTAGTATTAATCCGGCAGTTTTGGCTATAGATGGTATTGTTTTACTTTTTGTGACATTACTCTTCTTATTATTTTCCACCAGTAAGCAAGAGATAAGTAGGTGGGAAGGTAGTAGCATGGTGTTAGTATACATAGCCTATTTTACTTTTTTAGTTTGGCGGTTGTAGTTGAACTTAATACATAAGTATATATAGTATTAAATTAGAGTAATTGCATGGCCAAATATTCTTATTCTCAGTGTCTAACGGATTATTGGCAGTTTTTGGAAGGCAATAAATTTAAGGTTACATTCTATACTTTACTTAAGGGGGCAACGGACACATTACCTTTCCTTATTGCTTTTGCTTTGGGAGAAATTGTAGATTTTTTTACGATTTTTAAGT
>CEPX01415126.1_pt1 | contig 15975 bp, 21 predicted proteins | sample 361361 | NCBI WGS metagenome assembly CEPX01 (sample SAMEA2619974, study PRJEB7988) | marine metagenome | biome: marine biome (ENVO:00000447); feature: mesopelagic zone (ENVO:00000213) & marine oxygen minimum zone (ENVO:01000065); material: "saline water (ENVO:00002010), including plankton... | reverse complement strand
GAAGTCTTAAAGCCGTATTGGGAAGTAAAAGGTACGGCAGATAGATATTTTGGGGTCGCTGATAGTAGTGTTAAAAGAGCGTTCATTAAGCGGCAGAGAGATATGCTTAAACGGGTGAACCCGTTAATCGCAAGGTATATCGCTCTTTTTTATACACAATAACAAAGGAGGGAAAAATTGGCTGAAAAAGAGAAAGAGGCAGAGGTAGAGGAAGCTACAACGCAATCTCAAGTTGAAGAAACCGAAACCCCAAAGACCTTTACTCAGGAAGACCTAGACGCAATAGTTGCAGAGAAGGACAAGGCGTACCAGGGGCTTCAAAAAGTTATTGCAAGGAAAGACCAAGAACTTGAAACTCGGAAAACTCAACCCAAAGTTCAAGGTAACGCTCAAGCATTGAAACTTCTGACAGAGGAACTTGCATCACAAACCGATGAGTATGGTGAAGGAAAGTCGTCATCGCCTCGTATTGCTCAGATAAGGACACAAATCAGGTTGCTAGAGCAGCAAGAGGCAAGGCAACGATACCAAGACCAGCTTGAAGGTAAACGCCAAGAGATGCGGAAGAAAGCTGAAGATGTGGGTCTTGACCCTGACGGCGAAGAGTTTTATCCAGTAGTGGATGCTTTTCATATAGGTAATCTACATGAAGCCGAACGCAGGATTTCCCGCATCTTAAAGAGGCACGAAACCAAGAAGGAGAAAACCGTGGGAAAGGCTACGAGCAAGACCGAAACGGAAATTAGGGCTGAGGAAAGAGCTAAAGTTATTGATGAGCTTGGTCTGAAGAAACAAGATGGAGGAGGCCCCTCTGGCACAAGTAAGAGTTTCGCTGAATTGGAGAAACGATACGCCGAGGGGGGAATTCGCTACGAGGAGTATTCTGCTGCTCGTAAAAAACAGAACTTATAAGGAGGTAGAGAATGGCTACACAGACTGCCACTACTGGTCAACTTGCAAATGCACAAGCCATTGTGATAGCTGAAGCTCTTTATACAATGGAGCATAATGCCCCCTGCAAGAATTTAGTTACCCAGTTCACGCTGGGTAGTGGTGAGAAGCAACTCACAGTTCCAAAGGTAGGGCAAATGACAGCGGCTGCTTTGGTTGATGGCACAGACATGACATCTAGTGCTGCGATTGGAATGGCAACAACCGACCTCACTACTGCTGAGGTAGGGTTGAAGGTTATTTTGACCGACAAGTTGGTCAGACAGGAAAAGCCTGAAATGTTTAGGGTCGTTGGGAGGCAGATGGGGGATGCGATGTCAAGGAAGATTGATACTGACATCATAGCACTCTTTGATGGTCTTTCTAATGCTTATGGTGCAAGTGCGGCAAAGCTAAACTTTAGAAGTTTTGCGGCTTGTGCCTCAATTCTGAGGACACTCAAAGCCCCTCGCCCATATGCTTGCGTACTACACCCGTATGTTATTTACTGGTTAATGCGTGATGTTGCTAAAGTAGGCTCTTACCCCATACCGAATGGTTTTAGTGAGGAATTGCTTAGAGATTTCTGGGCAATAACACTAGATGGGATTGGAGTATTTGACGATGGCAATATTTCGTCTGGCGCAGGTAGTAAGGGTGCGATGTTCTCCAAAGATGCCTTTGCGTTTATTCAGTCCAAAACCCCCAATGTTGAGCAAGAGAGAGATGCATCACTACGAGCCACAGAGGTTGTTATGGTGAGTGATTATGGTGCTTTTGAACTTGACGATACATACGGGGTTGAGATGCAGTACACCGCTGCAGTACCATCTACGACTTCTACTTAGTGAGGTTTTATGAGGGGTAATTTAGAGTTACAGGGATACCAGATTGTTGCACTTGATAACTTGTCAGCCAGACCAACGGCGTGGTTCAAACACAAAGATGGGCGGGTTGTTGAGTTGCCTGCGGACTCTTATTGCCTGAATTATTACCTCAACAAAGGGCTTGTTCTTGTTAATGACAATAGCGAGAACGAATCCCCTGAAGCCGCCACCCCTCAGAAGGTGGGGCAAAAAAGAAAGAAACGAAAATCAAAAGGAGGTAAAAGATGAGCTTTCCTGCCTCTGTAGAGGGAAAAACACAGGGTCTCTATGACCAATCTTCTAGCCCTTCTCATATGCTTGGAACTGCGATGCGTCTTGCTGATGGTAGGTCATACAGGTACGCAAAAGCAGGGGGAAACATTACCATTGGGCGTGTTGTTGGTCATGTAGCTATCGCCTATCCCCCAGGAAGAGATTGTGTTCCCTCAACAGCGACCCCAAGAACTACTGAAGAGTGGGATGACGGCACTAGGACAATCCATGTTGCGACAACCGCATCTGCCACTACATCACTCCATTTATACGCCAACCGTTTTGACGATGGGTATCTTTGGGTGAATGACCGTGACGGCGAGGGGCAAATCTTCCAGATTAAGTCTCACGAAGTCAGCGGAACAGCGGCAGACGGCGATGTCGCCCTCACCATGTACGATGAGGAGCTACTTACTGTAGCACTTACTGTAAATTCCCAAATTGCGCTACATGCAAATGTCTACAAGGATGTAGTAGTTCACACAGGGACTACTGGTTCTGGGCCTGCGTTGGGAGTGGTCAACCGTGCTGTCACATCTGGCAAGTATTTCTGGTTACAGACATGGGGGCCAACTCCTGTATTGACTGGGGCTGTATCTCTAGTAGCTGGGGAAGAAGCTGTTGTGGGTAATACTACTGGTGGTGATACTGGGCTTACATTTACTGCTGGCTCAGCATACCCCATAACTTCTACAAAACTTCACAATACTGACTTGCAGCGAATTCTTGCTCCCAGAATCGGGTGGACTGTAGTACCAGCCACTACTACTGGCGAGTATGCCCTTGTTTTCCTAACCTGCGCTCCGTAAGGAGAGAAAGAGGGGGCGGGGCAACTCGCCCCCTATTGTGATGAGGATTAGAAGCGGGAAGATAACAATAGAGAATACCAATATCTGCACGGCGAATTGCGTGATATGCCCTAGGTCTAAGTATAATCAACCCCTTGGGGTGATGGGCTTTAGTTTATTCGCCAAGATAATTAACCAATGTTCACAACAAACGAACATTGATACAATAGATATTGGTGGCTTCGGAGAGCCGTTTGCTGATAAGCTATTATTTGATAGGTGTGAGCTTATTAGAAAACGATTGCCCAAAGCTAGGATATTCACGAGTTCTAATTGTTTCTTGATGACCCCTGACAAGTACGGCGAAGTTTGTAAGTACATAGACTCTCTGAAGATAAGTGTCTATGGGGTTACAAAGGAAACCTACGAGAAGTGTCATCGTGGAAATGTAACACAAGAAAGAACCTATGCGAACATTCTCGGTCTTTTAGAAAGGAAGGACAGACCCTATACCATTGGGTTGCTTACCCTGAGTGATAACCATCACGAAATGGATGACTGGGTTAAATTCTGGCAACCCAAGCTAGATGAAGTCTATGTCTGGAAGCCGCACAACTTTGGTGGGTTGATGAACTTTCGCAAACTGAGCAGGGAGAGAATAAGTTGCGGAAGACCGTCTAATGGCCCTCTTTATATTCACATAGACGGCACGGTATCAATGTGCTGCCTTGATATAAATAAAAACCTTGTCATTGGAGATATTAATAAACAGACAATCACAGAGATATTTCAGTCTAAGGAATATAGAGAACTCAGAAGGGCGCACTTACGGCAAAACTTTAAAGGTTTGTTGTGTGAGAGTTGTTGCCAGACTAGCTATGACCCTGATGTTTTGGTTTATGCCAGTAACGCAGATAGGGCTGTTGGTAAAATGAACTCAAACTTAGAAAGTCTTTATAGTTATGGAGCGTAAAGGTAGCTTGAAACCCGAAACACTAGCGATTATTCCCGCTAGGGGAGGGTCAAAAGGTATTCCAAGGAAGAACATTAAGATGTTCTGCGGGAAACCCTTGATAGCATGGACTATTGAAGCAGCACTCAAGTCCAACTTTATAGACCGAGCGGTCGTTTCTACCGAAGATGAGGAGATAGGAGAAGTTTCACGAAGTTACGGGATTGAAGTGATAAAACGCCCCCAAGAGTTAGCACAAGATGAGACTCTGGCCACTCCTGTTATGGAACACGCTGTTACGGTATTGGAGGAACAAGGGTACAAACCTCAAATCATAGCCCTGCTAAATCCCACTTCGCCTTTGCGTAGCAGCGAGCATATAGATAGAGGGCTGTTGTCATTTATCTGGAGCAGCCGTGACTCATCTATCTGTGTATCTCGGGGAGTATTTAATATTTGGAGTTTTGCAAATCTTACCACATCAGCAGAAAATGCCAAATACCCTGTAGCAAATTATGATTATAAAAACAAGGCTCGCAGGCAGGATTCCCCTGTAAAGTACCAAGAGAATGGGGCAATTTACCTTGTAAGAAGGGATTACCTAATGGAACACCATCGGTTCATAGGAGATAAGAATACGCTCTACCAAATACCTACTGCTAATGGATTGGATATTGATACCCCACTGGATTTCATAATTGCAGAGAGGGTAATGAATGAAGCTCTTGCTAATCAATCCGAGAAGTAAGGCACAGGATGCTCTTCCCATTCCGCCTCTCGGTATTCTTTATCTGGCAGCTTATGTCAGAGATATATGCGAAGTGAGCGTGATAGATGATAACAGGGAATGCAATTCTGAAGATTACCTTGAGGGGCGAATCAAAAGAGTTGATGTTGTCGGACTGACTGGAACGACTAGCCAGTTCGTAAATGCCTGTAAACTAGCACGCATAGCGTGGAAGCATAATGTTACTACTATCTATGGTGGGTCTCACGCCTCTTCCACAAACCCAGTTGGGATATTTGATTATATCGTTAAAGGCGAAGGCGAGGTTGCGCTGAGGAGAATATTAGAGAATACGGTAAGGAATAAAATAGTACGCCAGCACACTATAAAAGACTTGGATACCCTACCATTCCCTGCAAGAGACCTTGTTCCCATAAAGGATTATCCATCAAGAAAACTTAAAAGGTTTGATGGTTCTTACACCCATATGATGACAGGGAGAGGGTGTAACTCTAATTGCATCTTCTGCTCTTCGCCCTCAATGTGGAAATATCCAAGGCTAATGAGTGCGGATAGGGTTTTTGAAGAGATGCTTGAGCTTTACATAAAGTATGGTTTCAAGAACATACATTTTCAAGATGACACCTTCACCCTTTCAAGAAAGCGTGTCAAGAAGTTATGCCAAAAAATAAAAGGCAGCGAGCTTGATTTCAGGTGGTCATGCCAGACACGCCCTGATATGGTAGACGAGGGGTTACTTAAAGAAATGGCTGAAGCTGGGTGTGTTCAGATAGAGTTTGGCGTAGAGTCAGGGGATACTAAACTACTAGAGACAGCCCAAAAGGGATACTCCAAGGGTCAGATAGTAAATGCTTTTAGTCTAGCTAAAAAGGTGGGAATCGCAACCTACGGATTTTTTATTATTGGGCTTCCTGGTGAATCTGTCTGGACTTGGCTAAGGAGTATTTGGTTTGCTCTCAAGTTAAATATGGATAATAGTGTATGGACAGTACTGATGCCTTATCCAGGGACTGCGGTCTTCAATCAAGTTAAAGTCTTGGATACCGATTACTCTAATTGGCTCTACAAGAGACCCATTATTAAAGTCGGGCATCTTAGCCCTAGAACCCTGATTGTTATGAGGTGGGTAGCCGATAAGGTAGCTAATGGGTTCTTGAATAAAGGGGCATACAGGGATGTGAGAGTAAGGAATGAAAGTTAAGATAGGCAAGAAGTGGGTAGGGGGAGACAATCCTTGCTTTGTTGTTGCTGAAATCGGTATAAACCATAACGGCTCGGTAGACATCGCAAAACAACTTATCCACGAAGCCTATAAGGCTGGGTGCGATGCAGTTAAGTTTCAGAAGAGAACAGTAGATGCTGTCTACTCTAAAGAAGAGCTGGATAAACCAAGAGAGACTCCCTTTGGAAAGACCAATAGAGACCTCAAGGAACACCTAGAACTCACCCATCAGGATTATGTAGATATTGACTATTATTGCAGAGAGACAGGGATTTTGTGGTTTGCATCTTGCTGGGATGAGGGGGCAGTAGATTTTATGGAACAGTTTGAACCTCCTTGCTATAAGATTGCTTCCCCCCTGCTTACACACAGACCACTCTTAGAACGCCTGAGAGCTACGAGGAAGCCTTTAATCCTCTCAACAGGTATGAGTACACAGGGGGAGATAGATAATGCGGTTAACACGCTAGGGCAAGATAACCTTGTTATACTGCACTGTACCTCTACATACCCCAGCAAGATTGGGGAATTAAACTTGAATGTTCTCCCTAAACTTCAATCCCTTTACAGATGCCCCATAGGGTATTCTGGGCATGAAGTAGGGCTGGTTACAACAGTGGGTGCTGTAGTTTTAGGGGCTAAATTTGTTGAAAGGCACATTACACTAGACCGTTCTATGTGGGGTACAGACCAGTCTGCTTCTATAGAACCTCTTGGGTTTGAACGATTGGTGAGATATATACACTCCTCTGAAGAGGCAATGGGGAATGGGGCAAAGAAAGTGCTTGATTCAGAGTTACCAATAATGAGAAAATTAAGGAGGGCATAAATGGGATTAGAGGGGAGGCTGATATGAATATAGAGTGGTTCCACGAAGTTAAAAAGGTATGGGGACAAGAAATCGGGTTGGTGAATGATGGATACTGTGGGAAATTATTAGTCCTTGACGAAGACGCTGAAAGTTCGTACCACTATCACCCAAAGAAGAAAGAGACATTCTACTGCATTGAAGGATATGCCACCTTGACTATTGAGGGGAAAGACTACAAGATGGCTCCATTTTTAAGAGCCAAGACGATATTCCCCAACGAGAGGCATAAGTTCAGGGGAGACACCTCTGCGGTTATTTTAGAGATAAGCACTCACCATGATGACTCTGATGTGGTGAGGTTGAGCGAGTCAAAGAAAGCAGTTATACAAGTGATAAATACTAACCACGATGACTCTGAGCCTGTAAAGGAGAAGATAAACAATTGCGGCTAGACTTAGGTTGCGGAAACAGACCCAAGGCTGGGTATCTGGGGGTTGATTCTTGTAACCTCCCGCAGTCTGATGTAGAGAGGTATCAACACAAGCGAATCCATGTACTCTGGGATTTAAGAGTTTTGCCTTGGCCGTTTCTTAATAATTCGGTTGATGCTATTTACTCCGACCACTTCTTTGAGCATTTATGCATAGAGGATGTCCAAAAGGCGATGGAGGAAATACACAGGATATGCAAGAAGGATGCCCCAGTAGAGATACGAGTACCTCACTTTAGTGGGTTCACTAACTTTTATGAGTTTCACAAGACATCATGGAGACATAATTCTTTTGCAGAGTTCACCAATAATGTAGGGATGTTTGACTCTCCTTCACAGTTTCAAATGTGTGATGTAAGGATAAACCTTGTCAATAGGCAAAGTCCCAAGAATCGCAGGGTGACCAAGTTTTATCTATGGAATTACCCAATGGAGTGGTTAGTCAACAGGATGCCGCTAGTGTACGAGACAACTGGGTGGTGCCACATTTTTCCAGCATGGGAGATAATATTTAAGATGAAGGTGGGGAAGTGAAAGAAATTATAATTCTGGGAATGGGTGCTACCATGATTAAGTGTCCTTACGATGTTGAGGTTTGGGCTGTGAATCAAACCTACAAGGTAGCACGAAAGGTGGACAAGTTATTTATTACCGACCCCAGGTATAACTTTAAGAATCAAAACAATCACAACTGGGATGAACTAAACTCTTTGAATATACCAATCGTTAGCTTGCACAAGTTTCCCGAACTCAAGAGATTTGTCCGCTTTCCGTATGATAGAATAGTAGAAAGGTTCGGCATACAAGATTCGGAGTATTTTTCTAATACTATTTGCTATATGGTCGCTTACGCTCTTTATAAGGGGTATAAGAAAATTAGGCTGTACGGCGTGGATTTAGCGACATCTACAGAATATATTCTTGAGAAAGGGGGAGTGGAATTCTGGCTTGGTATAGCGATAGGGATGGGAGTCAAAGTTGAGAATACAAAAGGTTCAATGGTTTTGAAAACTCCCAACGGAGTTCCTTACGGGCATAAGTATTCCGTGAATATGAAAGAGGTTGACCCTTACGACCTATGTAAGGGGAACACAAAGAGCGGAGGATAAAATGGCTTTAATATGGTTGCCTATAAGTTACGGAGGGAGAACAAGGAATGTCCTTATCCCGTATTCTCACGATGTGGATGACGGTCAGCTTAGAGAGATTGTTGACTGGCAGAAAGAAAAGACAGTCAACGACCTAAAGAAATTGCCCCCCAAGCCTAAAAGCGTAATGTCTAAAAAAGAAGTGGCTGGGGTGCTTAGAGAATATATGGAATATCTAAAAAGGAGGGAGTAATGGCATTAGGAGAGTACACTACAGATACTGTTCTCGGTGCGGTTGACCATGCTGTTAGTGGGATTGGAGATGACCGCCAAACAGTAACCACGGCAGGAACGAGGGTGGCACTTGCATCTTCTACGACAGCAAAGCTAGTAATAATCACAGCAGAAACTGACAACACCGATTACATTGTGGTTGGTGGTGCAACTGTTGTGGCTTCTCTTGCTACAAGAAGAGGAACACCACTAAACCCAGGAGATAGCATTACGCTAGAGATTGATGACTTGGGTGATGTCTACCTTGATTCTATGGTCAATGGCGAAGGCGTAACTTTTACATATCTCACATAGGAGGAAATGATGGGAATTTTAGGTAATGTCGGAGTAGACAGGTATTTAGGGCATAGCACTGTTGTTGATGCCCATCACCCCATTGAGTGGCAGGAGACCAGACTCGCAGGATTTTTTATGCACCATGGTTGGCGTAGTGCCACCACCACAGCTTTTCAAGCTAGTAAGCTGGCAGGGCAGCCTTTTTATATGCCAAGAGATAAAACAGCCGACAGGATAGCGGTCAATATAACTACTGCCGATGCTGGCAAAGTTATAAGGTTGGGGATTTATAACGGCGACGGGGCTGACCTCTACCCTGGGTCTCTTCTTCTTGACGCAGGAACAGTAGATGCTTCTTCTACAGGGGTTAAAACCATATCAATTAACCAATCAATGCCTAAAGGGTTGTACTTTTTAGCTCAATGCAGCGACGGCACTCCTACCACAAAGATGTTTGAGCCAACCTATAGCCCATTAGGAGACCAAAGGGCAGGTATGGATGGTTACGCTGATGTATGTTGGATGGTAACATTTACTTATGCTGCTTTACCTGACCCCTTTACCGCTGGTGGTGCTATCCAACCTTATGGTAGTGGCGGAACGATAGTCCTGCGGTTCTCAAGTATGGATTAAGGAGGATAAAATGAGACATCAAACTTGGGATAGTAATGGAAACCTTATAGAAGATATACCAGCAACTCCCGAAGAAGAAGCTGAGGAAGCTGAAACCAATGAGGTCTCTCCCGCTAAAGTGGCGCAAGCGATAGATAACGCTTTCTCTACAAAACAAGCTCGCATACTCAAGAGGATATTTGGTAGGCTAATAAAGAAAGGATTATTGCCTTAAAATTGCAAATAATCTCGGAGGGATAGATGGCAACAAATACGACAAGCCTTCTCAATCTTGACCAGAAACTTCTTGAAGCTACTGGAGATTGGCTGCAGGTCACTGTGACAACGGCGATAGCGGCAGCCAAGCACGTCACCTCAACAGAGTTAATAAACTACGACCAAGGTCAAAATGGGCGGTTTGATAATAGATGGGTGTATATTGAAGACTATGCAAATGCTGGGACTGAGAGGTTATTTGGTTCTACCAGTTATAGCACAGCTACAGGGACTGCTTATGTCTGGGGGGCTAATCTACTAACTGACAGTGCTAATCTTGCTACAGTCAGGATTTCCTACTCGTCTTGGTCGGAGAGGAAAGATTGCATCTTGAGGGCGATAGACGAAAATTATCCTGCCCTTCACCGCCGTTTGGATGATAGGACTTTAATCTTAGGCAACGCTCTGCCTAATGGGCATTTTGAAGACCAGACGACTTCAGGGACTCCAGATAAATGGGCTTTTTCTAATGCTAGTGGAGCAAAGGAGACAACAAATACCAGGGGAGGGACTAACGCTATCAAAGTAACAGTGTCTTCTGGGAATGGGTACATAACTCTTAAATCAGACAATTGGCGGAGGATATTGGATTTACAGGGAAAGACGGTCAGCTTCAAGTGCTGGGCTTTGCCAGAGATGGCGAATGATGCCACTCTTGTTATCTACACCAAGCAAGCTGACGGTACGGCACAGACCCTAAGTTCTACTACAACCTGTCCAGCAGGGGAATTTACTTTACTAGAGTTAGAAGACCAAACCCTTAACGATAACCTAGTGGAGTTAGAATTCAGATGTAAGGTAACTACCAATACCAAGTATGTTATTTTTGATGACGCTAGGGTAACTGGAGAGTATGTCCATGATTATCTTCTTCCTGTAAGTTTCCAAAGAGGATATTTATCTAGGGCAGAACGCCAGACTTTTGGGTCTAACGATGACATATGCGATGACATATCCTTAAGTGTCCCTTACGAGCCTGTCTATGGTAAAGAGATAGTTGATGATGGCTCTGATAAGTTTTTAAGGATACCTTACGATACCTCTGGGCTAAACAGGTTAAGGCTTATAGGTTATCAACCACTTGAGAGTCTGTCAGCAGCATCAGACACAATCACCCTGTCAGCAGAGAAAGTACAGGTGATAATCGCAAAGGCTGCTTATCTCCTAGTTAAGAAATTGGGTGGCCCTGTTGGGGCAGACGATACAGAGAAATACCAATCAGATATGGCTATGTTTGATTATGATTACAGGAGACTACTGACAAGGCACAGGATGCAAACACCGACTCAAACGATGGATGTAACCCCTCTATAGGAGACTAAATGGCAAAAGGCGGGCAAACATACGATTTTTCTTTTCTTCGTACAAACGGGGCTGATGTAGGGTTTATGCTAGACGAGGTCAATGGCAAAAAGAAATACGAAAGGTTTACCGACCCCACTCTAGCCCAACAGTTCTTTACAGGAAGCCCTGACTTGGGGAGAATGGAGCCTGAAAAGCAATTCTCCATCAACCAGTCCAACTACAAGGGTGGGTATGGGTTAGAATTTGCATCTGATTCGGGTATTGATTCATATAGGTACTACGAGAGTCTTGGAGTGGATGCTAGGTTTAAGAATAATTTGATTTGCGGCCCAGTAGCCACAGGAATAGCTCTACCATCTGACCCTAGCCCATCTATGACAGATGGTGGACTTGAAGCTTGGGATACTGGGTCTGTCTTAACTAATTATACATTTGTCCAAGACGACTCCACCCCGACGCTAGCCCTAAATGGGCCTAACAAACGGAGTGGGACATACTGTGCGAAAATAAGCTCTGCTGGGGGAGGTGCAAGGTCAGGGCATTTTTACCAAGATGTCAACTGGGAGAGTGCTTACCAAGGTCGTGGATTTACTTTTACTGCTTGGGTTAAAGCCTCTACCGCAAACGATGCAAGGATTGAAATACACGATGGTGTAGGCGAATCTCTAAGTAGCTACCACACAGGTGGTGGCAATTACGAGCAACTCACCGTAACACGAATTTTGGATGGGAGTGCAACTAGGCTACGGCTTAAGTGCCAGCTAGAAAGTGCGAGTGGCGTGGATGTTTATTTTGATGACCTAGCCGTTAGCCTTGCTTCGGGGAATGCGATAGGCAGCCCCGTGGCATTTGCCGACTTTAATAACGAACTATACATAGGAGCGGGGGGGGTATTACTTAAACTTAACGGAGCGGGGAATGGGTTCACCGCTGTTTCTTCCTTCTTAAGTCCCATAACCGACCTAGAGGCTTTCACGGATGGTAATTTGTACATCTGCCTTGGTTCAACCGCATCTGAGTATTACTATATGAACACATCTGAAGCCCTGACTCAATCCACAGAGGCTGATGGGTTTGCTGAATACATGACTAATGTGTCTGGGGTTATGTATAAAGCCGTACTCCCTAACCAACTAAAGAAGGCTACTGACCCAACAAACGCTGGTTCTTGGGGGTCAGCAATAACAGTCGGCTCTACCTTTACCGATATAACCGACCTGATAAGCGAGGTAGATGTACCCTATATTGGGAAGGAAGATATGCCATACTACCTTGATGGCAGCGATAACGATTTACCTTTAATCCAAGATGTTCAGTCTCTTCTAAAGTCCACCAACTGCAAGAATATGATAGCGTGGCATAGGAAGATTTATGTCCCTGTGGGGGAAAGTGGCCTTGCGGAATATGATGACGGCACTATTAGCTGGCGTTCACCTGCAAGATTTATGACTAACCTTTCCAATTTCAATGGACAGGTCCAGGCGTTGGCTGGTGACGAGGAATACATTTTTGCAGTAGTTGATAATGGGGCAAAGCTGGAAATCCTAGCGGGGCAGGCTACGGATGTTGAGGGAACTGCTACTTGGGTATGGCATAACCTTAAAGAAATCACCCTTACTGGCGCAGAGACAGCTTTTGTGTCTAGCATCTACAAGAAAAGGTTATGGATTGCGTCAACAAGTGTTTCAGATAGTGTGTTTTATATTCCTCTTACTACAATGTACGGAGATATAACGAGTGACACTGATTATGAGTTTCAAACAGGTGGGACTTTAGTAACGCCTTGGTATCATATAAACCTAAAAGCAGATAGCAAGGCTTATTTCTCTCTTACCGTAGACGGGGAAGGGCTTGATTCTAACAACTACATCACAGTAGATAGGCAGGTTTATTATACTGCACTAACAGGAGCTTGGACTAATCTTGGTAATTTTACAACCTCGCCCTCCCAAACAAGATATTTCCCAACAGCGGGAACTGTCGCTTCGGGGAGGATGATTAGATTTAGGTTTACTGTAGTTACTAACTCCACATCTACAACTCCCAAGATGACTAACTTTGACTGTCGTGGGATATGGAGGCCAACTAAAAGAAAACTTATCGCTTGTGTTGTCAAGCTAGGGGATAACATTTTACCTAAAAAAGGGAGACCTAGAGATACCTATACAGCGATGAAAGAGGCTTTAGACGAAGCCTACGACAAGGTTTGGCCTAATACATTTTACGACATAGACAGTACTAACGCCCAAGGGACACAAACTGCAAAGTATTGCAACCTGCTCTACGCAAGGGAGTATGAAGTGGTCTTAATTGAAGGGGAGCAACCTGAGTCAAAGTACGAACTATTATTTGAGGAGGTGACATTGAGCTAATGGCGAATGCAAAGAGACCAACAAAGAGACCAACAAGGAGACCCATAACACCGATAGGGCTTACTCAACCAAGACCCATGCAGCCAAGGTTTACCCAGCCAAGACCACCTGCAAGGGCTTCTGTACCACTCAGGGGACAACAATCAATACAAGCACCTATTCGTAGACCTCTCTCCCCCGCAGAGAGAGCTTTCCTAGAAGAAGCCGTAGCAGCCCCGCCTACCCCCCTTAGGACTCTTCCGCCCAGGGCAAGACCTATTTCTAGGTGGGCACCATCCAGAATATCAAGATGGATGCCTCGCAACCTAAGGGGGTGGCGGTGGAGATAGGTTATGCCAGCAAAATCAAAGGTACAGCGAGAAATAAATTACCGAAGAGGAAAACGAAATGAACGATAGAACGCCTAGGTGGTTTCGGACATGGAGAGATAACGAGTTTAAGCACCTGAAAAGAGAGGTGGGAAGAAATACAAGGCTACTGTGGGTATTCCTTGGGGGTCTAATCATAGCAGCCCTAATTGATAGATTGGTGTGAGGTAATTGATATGAGGGAATTTATCTACTGGCTTCTTAGGATACTCGGAAGGTGCAAACCATCGCAACGAACTACTTCTCCGCCAGAACTAACTATCCCTTATCCTGAAGAGTCCTTCAATCCCAACGCTACAATGGAGAATGTCAATGTCGGGGATGTAGTTAGGACTTGGCTTACCGATTGGAAGGTTCCGTGTTGGGATTTCTGGCTTAGTGTGGATGTCAAACTATCCGACAAGCCTAGTGTTGCCTATACCTATGCCCAATCTCGCAAGATGAGAGTGCGACCTGGTTGGGCTAACCCTGGGGTATTCGCCCATGAACACGCCCATATCAGCTATGCTTTACTCGCTGATAAATCAAAGTTCAAAGAAGCGTTTGAACGGGCTATCCTAGATGACGAGCTATTGAAGTATCTCTACTCTCAAAGATGGTACATAAGGACTAATCTCATTGAGGGACACGCTGACACTTATCGGTTTCTCGGTGAGAAGATGCCAGAAAATCTAAAGCAATTCTATCCTAAATTATTCTAGGAGGTTACAATGAAAAAGAAATGGTCTTCAAGGAAGTTTATTGTCGCTATCGTAGCTGCTGTATATTCTGTGGCAGCATCGGCTGGTTGGAATGTACCAATCGCTGAGATTGTAATCGTTGACGCTATCCTCGGTCTGTATATTCTAGTTGAAGGCGTCGTGGACTCTTGTAGGTAATTTATGCCCCTCGGAGAAAGACCTACTGGGACTGAGGCGTTAAGGTTTCTTGAGGAATACAATGATGCTGCCTACCGACCGAAAGGTAAAGGCAGGTTGGCAAAAGAGTGGGGGGCCACGCCTCGTCAGCTAAAATCATGGGCTACCGCTATCAGGGAAGAAATACAGATACAGCAAGTCACCGCCCCTAGTAGCCTAAGTGAGCTGGAAGGGAATGTCCTTTTCATTGTCCAAAAAGGTGCTGCCAGTATAGGGGAGCTTAGCCGTGCAGTTGACCGCTCTGCCGAAACGGTTATCAAAGTAATAGACAGCCTACGTGAAAAGAGCTACGAGGTTAAAATTGACGAGGCACGGGGGCAGGCATTTATTCCCCAAGAACCCAGCAAGAATTTTCAACCTACAAATTTTAAGTACTTCCGTAAACTATATCGCATTGGGCTTGTAAGTGATACCCACTTGTGCAGTAGATACCAACAAATAACACTCCTTTATGACGCTTACAAGATATTTGACGATAGGAAGGTGGACTTTGTACTACACTCAGGCGACCTTGTTGATGGAATGGATATGTACAGGGGGCATCACAACGAAATCTTCAAGCATGGGGCTGACGAGCAAAAAGACTATGCGGTGGAGACTTACCCCAAACTAAGCGGTAACAGGAAAACCTATGTCATAGGGGGTCAGCACGACAACAGCTTCTTCAAAAGCAAGGGACACAATATTGTAGAAGCTATTTGCAAAGAACGCAAAGACTTGGTGTACAGGGGCTTTTTCAATGCCCAGTTCTTAGTAAAAGGTCTAATGCTGGAGATACGCCACCCTGGTGGTGGTGTAAGCTACGCTCGTAGCTACAAGATGCAAAAGATAATAGAGAACATGATTGGCTATATAAATTCTGTGCCGACTGCTGACCCCCCTGTCCTAGAGGTCTTCGGCCACTGGCATATTCCCTGCCACCTACCCTCGTATATGGGGGTTGATGCGGTTAGCCTTCCTTGCTTTCAGTCAATGACCCCCTATCTGGCAGAGAAGGGATTGATGCCGACTGTGGGGTGTGCCGTAGCTGAGATACAACTAAGCAAGAATAACCAGCTCAGTTCTACTAAAATTGAGTTTATCATTATGAATAGCCGAGTACAACGGAGGGATTTTTAGAGTGTCACCAGTAGTAGTAGTTTTTGGCATAGCTCTGGTTTGCCTATGCTATCTGTTGATAATGTGAGAGGCATTCAAATCAAAATCTAGGGGGTTTTGGCGCATGGACATACCCAGACTAAGGGAACAGCTTAAAACCATACACAACCTGTGTGAAATCTCTTTGCTAGTTACAAATAGGGAAGACCTGCTCCCTAGTATTTTAGAGGTTCTTTACTGGGAAGCGCAGAATATGGTAGAAACTCAGTGTGTCGTGGAATAATATCGT
>CEPX01035944.1_pt1 | contig 15980 bp, 24 predicted proteins | sample 361361 | NCBI WGS metagenome assembly CEPX01 (sample SAMEA2619974, study PRJEB7988) | marine metagenome | biome: marine biome (ENVO:00000447); feature: mesopelagic zone (ENVO:00000213) & marine oxygen minimum zone (ENVO:01000065); material: "saline water (ENVO:00002010), including plankton... | reverse complement strand
CATGTGGCGTTGTACGATGAATCCAACCCCCCGAGAAATCGCACAAACTAGACCGTAGTACACTTGAATGAGTTCAACTGATTTAGGGGGTTTACCGGATGACCTGACGTTTGAGACAATATCTCGCGTTGGCCGTGTTATGCATGAGTTTTTGGGGCGGCAAAAGAAGCCGTTGAGGCATGCTGGGGATTTCCCTGGGATTGCGAATGCGTTAATTCGTTCTGGTGCGATTGTTGATGAGTATGGTTATCAGTTTCTTGAGCTTGATGAGTTGATCTTGATGTTGGAGGTTTCTGGGTATTGGTTTAGGTATGAGACTGAAGCTAGTGGGAATGTTGTGACGATAAACAAGGTTGATTGGTCGGTGTTTCCGCCGCACCGGTTGGAGGATTAGGTGGGTGGTGATGTGGGACATGTCTTATAAGTATGGCATTAGCTTGGCATGTTTTAGGTGTAAGAAAAGGCATACTGAGACGGGTTTGACCTGGGTTAAGGTTAGGGGAGAGATGCGGTTAATATGTGACGCTTGCAAAAAGGGTGAGGACAAATGATTTATGGGTTATTCTATGGTAGAGCATAAATGGAGTGGATTGGAGCATGAGATTAAGGAGACTTTAGGTGTGAAGACGCAGATGGGTGAGGAGATCATCCGGGTAGCGTTGGAGTGCATAGAGTTATTTGATCGGAAGCAGCAGGATTATGGATCGGAGAACATTCTGATATCCGGGGAACTTGGGGTAGCTTGTCGGTTGCAGGACAAGTCGAGTCGGATACGGCATTTATTGGTGAAGCGTTTGAGGGGGGATGGTGCGATTAATTATGAGAGTTTGGAGGATGCACATGTGGATGTGGCGAACATAGGGATGATTGGGGTTTTATTGAGCCGAGGATTGTGGAAGTAAGCAGGACAAAAAATGTCTTAGCCAAGACAAAAAATGTCTTCGCCTGAAGGAATTGATTACTTCCAGAAAAAGCAAAAAGTAAGAAAATGCCGCACCAGTAGCGAAGGTACCAATGCGGCATGTTGTGACTGCGAAAGTGACTAAACAATCGCAGTTGCTAATGTAATGGCAATTTTGAGTGGTGTCAAGGGTATTTCGTTTTTAATAGACGGTAATTAGAGAGTGGACCTGTTCAAAGGGGTCATTGCGATCATGGCAATCGAAGCAATTGACAAAGAGGACTGTTTCTTTTCTGCCGTAGGGGAAGCTTATTTCGGCATACCCTTCTTTTCCTTCGTATGGTGACCAGAATGGGTATTCATAGCTTTGGGCATAAATCACCGGAACTCCTATTAGGTTGAGGGATTCTATTGTTCTTGAGTTAGCTTGGCATGCGCCCTTTTGGCCGGCTAATTTCGCCCTTGCGAGGGTGCTTGCCAGCAGGGATACGAGGATTGAGATGATGCTGATGACGACCAGCAGTTCGGCTAGGGTGAAGGATTCTTTCATTTTAAGGGTTAAATTCTTTGAGGACCGGTTTAGCGTTGTATCGGGGTTTATGGCATTGATGGCAGTTAGCTTCCTGGGGGATGATGATGATTAGTTTTCCGGTGTCGGAATATTGCATGGCATAGGATCTCAGGGTGACCCTGCAAGAGACCTTTTGGGCGTGTATTCTGGCTTTAGACACACCTGCCAGCAGGAGGGAGACCAGGATTGAGATGATGCTGATGACCAGGAGGAGTTCGACCAGGGAGACCCCGGTTTTCATTTCCTCGAACGATTCCTGGATTTGGAGATCATTCTCAGGTTGCTGAGTCGGTTATCCAGTGGGTTGCGGTTTTTATGGTCTACGTCCTTGCCGTCACCTTTGGATGCCGCACCGTTGCGGGTCATTGCCCTTCTGGCAGCGTTCCTGGAGGCGCGGTTCTTCTTTTGGGTGGGTTTAGAGTGATACTTTGCGTATTCTTTCTTGTAATCTCTCATTTGATTCTTTGAATATCGTTCCTTCAATTTCAAGGGATTTCCGGGTATAGCTCCCTTTACCCTTTTTCGGGGCATGGGTGCGGGAACCCGTGTTCCAGGGGATCCTGCATCTTGGTTTAGGAATCTTCCTCATGTCGTCTTGAAGAACAGTAGCAGGACTCGGCGGTTTCCAGAATAGGGTTCGACCATATGTAGTTGTGGTTCATTATGGGCACCGGAAGAGTAGAAGACTGCTGAGAGGTAGTGGTCTTCCCTATGTTCTTCTGGTGGATCGTCGAACTTGAAGGTGCCCCCGGAGAAGGTGGATGGGTCGGTGAGGAGCACTGAAGCTGTGTAGCCGCACCAAGCCATGTGATTTCTGGTGAATTTACCGTTTTGCTCTTTGCACCCGTCATAGTGCCATTTGTGCCCCTGGTCCCAGTTTGTTTCTACCCTCCAGTATGAGGGTTTGTTTAAGATGGGAGTTTCTTTTGAGTGAGAGAAGAGCTTTTCTGCTATGGAGTTGATTTCCGGTCTGTCCCAGATGGTATTGGACCTATTGGATGTGATGGAGGAGATCTTTTCTGCGGTATCCGGGGTAATGATGTTAGGAATTAGCATTCTCATAATGTTTTTCCGCACCCCCCTGCTTACCTTTACTCTAGGAACTTAGTGTTACTAGAACTCAGGAGAATGTCTCCGTTCCCTTTGGGCAAAGCGAAGCTTTTACCCTGTCTAAGCCGAATAACTTCCGTTCCCTTCGGTATAAAGCTACGCTTTATGACCCATGATGCCTTATAGGTTCAGGAGGGATGAACCTCGGCAGAGCACTTACCCTCACCCGCAGTTTTACCTGCTTTCCCGGTTGTCAAGCTTCGAGGAGACATTGCCGGCTCGTAGTTATTCAACTCGCACCCCTAACGCGGTGCATCTCCTGGAGGACGGGAAGTCTACCAGGACTCGGCGGTGCAGACCCGCATACTTACGGGAAGAAATTTAGCACTACTTGGATGTGGCGCAAGGGGTTTTTTGAAGAAAAGGAAAAAAGATGCGATTTAGGTTAAATCGGTGGGGAGTGATGGATAGCAAATTTTTTTTCCAAAAAACGGTTGACGCACCTCTTATAACGTACTACGGTAGTGCGCCTACGAACAGGGAGCGTAGAGTTTCTAGTTGTTTTATTAATGAAGACTAAGTTCGGGAATATCCCAGTAAGTTTCAGACCAACTGTAAAGGTAATGGGGTTAATCAAGGAGCAGGTTAAGAAGACCGGCAAGACGACGACCAGGGTGATTGAAGACTGCATCGAAAAGGTGCTGGGGAATGGATGAATGGCTAGACCTTGTTGGTTCGATAATTCGCCAAGCTGCCCTGGACTACCGTCTGGCAGTCAAGAAGGGCTATATAGCCAATGGCAGGTTTGTGAAGTGGAGGGCGGATGCTTGGATGTCGCACCCGGATACCGTTACGAGTGCTCTGACGTTTTGGCACCGGGGCGGGTTGGAGGATCTTTGTGAGTATCTTCCGGTTGAGCCAAGTTATGTACGAAAGAAATATGAAATTTCCAGGGATGTCTGACTTGGTGGGTACCTTCCAGCAGTCTGTTTCTGGACCCCCTTCCCGTGAGTGCGGATCAAGGGGGATTTTTTGCGGTGACACAGGGGTTAATGCGCTGGGTTTTCTTGGTCTTCCCCCGGCACACTTGTCGCTGCGCCCCTCCTCCAAAACATGGGTGTTTGATTTGGTGCACCCGCATGTTGGGGAGGGGCAATTACTTTATAGGAACTTAAACCAACCAACCCGGGCTCCAAGTCCGCCACCCATCGGGCGGCATTCTTTGTGCAATAATTCTCAACCACTTCTAGACCCGGGACGGTTGGTGATTTTAAACAGATGGTAATCGAAAGCACAGACAGCGATGTTATCAATGACGGGTTCGTTTACTTTGTCCTAGACGGATTCAAGCCATCCGCAAAGTTGGGCGGCGATTGGGACGAGCGTTCCTACGTTAAAATCGGTTACTCCAAAAACCCAGAAGAACGACTCAGCGCACTCCAAACCGCTACACCGGAAAGATTGGACTTGATGGGATACATTCCCGGCAACCCAGACACCGAGAAACAGTTCCACACACTGTTCGGTCATCTCAGGCACAAAGGCGAATGGTTTGCTCTAACGCGCCAACTCTACACCTGCATCAACCAGTTTGAACTGATCGAACATCATTGGGAACATAAACCAGCGTTCAAGCCGCAAAAGCGGGAACATAAACTCAGCGATGAGCAGGTAGCCGATTACATGGATGCGCTTTACGCTCCTCACCCCGGAATCTGGTATAAAGCTAGATCAACCCGAGTCGATGCGTTCGGTTTACTGATCCAACCAGGCGAACACTTCCTCGACGCTTGCGGCCACGAAGTCCACGAAACAAACGTCGATCTCATCGCCTATCTGTTCCTCAAACGCACCAACCTTCGCTTCCCCGACAGACTTCCAAGAGAGTTGTTTCGATACGGAAAACAGATGGAGGCACAAGTGAGTTTTGAACCTATATAGATAATGGAATTGATTAAGGAGAGTACGCTTGCCGAGAAAACGGCAATTAACCGGGACATCATAGTGCGGCACCGGCAGAAGAAGCTTGAGTACCCCGGTGATTGGCGAAAGGACGGCAGGGAGATTGTTTACACCCCGAATGGCGTGAAGCAGATGATGCGGATCCTCGGGATGGAAAGTCAGAAGGTTGAGGAACCACCTGCCCTTGAGATCGAGGAGGCATTTGTGGTGCGGCATAATTTTCCCAACTACAAGGTGATACTCTGCGAAAGAACTAATGGAGAGATGGTGCATGTGCGTGTGTCGCACAACCGGAATTTCAAAGCAAAAATGGCGAATGGAGAACGCATGAAGGTTCCCATTAGGTTGGATGGCAAGACATGGACCTTTGCCGGCGGCAGGACACCCAGATTCCCAGGTAAGTGGTAGAGCAAGATGTGGATTCGCAATTTCATAAACGAACAGAAACTTACCGAAGAGATTCGGAAGCTCATGCGGGAGATAGGTGTCAAAAGCCCCAGAGTCCCAAAGGAATTAAAAAACCAAGTCATTGAAGATATGCAGTTGATGGGGTCGGTTGCTGTAAGGAGACACTACCGGGAGGAGAAGCATAATCCTCCAACTGAGCAGGAGAGTCCTTTCTAATGGGGAAGTTTTCCAGAGAGAAGGGCAAGCGCGGGGAGCGGATGTTTAGGGATTGGTTGCGCGATCTCGGTTGGACCTCTGCGAAGAGAGGTGTCCAGTACAACGGACTAGGTGGTGCGGATGTGGTCTGCAAGGAGTTGGATGATGTGATGATGTTTGAGGTTAAGAATGTTGAGAGACTTTCGATCCCGGACGCTTGCGATCAAGCGGTGCGGGACGCAAAGGGAAAGATTGCGGTGGTTGCCCATAAGAGAAACAACCATCCTTGGAGATTTTATTTGGACGAGGAGAGCTTCGGGAAGCTCTTACAGTTAGCTGTATGACCAGAATGATTTTGTCTCCCCCAGAAATTCTATGTGCAAAGTTGCTGGCGATCACTCGTCAGTCCATGAAGTTCGGCACCAGGACAAGTAATGCCCGGGTGTCCACGAAAGACGATGTACAAGTGAATTATGAGGGAGCACTTGGAGAGGTTGCGGTAAGCAAGTTATTAAATTTAGACCTTCAAGCTGAAGGTTACACTAAGGGGGACGGCGGCATCGACATGGTGTGCGGTAGCACATCGATTGATGTGAAGTGGTCAACCACTGGGGAGCTTTATTTCAATAAACCTATGGTAGCGGACATAGCGGTGATGACTGCACCCGGGACCGATTACTATGTTGTCAACATTATGGGATGGATTGAGAAAGATGAATTTAACAGGAGATGTTTCTCCCAGAAGTATGGGGGTTACAGACCTGTCAAAGCGGTTAGGTTAGACCAGTTAAGGAAACCAGATACACTAGAAAAATGGATAAAAAAACAAAAGAACTAGATCCCTTCCGAGAGGTTTGGGAAACATTAAGTCAGGTAGATTGCTCCGCATTTGCGGAAAAGAAGATGGGGTTAACCTATCTATCATGGGCATGGGCATGGGGCATCCTTATGGATCATTTCCCGGACGCCCAGTTTGAGGTGGTTTATTTTTTGAAGCCAGATTCTCCCTCGGAGATTATCGAAGACGGCGGGATTGTCACAAAGCTTACTGCGCGAAAGTTCCCCTACGAGATTCACCCGGACGGAACGGTGACGGTTTGGGTTAAGGTTTTTGTTCATGGCGTGCGGAGAAAGATGTGGTTGCCGGTCATGGACCACCGCAATAATGCAGTGAAGGATCCCAACGCGAGACAGATTAGTGACACAACGATGCGGTGCCTTGTGAAGTGTTTGGCACTCTTCGGTCTAGGGCACTACATTTATGCGGGAGAAGATTTACCACCGGGCGAAAGAGATGCAACGCCGACAGCGGTTCCTGCTGTTATTCCTGCAAAATCCACACTTGCTCATGTTCTGAAGGGCTGGGAGGACAAGGCAAACATGTACATGATCAAGCTAAGGTGGATTAAGAAGGGCCAAACCTGGAAGGACATCACTGACGACCAAGCTCAAAAGGTCGTCGATAAGAAGGATTCCTTTAAGGAAAAAGCCGAGGAGCATGCAGCATCACGCAACTAGATCCCCATCTAGTGGGCCGGCCCATCTCAAGTGCGGTGGTTACGCTAGTGCTGGGGGGGACTCTCCTGCCACGCTCAAGGGCAATCGCGCCCATGAGCATTTAGAGCAATTATGCTCAGGGCAGGAGATAACCTCCCCGGTACCGGCAGACGAGTTGCCCGGTGTCCTTTGGGCACACGAATATGTAAAGGACAACTTCGATATGAAAGCCCTCCGGTGCGAGGAGATGGTGCACATTTATGACGACTCAGGAGGAGAACTTAGCTTTGGAACCAATGACTTATTTGACGGTGAACAGATCGGAGACTTTAAGACCGGCCAGGTGCGGGAGTACAAACCCCAGATGGCATATTACGCTGCCGGCAGAATGCAGCAAACCGGAAAGAAGGAAATGCGAGTGCATGAGATCTATACGGAGCATAGGTGGGGAAAGGTCTACATCCTCTCATACGATGAGGCGTGGTCCATCATTGATCAAATTACGGAAAACAAAAAAACAGGAAAACTTAGTCCAAATGAATACTGCACTTGGTGTGCCCACAGTGGGGTTTGTACTGCTCTTTCAAAAATAGCTATGAATGCATTAGAAAAAATAAGCCCGGAATCAAAACTGAAGACTTATGACTTCACTAAACTCAAGACACCAGAGGACAAGGGGAAAGCATACAGTTTGTGCAAGTTGCTTGAGGATTGGATTGCCGGCGTAAAGAAAGTTGTAACTAAATCGGTTATTGAGGAGGGGGAAGATGTTCCTGGGGTCAGGACCGTTACCCGTTCCGGTGATCCTGGAATTGAAGATATCCCCGCTGCCTTTGCCAGGATGGACCTTGGGCAGGATGAGTTTTTGCGAGCATGCACGGTAAGCATCTCTAAGCTTACCAAAGAGTATAAAAAGAAATTTAACCTCACGGGTAAAGAGGCATCCCAGGAGGTTGCAAACAGGTTGGAGTGTCTCATTAAGCGTAAACCAGAAACAAAATATATAAGAAGGAAATAAAGTGCCTAAAATAACGATAACAAAAGAATCAGATGATCGACCGAAACGCGAACTATTGCCGCCGGGAGATTATGAGCTTGAAATAATAGACCATGAGTTTGGGGTCACTCAAAAGGGCGACGACAAATTGACCCTGACACTGAGTGACCCCAACACGGGAAACTACATCTGGTGCAACCTTATGTTCACCGCTAAAACCGATTGGAAGGTGAAGAGCTTGCTCAAGTCACTGGGTGTTGGGAAAGAGGGGGCCGAGGTGGATGTCAATGATGAGATGTGCAGTCGCATGAAGGGCACCAAGGTTTGGGCTAATGTATCCATAGAGGAGTATAATGGAAACAGAAGCAACCGGATTGCGAGGTTCTTGACAGAAAAACCTTCATCTGGAGACGATTCGGAGTTTGAATGAACTCCGATTTGAGGGGGGGCAAATTGCTCCCCCTTGTTGATTTGGAAGAAAAACAGCAGCAGACCGCATTTGCAAATGACCTGGAAGCATTAGTCGAACGATACCAAAGCGAGTTCGACATGACTTTTGCCTCTATGGCAGGGGTGCTGTTTTGTTTCGCAACCCGGACGGTCCTTGACTCTTATATGAGCAGGGTAGCCACGACCGTTCTTGAGGATTGGGAATTAGTTGATGACGATGAATACGAAGACGATGAATACGAAGACGATGATGATGACGAGGGAGAAGAGTGGAAATCTTCCGATAGTGGTAAGTGATTATTTAGCAGCAGGGTCAGCACAAGGAGAAAGAAACCACACGCTTTTTAAGGTCGCATGTCAACTAAGAGACTGCGGCTTTTCGCTTTCAGAATCCACCTCACTGCTTGAGGGGCGAGCGATGCAGGATGGTCTAGCCGCTGGCGAGCTTGCAAAGACAATTCAGTCTGCCTTTACCAGAGTTGCCCGGGAACCCGGGGTAAAGAAAAGCGGTATCCGGGTCAAGTTTAAGAAAATGAATTTACCAAGCGGGATTGAAAACCCGGTGCCCAAGCTATTGAGTGCGGCATTTGAACCCGGCGAAAAGGTCAGGATTGTTTTTGGGCCAACCATAAGCCGGGGGGAATTAGTGCAGGGCGACAACCTTAACGGGTACACCGAAAAGATTGCTGCCGCCGAGATGGGTGCCTGGATTTGCATCAATCCCCTTTCCAGGGGGATTAAGGATGAGCATGTAACCGCTTTCAGACACTGCCTTGTCGAGTTTGACGAGGGAGATGTTGCAGACCAGTACAAGAAGATCATTTCTACTAACCTGCCAATTACGGCGATTATCTATTCCGGGGCCAAGAGCGTCCATGCCTGGGTGCGGGTGGACGCCAGGGACCGCAAGCAATATGACGAGAGGGTTGCCAAGGTCTATGAGGAATTTCCAGGATTAGATTCCGGGAACAAGAATCCAGGCAGACTCAGCCGGCTACCAGGTGCTCTTCGGGATGGCAGGAGGCAAAGATTGCTAAAACTCCATCACGGTGCGGATTCATGGGAATCCTACCAAGAGATGGTCAAGTGCAAGTCAATTGGCCAAGCGTTCTCATTCAACCAACTACTGGATTTCAATTCCGACTCGGATCCGAATACCGTGCTTGGAGATCGTTGGTTGTGCCGGGGTCATTTCGGGATGATTGTCGGCGCAAGTGGGCTTGGGAAAAGTAGTCTTATTATGCAAGCGAGCATTCTCTGGGGCTTGGGCAGAGAGGCGTTTGGGGTGGACCCGGCAAGACCGTTGAAGATTGTTCTTGTGCAAGCCGAGAACGACATGGGTGATTTATCAGAGGAGGTTCGAGGAATTGTTCAGAGATTGGGGTTGAGCGGAGATGAGTTGAAGGTGGTCAACCGGAACTGCCGCTTTATCACCGATGCCGTTAATGTGGGGCAGAAGTTTATAGACATGGCAGACGGGGTTCTGGATGTCTACGAACCGGACTTGTTTATTATTGATCCACTGCTTCATTACATTGGCAGGGACGTTAGCTCCCAGCAGTCGGTTAGCGAGTTTGTGCGGCACGGCATAGGAGGTTTGGCGAAGCACTACGGGACCGTATTTATTGCGATGCACCATACCGGCAAACCTCCGAGTGACAACAACTCAAGGTCGAACTGGTCCAATCGCGACCTGAGCTACCTGGCGACAGGGTCGAGCGATCTGGTAAACTTTTCCCGCGCAGTTGCGGTGCTCCGGGAGCAGTACGGTGTGTTTGAACTGAACTTCACCAAGAGAGGAGAACGGGTGAAGCAAAAGACGCTTTACCTAAAACATGCGGACGATTGCATATTTTGGGAACCGACAAAGATATACGCTTAGACCCCGAGGGTGAGGGGAAAGAGAAAAAGCTATTCAAACAGACCCCCCATCCCTACTACCCAAGTCTTGAGGATGATGTTATTAAGATCCTTGTCGATAAGCGTGGGGAGGATCACGTTGTTGATCTAATAAAGAAACGGGAAAAGTCGATTGCCCATAGTCTTATCGATCCGCTCAATGCGGGGTTTGAGTTGGACCCGTGGAAGGATGCCCGGGAGTTATTCAGCGAGAGTGATGAGCTTTTGATCCTTGGGGGGAATCGCGCTGGCAAGACTGAGTTTGCGGCGAAACTGGCAGTCGAGACTCTTGTCAAAAAGCCGAAGTCGGTGGTCTGGTGCCTTCACTCTTCTCTGCCATCTTCGGTTGAGATACAACAGCCGATTATCCGAAAGTATTTGCCCCCCTCCTGGAGAGATGTTGGAAAGAAGGGTTCGACTACCAACATATCCTGGACTGACAAGAACGGATTTTCTGACCAGGTGTTTGTCACACCACAGGGGAGCAGGTGCCGCTTTCTAAACTATACCCAGAACATCTCCGTGCTTGAGGGCGGCGAGTGCGACCTAATCTGGGCAGATGAGTTGATCCCGCTTGAGTTTCTACAAACCTTGCGGTTCCGGGTTACAACCCGCTTCGGAAAGATCGTGATTACCTTCACCCCGGTGCGCGGATATTCTCCAGTGGTCAAGGAGTTCATCTCTGGGGCAAGAACGGTAAAGAGTCTCCCTGCCCCATTGCTTGAGCAGGAAGCTATCCATGTCCAGGGATGTCCACCAGGAGAGATGCCCTACATCATGCAACCCTTCCGCAAGAATGCCCGGGTGATCTCGTTCCACGGCAGCATGAACCCGTTTGGGGGGTTTGAGCAGGTTGTCAAGATGCTCGAAAACAAACCCACTACCGACATTAAGATCCGGGCATATGGGTGGGCAGATAAGATGGATGGCGGGGTTTTCAATAGGTTCGACGATAAGGTGCATGTGGTCAAACCGGACAAGATCCCCAAGGAAGGCACCCGATTTTTGACCTGCGACCCTGCCGGGAATAAGAACTGGTTTCTCAAGTGGCATTTAATCGATGACATAGGGAGAGTGTTTCTTTACCGGGAATGGCCAGATTTTAAGACATATGGGGAATGGACCCTGCCAGGGAATAAACCGGATGGAATTGCCGGCCCAGCCCAGACCAGCGGGATGGGAAAAAGCATCCTGGCATACAAAAAACTTATTCTTGAAGCCGAGGGCTGGGTGTACGATGACGAGATTGGGGTTTGGTTAGGCACCAAATCCGAGAAAATTTATGAAAGACTGATCGATCCTCGGTTTGGGGGTGCGAATGTTCCGAGCATTGAGGAGGGTACGAATATCATTACCCTCATGGAGGAGGAACAGAAGAACAAGGAAGGACATGTGACGGGTCCATCAATGATCTTTATCCCTGCTCCAGGCACCAACATTGAAGAGGGCATCCAGTTGATCAATGATTATCTTGACTATAATGATGAATCGGAAGTAAACGCAATGAACTGTCCACGCTATTATATTAGCGAGGATTGTCAGCAAACAATCTATGCTATGATGGAATACACTGGAAGAGATGGTTTACGGGGAGCAATGAAGGATGTGGTTGATTGCGACAGGTATCTATTCAAGCGGGGACCAATTCCAATGAATGATGTTATGATGACGGCAACCGGCGGGGACCAGCATGGAGTTTAACGATTTACCACTGACATTGACTGTTGGTTCAACAGAGAAAATTTTAGGTTTAGACTGCCGCCGATTGCGGGAGTTAGAAAAAGTGGGACTTCTGGTGACCTTGCCCATGTATAAGAGGAAGCGAAGGTACACTAGAGAATCAGTTAGAAAATTTCTCCGGCTTGGACCGGAAGGGACAAAAGTTAGGGCTATATAATGGCAACAAAAAAAGTAAATATTAACGAGTTGGCAAAGGAGTTGAACCAAGCCGCGATTCGCACGAATGATTATATGAATCGCAGCGAGTTGAACTCCGATGCGCGATACAATCGCTGGGGAGGACAGTCTCAGGATGGCAGGAAATGGAAAGAGAATGTGGGCTTCAACCCTGTTCCATTTGACGGATGCAGTGACAGCAAGGTGCCATTGGTGGACACTTATATTAACGAGGATGTGGATCTTTTGATGACCTCCTTGAGGAACATGCAACTAAGTGCGGCACCGCTGGAAAGCAATGATGCTGAACAAGCGAATTTGACCACCAATCTTCTCCGGTATGCGAGTAACAATGCAATCGATGAGTTTTTCGCTGAAGCAGAGTTGTGCGCGAACGCGATGTTGGAGAACGGACTTTCGGTGATGGGCGTTTTCTGGGAAAGAGAGCAAACCCTGACCTATGAAGAGATTGACTTGGAGCAAATTACGGCAATTGCCCAGCAGCAACCAGAGTTTGCGGAAGCTGCCCAAATTATCCTGGACCCAGCACGGGAAGATGAAGCGATTGAAATGGGAAGGAAGCTTCTCCCGGACGCTTCGCAGAAGGTGCTGCGTAAGATCGTTACCGATTTAAGAGAAACAGGTTCCGCTCAATACCCCAGCCCAATGACAACGATGGACCGACCCACCTTGGTCAGTCTCCGGGTTGGAGAGGACTTCTTTGTCCCGCTGGACACAACTGAGTTGCAACGCGCCAGGATGTGCTTTTACCGGGAGTTTATGACCGCTGAACAGTTGAGGGATGCGGTCAACTCTCGGGATTGGGATAAAAAGTGGGTGGATACTATCATTGATAAAGCCAAGGGGATGACGATGACAATTACCAGGGATGGGCAGACACCTCGTTCAGGGGCGAAGTCGAACCGGATGTACATGGATACCTCTGAGGTTTACGAGGTTGTTCATTGCTACGAGAGGAAAAGCGATGAGTACGGTGTGCCGGGTATATGGTATACGGTCTTTAGCCCACATGCTCAGTCGGACACTCACGGCAATGACATTTGTGCAACCTACGAGTTGCTGGATTATGCCAACGGGGGCATGTATCCGTTTGTCCTTTTCCGCAGAGAGTTCCTGAGCCGGCGCATGGACGATAGCCGGGGTTATGGGGAGGTTGCCTACACTTGGCAGCGGCAGATCAAGCAGGAGTGGGATGGTCGCGTAGACCGGAGCTTCCTGGCTACGATCCCTCCGATATTCCATCCCCCAGGAAGACCTCCCACTAAGTGGGGGCCGGGAGTACTCATCCCCCGGGTGCGGTCTGATGATTATCAGTTTGCCGACCAACCCAACTGGGACTTCGGAAGCAAAGAGATAGAGGACTCAATTAGGGAAACTGCCGACAGGTATTTCGGCAGACCGGTTTCCCAGGAGAACAAGACACATGCGATGATGCGCCAACAGAACATGGTTTCCCGTTGGCTCAATTGTTGGAAGATGGTCTTTGAACAAGTTCTGGCACTGTACCAGCAGTTCGCGCCAGAGGAGTTCCTAGTGCGGGTTGTGGGCAGCGACAAAGCCCAAGCTTTGGCAATGTCAAGAGATGACATACAAGGTCAATACGACATTATCCTTAATTTCCAGGTAGCAAACACCGACATGGAACTGCTCAGGGGCAAGTTGGATCTTCTGAAGGTCATTGTGGGAGAGTTTGACATCAATGGAGTTGTGGATCGTACCGAGTTGATGAGTGTGGTCTTCAGCTACCTGGATCCGATTCTTGGTGAGAGACTCATGCGCCCCGCCGAGAATGCAGAACAGCAACAGGTTGATGACGAGAAGACATCCTTTGCTAAGATATTTGCGGGGGTTGAGGATGACATCAAGCCAGGTCAAGCGCATCAACTCAGGTTGGGGGTGCTTGACGGTATTATGGAGAACAACCCAGCGGCGGCGAAGCGTTATATGGAGGATCCTAAGTTTAAGGAAGACCTGGATAAACGCCGACAGCAGCACCAACACCAACTTGATCAGATGGAGAATGCCCAAATCGGGAGGTTGGGTGCATGAGGGATGATCTTGCAATGCTGATCATGGATCCCCGGTTTTCGGAAGTCCATGAACTAATAAAAAGTGTGCGAGAAGAACTGATTATACATATGAGCAGTCCCTCGGCATCAGAGCATCACGGTCTACTGGCACACGATGCCGGCGGCATTGATGCGTTAGACCAGTTGGTCAAAAGAATGGAACAGGTTGTAGAAGACTTTAAGTCTAAAGAAACCTAAATAAGTACAGATAAAGCATATTTGCGCTAGTTCCAACTAGTGCCTATTGCGGACTCATTAAAACCCGGTCATATCAGTGGCTGGGTTTTCTTTTGTTCCCATATAAAAAAACAATCGGACAAATACCCTTACTTGCAAGGTTAATAGCATGGCTGAAAATAAAGGATCGGGAGCAGCAGACTCCCAACCGGATGCGGTAAATGAATCTGCGGCAATTGGGTTGGACGACCTTACCCAAGCCCTTATGGGGAATACTGGGGTCGTCACCGAGGCAGATGCTGAAAGTGAACAGGCAGATGCCGAGGTTGAAGATGCTAAGGTTGCTGAATCTGACGAGGAAGCAGTCGAGCAGGATGTGTCAGAAGAGGAATTGGAGGAGGAATCCGAAGAGGAATCGGAAGACGATTCGGAGGACGAGTCGCAGGAGGTTTCTGTTGATGTCCAGAAGAAGATTGATAAGCGCATTGGGCGTTTGACGGCAAGGGCTAAGGATGCCGAGGAACGAGCCAGGGAAGTCGAGGAGAAATTAGATGATGCTCGTACAGAACTGGAAGAGTTTCGGGATCAAGCTGAAAAGCCGGCTCAGGTTGTTTCAGACAATCCCCATGCAAATATCAGGACTCTGAAGGACTTAAAGGAAGCAAAGACCAAAGCGAGGGAACTTCGGGCATGGTGCAGAAGGCATCGAGATGGAACAACGGTTACGGTTAACGGGACCGAGAGGGATTACGATTCTTCTCAAATTGCTGAACTGGAACTCAAAGCTCAAGAGGACCTAGAAGATCATCTTCCCGCGAGGGAGGAGTTTATTAAAGGAGAACAGGAGCAATCGAGTACAGCAGAGAAGGCATTCCCGTGGTGGAGGGACAAATCTAGTTCCGAATACCAAGCCGCAATGTCGGTCCTTCGAGATGCGCCGATGATACGGCAGCTTCCAAATTGGAAAGCGACAGTCGCTTTCTACCTTATGGGAGTTAACCAATATCAGCAGCAGATGGAGTCGGCTAAAAAGCCGAAATCAAAAGCTAAGGCAAAAGCACCTACCAAAGTTACCACCCGTCCCGCGAAAGCACCTGCACCGATTGCCGACACAAGTTCAGCGAGGTACGAGGAAGCTCGCACTTCGTTTGGCGAGTCAGGATCAACTGAAGCATTAGCCAATATGTTTGCAGTAAAATAATTAGAAAGAATATAATAATATGGCATTAGCCGATACATATACCGTGGCTGCTGAAAGCCCCGCAACCCAGAACCTGGGTGCGAGTTTAGGAAATAGGGAAGACTTACGGGATGTTTTAACCATCCTTGAACCGGAAGCAACTCCGGTGACTTCCGCTATTAAGAAGGGTCCGGGACCAAAAGCGACTCAGGTCGAGGTTCTCGTTGACGAATTAAGTGATCCGGTTGTGGGGTCAGTAGATGAAGGCAAGGATTATAGCCGAACAACATCTGCTTTAACTCCAGATCCTGGTAACTTTGAGGATAAGTCTGCTGCTCGTGGCCGATTGATTAACTCTATTCATATTAGTTCCCGCCCCTATGGTGTAACTGATGTGCAGAGTTTGACTGACACTGCCGGCACCCAGGGTGCTGGGGAGTTTGCCTTTGGCAAAGCGAAGTCGGTTCGTGAAATCAAACGCGACATTGAAGCAGTCATCTGCGGTGGGCAGGACAAGGATGCGGGTGGACCGTCATTCGCTACAAGGGGTCTGTTCGATTGGATTGACTCTGAAGGTCCAGCAGATGTGCACACGAAGTACCGCACTCCTGCGGATTCGATCCATCATGGCGGTGCCACGGCATCTCCTGCATCTGGCGCGACTTACGATGAGGAAGGGGCATTGACCGAGTCCAAGTTGGCTGGGT
>CEPX01415127.1_pt1 | contig 15981 bp, 24 predicted proteins | sample 361361 | NCBI WGS metagenome assembly CEPX01 (sample SAMEA2619974, study PRJEB7988) | marine metagenome | biome: marine biome (ENVO:00000447); feature: mesopelagic zone (ENVO:00000213) & marine oxygen minimum zone (ENVO:01000065); material: "saline water (ENVO:00002010), including plankton... | reverse complement strand
TGCTAGAGTCATCATATAATCTTACCTTTATGTCGTTACTACTATTCTTGTTAAATCAAATACCGCTATTTCACCATTATCATCAATAGGGAATACTGCTGTAGAATATGTTGGAGGTCCACCCACCGTAGCTGTTCCATCAACTTCAATAACCGCACTCTCTATTCCTGGAAATCCTGCTACACAACAGGAGAAATCTAACGGTTTTATATTTTGTCCAATGTCGTACTCATTACCAATACCAAGCACACAGTTCTTAATAGTATCAATACCATCACTAGGGAAGTCACTTTCTGGATCATCAACGTAAGTGATTCTTACCCATGCATAGATCTCAACAGGGCGAGTAAAATTTATCACTTGAGCATCACCGTTACTATCAATAGCACTCGCACTGGTATTACCGAAAGTCTCAATTCCTGCTGGCTTAATTAACCACAGTAAATCAGCAACTGCTTGATTGTTTGTTGGAGTGTCGGGGGAAAGAAGGACAATCTCAAAACTATGTGGAGGTCTTCCTTCACCGTCAATAACATCCTCTCTGTTTTCAAAGCCTTTTACACTCGTAGCTGCAATATCAGCATCTTGTTTTACTCGTGCTACAATAGCTTCAAGTGTACCAGCTCCTATTATTTGCAAGCTATTAGCGTATCGTTGACGTAATTCAGCGTCACTTTCCTCATCTCTTCCAAGATCACCATTGAGAAAGTTATTTACCACGTTCAACCCTGCAATGGGAGTTTCTATAATAGTAAGGGTGTTGGAAACAGCAAGCACTTCACCGGTATTAATGCTTTCAAATATAGCAGGAGTATAATAACTCATATTAGCATCAACCACTGTATCAAAGACACCAGAAGTCCCATCAAGTTGAATCCTGCCGCCTGTTAAATCAGTTGCATCTGCAAATAAAGAAGGAGTTCCTACATTAATTTCATTTACTAAGGCAGCAGCGATCGTATCAGCCGTAGCACCCACGCCACTATTAATACTATGAGGAGTTCCGCCAATGGTAATGGTATACACTGTAGAATCAGCAACATTATCAATAGTGATGAATATTTGTATGAGCTGTAAATTATTAATTTCAGTATCATTTAACAATTGGAACAGCTCATTTGTCACACTATTTCTTACCTGTGTCAAAGCAGGGACAACCGTTAATGACGTTCCTGCTAAGCCAACATTTACTGTTGTCGGTGTTGCAGGCAGTCTCGTAATACCATTAAGAGCAACAATATAGTCAAGATTTGCCCCTGTCGCTTGTGATAGTATTTGGGCTGAGTATGTATTACTCATTTGCTCCCAACTATCAGCAAGAGGTTTTGCAAATGTCCCTATTAGTTGACCAAAAACACTTTCAGAAGAGGTGTCAATCGTTGGTCCAAAATCAGGTGATGCTTTGAGATCATTCTCAATATCGGTAATGATATCATCAATGCGCTTTATATTAAAACCAGAGTTTACAATTCCAAAAGTCATTATATTGTCACCGTGTCTGAAATTTCACCATATATGGTAGAGCAGCTAAAGCTCACCGTTAATTCTCTTGTCACTGTATCAAGGCTTGAAGAGTAGTCAAGTATCTCAATTATCTCTTCGTATTCTATAAGAGCTATTTTGAACATGTTGTCTATCAAATTAAGGTCAGGGTCTTTTACCAACACTAAGCCAAAATGGTCAAGTCCTGCAGTTGTATCGAGGAACCATTCGCCTAAGAAAAACAAGAATTTAATCTTAATACTTTGAAGCAACCAATCACGCTCATCAACAAGCTGTAAGTCAGAGTTTTCTATAATAAGATCGTGCGTTACTACATCAAGTTTTAAATCTCTTGTACCCATTATTCACCCATAACCCTATCTTGATTTGCATCTGTTATTTGGAACTTATAAGTAACATTGGTAACTGTCGTGCCACTTGTTAAAGGTACTGTAAGAGTCACTGTTTTATCACCTTCTCTTAATATCTTTTCTCCTACAGCAAAATTAACATTAGTTGTTGCATCAAGAGTCCCAAATAAAGGGCCAGGATTTGTCCCTCCAGAACCTGAATAACTTAAACCTTGTATAATAGTCCCATCGTCATACACCTTTTTACCATCACAAAGAACCTCATCAACGGGTACATCAGTAATGGTTATAGTTGCTGACAATGTAGCGTCAGAGGCCTCCACGATCTCAACAGTCATACCTTCTACTGCTAAATTTTCTAAAGCCATCATGGAGCCTTCACAACCAAGTTACCATCATTTATATCAACATCACCATTTTCTAATATCTTAATACTAGAGCCGTTATAATACATAGACATATCATTACCACCTTCATCTTCATTCACGAAGTTATTTAAACCCACGATAGCTATACCATCAGTGATATCAAACTTTCGTGGGTCGTTTGGAGGTTGGACACCATCTTTTAAAAGCCAATTATCTAAAGCTCGCTCAGAAAATACGAGCAAGCAGGTTTGATTTTTATGCTGATCTTCAGGTAATCGAATCCCTGCGTTGCCCGCATTAAAAGATACAACAGGTATATCAGTAATTGGTTTATACTCTAAGTCTTCCCCGTCTAGGTACGCCTTCTTTATCTGTGGCTGGACTGTTGCTCTTCTTTGCTTACCATCATACTCAGTAATAATACCAGGCATACAGGTATGCAGCTGCTCAGCAAGAAGCACTTCAAATACTTGCTTGATTGCTGCTGAAAGCGTTGGTGTTGATTCTCTACTCATTTAACTTCTACCACCGATAAAACAGACTGGAAATTACCTTCAAAGGTGTCAGCATCATGCTGTACATCTATAATTTTAAATACTTTATTATTGCCCGTTATGCTACTACTTAATGCAATCTCTCCCCCTGGCTCTGCTTTGGGCTGTAAAAGACTTGTGACTTTCCACCCATCAAGCTCTTGATTAGAAGCACGCCTATTGTCTTTTATCTTCTGCTTTTCAGGCACTTTTATCAAACCAGATTCGGGAGTGAGTGAGACAAGCCGAGAGCCATCTGTCTTGCCTACTAAGGTAAACTTAATTTCATTATTTTGAACAGACCAATCAAGCCCCGCATACTCAGTGAGTCTCTTAAGCGCCTCTTTTACCGTCCCCGTATGAGAAAAACCAGTATTAAAAATCTTGTTAATGCCAAGCTTCTTAATATCGACTTTTACTGGCAAGTCGAGCTTCTTAACAACATCATTAAGGACTTGCTCAAGTTTAGCCCCTGCATTATAGCTAACGGCCACTTTTTTGGAGTTTAGGACTTTCTCACCATCAGAGATTGTAACCTGTGTTATTATTTCAGGAGATTCATGCAGCGTTGTTATGTTAGTAATATTGCCCACAAAAATAACTTCCACGTTGTCAGCCTCGGTATATCCTGCTCTGAGAAATGCAAAATCATCGAGCTGAGAGAGTTTATTGCGAGTATTAACATTGAGATTGTAGATATTGAGAATACACGTATTTGGATCAGAACTGTCAGTCTTACGGATAGTAAATGTCATGCGAAAGCCTTCAATTAAGACGGCCTCACTTTCATTCTCTCCGATAAGCACATTTGCGGTTCTACCATATAGCGGTTTATTCGTCATTATGCAGCCTCAACCTCTGCTTCTGTAGCATAAGTTAGTTTTACTCTATTATTTATAAAATCATTTTGCTCGATAGGTTCAGTATTGCCAGTCTCATCAATCACAAACATCATTCCTGGAGGCAATCCTCTATCTGGATGTTGTGTCAATATCTCAGTACCAAGGACCAATTTAACCCCTGTAAGCAGTTCAACCTCATCTCTATCTGAAATACCCATAATCCAGAAGTTACCCACGCTATTGAAATCAAAGCGAAAGATATATGGTGTATCTTCCAATGTAACTTCCTCTTTGAAAGAGGCCGAATTTTGCCATGGTACGGTTATCATTGCTGTGCCCCTCTGATAATTCCTGCCTCTTGATTCGCTTTTTTATTCTGAATGTCACCAACAGTAATATTAAACAACGTGCTATTATCGGGGACCTCCTCAGCTTTTTGCTTTCCTAAGTCAGTGTTAGGTGTCGCTTGGTTATCAATATTAGGGGCCTTCCCATTTAGCTCAGATACCGCAGGAACGGTAAAAAATTGTGTTCGTGCTCGCTTAATCTTCTGAAAAGACACACTTGCAATGAGAGCTTCCCCGATACTCTGGTTTTCAGGCATCACAAGATTAGTGATAAGCATATTGGTATATACTTTAAGTCCTGTGATAATATTCAGCAATTGAGGTTCATTCACTTGCTGCTCAAATTTATCCTCTTGCTTATTGATCTCATATCCTGCAAATTCAAGCCATGTATTAAACGCTAACTGCTTCCTATTACTTTGATCAGTTCTTATTTGAGTATTGCCCGATTCATCAACATTTACTACAATAGGGCTATTTGTCGTTACAATTTCAAGAGTAAGATTTTCAGGTGACTGCCGAACATGATCAGTAATAATTGAACCGTCCTCTACAGGGTACTCAGAGGGCCTATTCACATAGTTGTGATCAATACGCAATGTTGCATCTATTAATAATTGATTTATGCCTTGTGGCTCTACTGGTGTTATTGAAACCATTATCTTTGTAACTGCGGGTTATCTACCGCTATTTTTCGTGCCTCAAATAACAATTCGTCTCGAACTGCTTTTCTAATTTGTTGATCAGCCGTATCAATAGTCCCCTGATCTGTTCCGACAGGGAAATTCAACGTTATATTAGAGTTTACATTAAAGTTACGTGCGGATTCAGTAGCTATTCTTCGAGCATTGAATCCATTACTTTCTAAGCCACTTCGAGTAGCAGTCAAATTTCTTATTGCAGTATTAGCAAAATCCTCAGCTCCTTGAATAGCTGCGTTCACATCAATTCTTCCATCAACAATACCCAGCTTTGCCAGAGTATCAGCCACACCTTGAACAATTAAACCTATACCTCTTGCAGCAGTAGCCACTGAAGAAATAAGTATTCTTACAAAGTTTCTCACCGCAAAGCGCCACCGAGCGGTAAAAACACCTGTAACAAAATTTATAAATGCATCAAATGTATTACGAATACTTCCAAAAATATTACCGATATCCTCTAGAATCGAAAACCCTGCAGCCTTAACCATCTTAGCAAGATCTTGGAACCCATCAACAAGAAAGCCTATTAATGAGTTGCCATCTCTCTGAAAGACAATTATGTCTTCTATCAATAACCCAAGTAATGCAATGACACTGGCTATAGCCGCTCCTATAAGCACAAACTTGGCAATAAACAATAATACAGAAGTGTTAGCTGCTGCTGCTGCAATAGCAAGCTTAGAAAAAGCTCCTGCCAGAAATGCAATAGTAGCCGAGGCGCCCCCCACAATAAGGAGCAATGGTCCGATAGCTGCAACAAGAAATCCCACAAAAAGAATCATTCTCTTAATCTCAGGAGTTAAACTTGTTCTAAGCTCTGTAGCCACTTCATTAAAAGTATTCAGTACTCTTCGGGCGAGTGGTAATAATTCAGCTCCGAAATCAGCCAATAAGTCAGCAATAACTGCTCTGGTTGATTTTATTGCAGAGGCAAACTCAAGCATTGTTCTTTGAGCATCTCCAATAGCTCCCTGTCTACCAAGGGCTTTTTCTATAATAGATACTCTTGCAAGTACCTTTTGCATTTCAGTTGCCCGAGCCGCTGAGGTCGCAAGCCCCATTGCCTGCAATTCAAGTTCTAATGCAGATTGCTTGATATTAATACCGAAGCGGTCAAACACTTCACCAGATCCGCTTAAACCAGACAAGAACCTCTGAAACGCCTCATCATCACTCACATTGTTAAATGATGCAAAATCAAATATCAATCCTTGCAGCTTTTTCGATAAACCAAATGCCTCGTCTTGGGCAAATCCCATACCGATAGAAAAGGATTGTAATGAAGATAGATTATCTTGTATTACTCCTTCTGAACGCCTTAAATCTTTTGCAAGGCTACTCGCAAATGCGTTAGCATCGTCTGATATACCACTAAAGACCTGATTGAATTTATTCTGTGTTTCTACTGCATCAGAAGCGGCTTTTAGTGATAATGCCGATAAAGTAGCAAAAGGAACGGTAAGAGCTAAGCTTAGTGACTTTCCTGCACTGGTAGCCTTATCCTGTATCCTTTTAAAAGTATTTTCTACCTTTCGGACTTCACCTTCATCAACTTTAAAGCCGATTATATTAAGGAGCTCACTTACGACTGTGGTTGCCATTGGCCCCTCCGTAGATAGTTACTGTTGAATACATTACAATGAAGCCACTCCATGCATATTGAAAGAATATACCAACATGCAACTTACTTCCATAAAACCAACCGAACTCACCAAACAAATCACAACTTGTATCATATACCCAATGCTGACGCCATGCGTTAAATATTTCCCACACTGAACTAAAAACGATAACGAACAGTAGAGTTAATAACGCATGCGTCACATTGATTTGAATCTTTTTTATCATGACATAGAAAATAAACAATAAAAGAGGTATCAAAGTGTAGGCAACCATAAGAATACGAGTGCCTTCTCCACCCACTTGATAGAGCATTGCCTCAAGGATAATCGCAATCGCTATAATATGGATATAATACTTTTTAGGGACAATATCTTTGACACCACGCATCCAATACATGAAGAAGTAAAACACAGAGTAACATGCAGGAACGAATAATATATCGTCCCAATATACATGCTTAAACGCAGCACCCCAGAGGGAGCTCCCGTCCGGAAAGTACCACGCTGGAGTATTTCCGAGATTCTCAAGGCCGTGTATTTGAGCAACCCCGAACACTCCTGTAAATAATAACCCATGAAGATATTTTTCCCAATTAATACGATCTCTATAAATAGCAACGCAAATAACCGTAAAGGTCAAGAGACTCATTATTGTTACCGTATAAGGATATGGAATAAGGTAATTCATTACTCACTCTTCATTAAATGGATCATGATTTTATCAAGCTTTTGATCGACTATAACATGACGTCCTTTAGAATCACTTTCAACCTTCTCAATCTGCTTTGTCAGTGACGTTTTAAGCTCTGCTTTATCCTCAGAGTATTTTTGCAACCCGAAGTTTAAAGAGCTCCATATTGCACCACACACAAGCAAACAAAAACTAATAAACCCACCAACAAGCCAATATCGAAACTTTGCTATACCGTCTTCAATCTTATCGTCATTTGAATCGAGCTTTTTGAGTTGATCATCGATGCTATCTTGCTTTGTTTTTATTTCAACAATTTCCATTTTGAGGCCATCCAAATCTTCAGATTTCTTTTCTAGGTTTTTAATCTTGGATGTATTTTGGCCTACTTGACTCGCAAGTCTTACAAACTCGTTTATGTCAGAATCGGCTATAGTGATTCTATCTTTATCTGAGAAATTGTCATCACTGAGTTTATGTATTTTATTTTCCATCATCTACTCTGCTCATTATAGTATCAATAGATTGCTGTACATCAAGGGCAGCATTAGCCCTTAACACATCATCCACAGTATACACAGTTTCAAGCTCTTTCAATGTTGCCACATCATTCAAAACTAATCTCCAGATAAGGCTTTCTTCGTGTAGTTCGGGACTTACATTCTTTAAAATTTGATCTAGCTCAAACTGCTTTTTGGGGTCAAGGTTTTCTCCGCTTTTGACAGGTTTGAAATACCTATTTTCGACAAAAAACTACTATAATTTACCTCCAAAACAAATTTTAAAACATCAAACAACAACCCATAGTCAGAGCTAAACACAACATCAAAGTTATGAGGTTCTCCAATAGTCTTATTATCCAAGACTGTATTAGAAAGCAACTCTAATACCAGATCTTCAACCTTTTCGTCCTCAAGGCTAGATAAACTTGTTGCTAAGTTGTTAATTACTTGTGAACTATCTTTGATGTTCATATCTTGAGATAGACCTATTAAAGGGAAGATTGTTTTAACGAGTTTTACTTGCAGCTTTAAACCCATACGAGCAGGAAAGGCCGTAACTTCTACTGCTTTCCCATCAATTGTTTTTGTCTCTACTTTATATTTCATGTAGCGTTGCCTTTATATTAAGTTACTGGATTACTACCAACAGTGATAGTACTATCAGCACAATCAATAATCCATTCTGTATTTGAGAGCTCATTACCTCTCTCAATCGGTGCAAACTTTCTTACCCAAGCGGCAGGAGCATTAACGACTGTTGTTCCTATTGCGTCTTTCACTTGTAATGAAAAAATACCCACATTATCAGTCTCATCAAGATTTGCAAATGTAGATAAAAGATCATTACTTGGTGAGGTTTGTTGCAGTGTTAGGGTCAGTGTACCCGATTTATCATTTCTTTTCGTTCTTGTTGTCAAATTGTCAGCACCTGTGACCATACTAAAAGCATCATTCGTTCTTTCAAAATTAACAAATGTACCATCAGCATAACCAGTAACAGGAGCACCTCCAATAGTCACAACAATTTTCTTTGGATCGTAATTAGCAAAAGCCATTATTCACTCCTATAGTACTAAAAATCCGTTAATAGTTTCTTTATGTATCGCACCACTGAGCCATGCTGTAAATTCAACACCATTTAATTCTCTATTAGCTTTATCCACTGTTGGAATATCAGCAGCGAGAGGAACAATAGTATAGAATCCACCAGTTTGCTCTTTGGTGTCAGGATCAAATTTATTAGCAGTAATACCCCTTGGCTGACCATCTTCTTCACTTTGCTCATTTGCAAGCGTCGTATTAAGCACATCTTGTACTTGAGATATACCTGTATCATCAAAAGGGACTTTATTTTGTGATGCTAATAAGGCAAATTGATCTTCTTGAATTCTTGCAATAAGGTAATTTTCAAATACAATCACATCAAAGAATTCACCACCAGACATCTTACTCTCTCTAACAACATTTCTTGATGCAACTTCTTCATAAGTGTTTGCATTCTTATCAAGCACATTCTTACTTTGAGTATCAGTAAGGTTATCAATAGTCTCTGCATTCAGTGATTTAAGATTTCCTGTATAGGTGCCTGGGTCAAGCGCTAGAGTTCTCCCAAGAAAAGCGGCATCAGAAAATTTAGAAGCAGCATCAGCTTTGTAGAATACAATAGCATTGTTATTTCCTGCATTCTGCAAGAGAGCTGCAATACTTGTAACGTCCACACCTTGAGCTTGGTCAACAATATTCGCATCAGAAGAAGCACATGCAAAAACCTTTTTATTTGATGCTGCGTAATTAGCAGCTAGCTGCTGTGTTGCTGCTGTTCTATCAGTAATTACAAGGCCAAACCAATCGTTACTTTCAAGAGAGATAGCTGTTAATGTAGCTGTCATATCAGCATCACCACCATCTTCTCTTCCTACAGCAAATTGTGTAACCCTTGGGGATTGAGCAGCAATAGCAGAGGCTGCGACATATTCAGGCGCTCCAGTACCTCCAGTTAGGTCTCCAGCAAGTGAAGCTAATCCACTAGTACTTGTGGAGTAGAATTGTATTCTACCAGAAAATGAGGGGTTGGGTCCTACTATTAAAATATTACTAAAGCTCTGTCTAGATTGCGTCTGCGTTGCCTTAGTGATATTGACAATTATGATATCGTCTAAACTTGCCATTTGAGGCTCCTTTATGTATCAACATTAAAATTTATTACTCTATCTGGCTTACCATCTTGTTTTAATGTAGCAACGCCATTCAAATCTTCTATAATACAACCGGCAGATCCAGTAAGTACCAATTGTGTTCTGTAGTTTATAGTTATATCTACAGCCGCCCGAGGCTCAATATGCTGAGTTTCAACACTACTAATATCACTTACAGTGCCGTAATTTAACACATTGAATCCGTAATCTTGTCGTATCTGATCTATCACTGTTGAGTTGTCCTGTCCGAGAATGAAATCATCTAATAACGCAAAAGGCTCTTTTATAGTATTGCTATAAGACTGCAGTCTCACAGTAGACACTTTCACATTTTCAATAACACCGTCATCAACAGCTGTTGGAGCACTAACAATATTTCTTTGTGCCTTTTGCTCTACAAGAGTTTGAAAGCTGATATAGGGCAAATCTGGACGCGGCCCATTCTGATTTGCAAGCACAACCTTATTGGCAGGCAGAGCGGTCAATTGCTCAATCATACTTTTAATACCACGGTCTAGCTCTTGATAATCTTCAGCCATTACTTAACAACAACTCTCACAGCAAGATACTTATTATGATTTATAATGTTATTCACCCATTGCTCAGATTGAGATAGTTCAAAACGTTGTCCAAACAATTCAACTTGATCAGGGTTCTCACTACTTTCAATGGTGCTTAAGATATCGTTAGTATACAATCGATATGTCGCACCGTTATTCCTTCTATTCTCTGGTAAATACTCCACATCTTCAGGTCTTGTATTCTGGCATGATGCTTTAATGGTAAAAGAGCTTTCAGCGCCTTCTATATACTGCCCCGAATCATCGTATGAACCAGTAGCATATCGAAAAGCAGGAATGTCTCTTCTAAAAACATTAAATGCATTCATTATCGTTTCCCCTCTTTGTGAGCAACAGACTGTATCATTTGACCTGTATCAATCAGAGGTTTACTTGATCCTTTTTTCTGAATAGTGGACTCTTCTAATGCTGGAGTCCGAGTCATGCGAATCTCTTCTCGTATATTCTCAGCATGAAATTCACCAATAATACCAAGGGCCTTCATAGGATTGAGCCTTCCCTCAGTGACTTTAATAAAGAGTCTTCTAGCAAGGGTCCTTGTTTTAAGTTGATCTTTCAAAAAAGCTTTACTCATCGTTGGCCACTTTTTATCACCCAAATGAGGAGCTCCAAACTCCAGTGTAAAAGCGATTCTTGCAACCTCACTCATCTGTGTTAATGGCGGTTCATCAGTCTGTTTTTGCGGACTTCCTACAGGTTCACCTTCTGGATACCCTACTTTAGTAACTAAGCCACTCAAAGCTTCCATTCGAGCTTTCACTTCAGGTATAATATTCTTTTCTACCTTTGTAGTAAACTTAGTTTGTATAAAACTCATTACACACACCGATTCAACGTCGTAAAAGTACACCCTCTAATAAGAGACCACAGTTCCAAGCCGTATGGGGTCAATGCCAAATAAGGATCAACCCCATGACTTGAATTACTAAACGAACCAAACGAGATACTAAGGTCACCCTCTTTAAGAGATTTCACCGTACCTGTAGAGCCTGAACCTTGACTACCATTATTAGCCAATGTGGCCCAATGCATCACTAAAAGAGCAACAGCCTTATTTGTTAACGAATCACTGCAAAACTCAGCCAGCTCACATTCTGCCTGTGTTATCAAAGCTTGTATAACGGGGTCATTCGGATCAAAGTCAGAACGATCCTCAATATATTCAGCAACAGTGATTGTAACAGTAGCCATTGTTAATCCTCTTTCTCGTCAGCAGTGGTTAGCTCTTTATATCGTGACTTCGCAGCACTTAAAACTTTCTCACGTTTTTCACTATCAGTGATCTTTTTAAGCACTCTTGCGTCACCACAATCAGTGCAGAATTTAACTGCATCTTTTACATTCATACCAGACACGATTTCAACAGGGTCATCTGAATCAATAGTCTTAGATTTAGACTTGGAAATAGTAAGATGTTTTAACTCCACTTGCTTTCTAAAAAAGTTTTGTGGATTAGTTAATTCACCATCTTTACCATTAATCTCTTCATACCGCTCATCAGAAATAATACTAACCCCTGGAATGAACCCCATTATTAATCGTGACATATTATTTGTTACATAGTATGGCATAGCCTTAACTCCTTACTACTTTTCACTAGTCTCTTTTTTCTTCTTAACAGGTTCTTTATACTCAGAAACTTCAAGATGTTTGATTTCAACTTGCTTGTTAAAGAAGTCACTTTTCTTGAGCTTATCATATTCAGCTTGAGTTATGGTAGCACCTGTTCGAGGTATAGTCAAAACTCGTCTGTTAAGATTATTTACAACTACATATTTTTTCATTAGATACCTTCCACAATTTGAACACCAAGAGGGTAATACACAATTACACCACCCGTTGACCCTTCTGTTATAATCTTTTGAACAAGATTCACTTGCTGTGGTGGATGCTGAGTATATGCCATAGGAATCTCTAATGTCATTACTTCAGGGTCACTTCTGAATGTCAAAATAACATTCGTAGGAGCTGCACCACCAGAAGGAGCAGGATCAAGATCTTTGAGCTTTGCAACCTTGTCAAATGCAACATCAGGGAATGCTTCATTTCTAAGGTAAGAAAGGATTGTCTGCCCTGTATCCGTTAAACGAGTTGACGCAAGTTGATTGTATTTAGGCACACTCAAAAGACAAGTATCCACAAATTCAACGTCATTTGTTACATCAGAAGGGTTATTAATAGCAAAACTAACATCTTCAATAATCTGATCAGGAGTTGCTGAAGCCCATGTACCATTAGGAGCAGGATCAACATTGATATTAGGGTTATAAATAAGCCCTGTTAAACCTCTCCATTTTGTAGTTCCATCAGCGAACCATGCCGTATCATCAACTAATTGCTCATATGCACGACGTGATTTTTCTGCCTTCATAGAGCGAAGAGGTCTATTAATTTTAGCCGCCGAACGAATTTCTTTATTAGAAAATTGGTAAAAGTTTGCATGCTCACGAACTGGAGAAGTAAACTCTTGACCACTTACTTCAATATTCGGGATATCATCAGCATAGTCAGCAATAAACTTACTCACCCCATTACCATCAAATGACATGTAGGTAATAGAAGTGGCTCCCTCATCCTCAGCAGTGTTCACAGGAATATATTGTTGTGCCTTAAACTGAGGGTATTTCTTATCATATGTTTGAGACTTGACCGATTCAAGCTCTCTTGCAAAAAATGCATTTTCGTTTGCATCTAAATGTATATCTTTCAAAATGTTCTCCTAAGGATTGTTAATTTCAAGTACTACAAGCCCAGCACCCGCACTTTTTGTTACAAATCTTGCATTAGGAACGGCAGCAGCAGTAGCAGTATCATGATCATTTCTAAAGCGCCCAATTACTGTAGCAGTACCTGCAGCAAAACGAAAGAAAGGTGAGTCAGCATCAGGGTCAATAGCAACCTCTGAATAAACCCATACTTTCCCTTTTCTTAACACATTTACTGGCTCCGCATCTTCATATTGAACAATACCAGTACCAAGTGCTTGCTCATGAGGCTGAGACATAAGAGAAACACCATGAAAAGTGTTATCAGTCCCATCAGGAAGCTTAATCCAATCATCCTCTCCAGGCACTTTTACGACACCGCGACCAAAAGGTATAACACCTGCAGCAACCCATGTGCCCTCTTTGAGATTAACTTCACTGTCAGCAATTTTACCCTCAACAGCAATAGGCATATTAAAATCATAGCTTAATTGAGCCATTATGAAGCCTCCCTCTTATAAGCGTTATTCATGCGATTAATCATTTTCTCACGAGCAGAACCAGAGTCATTCTTATCTTCCTCTTTTCCACCATCTTGATTATTCACAATCTTTTTCTGTTTTGCAAAAGCATCATCGTCAAGAGTTTCAGTGATAGCGTCAAAACGAGCGGCTATATACACATGATCTTTACCATCAAGTTTTTTCTCACTATCAGGATACTTTTCAACAATCACTTTTTTCATAACTTCGACATTTGTAAGACTATCAAAAGAATCTTCTTTTAATACTCTGCTTGCTGTTTTTTCAATAGAAAGGCGCTCTTTTACTGCAGCGTTAACCACATCTTGAGAATCAACTTTCTTTAATTTTTCAACTTCCTCTGACAACGAATCAGCTTTAGCTTCAAATAGAGAAGCTTTATCATTAGCTGTTTTAACATCGTCCTTGAGTCCGTCAATTTTTGCATCGAGCTTTGAGATATAATTAACAACTTCTGGAGCTGCCTCATACCCAATCCCGTCAATTCTGTATGTCTCCATACCTTTTGACTCCTCATCCTTATTATTTATAAATTGAATTCCGTCATCAGAATCACAATGATCAATATTTAATTTTAATTCAGCCCCACCCCGAGCACTATCAACAACAGCCAAGTGGTTATACCGACGGTTGCGCTGTATAGCATCATATCTTTGTCCCTCAAAAGTCCCTGATTCCATAATAATATCTACTTTATAACCCGGAGACAGCTGCTTCCTTCCTCGCTCAACGTCAGTGATAGCATCCTGACTATTTATCGTAAACTTAGCAAAAAGAGCATCGCTTTTAAACTCAAAGGTCTCACCGACGCTGCCAACAGTTCGATATTTAGCGTTACGCTTATTTACAATTCGCTCTCTTGGATGCATATTGGTAACAGGTTTTAGCTTCAGTGATTCATTAGAATCGGTGTTGGTAAGCGTTTCTTGATCTACAAGCTCACGACGAGTAGAACCATCAGCAAGAGTATAGCGCATAACCCCCACTTTAGCTATTGGAGCATTAGCAATGAGAAAACCCTCATCGGTCTTTATTACACTTCCAAGCGGCAATCTATCGCATCTAAATACAGTATTAGTTGTCAACTACTACCCCCGCAACTGAGGCTACCTGATCAGTAAGCCTAGAGGTCATATCATCTTTATATGTTATCACAAATTTATGTCCAAGGTCACCAAAAAGTCTTATCGGACGGCCATAAGTCGCAAGGAAAACAGCTTCTCCTGTGTATGCTGCAGTGCTTAATCGACGCTCAATAATAGTGTCAACATCAATAAACGCTTGCCATCCTGCATTAGTTGTAATAATTTGGCCTCCAAGCATATCATGGATGACTCCAGAATTATCTTCTATTGTAACAGTAATTCCATTAACCAAAGAAGACCCATCTCCATAATCAGTGGCTCCAAATTCTGTAGCACAAACTAAAGTGAACTGGAATGAAAAAATTTCTAAAACTTGACTCGGTTGAGGGTTAACTGAAAATACTCCTGGACTCCCTGGCGAATAATTACCGTTTGCATTATCGTTACCAGTACCATCACCATTTTGAGTCAACCTTTGATCAAACAAATCTTCAGGTCTTGCATAAAAAGCCATATAAGCCTCATCTTCTATCTCTAAAGTATTTTTGAGCAGACCCAGCTTCATCGAGAACAACAGCTTGCCCTACACAACTTTCACCTGCATTAAGATTGTCAACATTTAACACTACTAATTGTGCAGCAACTCTATTATTACCATTTGTGCTTGTAGTCCATGTATTCCCATCATCACTCTCAGTATTCGCATTATAATCATGAGAAACTTTTCCTGTGAAAGTCCGCTCTATCCTTACGCCATCTTCATTATCACGTTGATACTCTTCCCAAACGCCAGACCTGCGGACATACGAAACAATATCACCAGTCAGAGACTCTATTTCAAATTTAAAATCACCGTCAGCAATAGCAGCACCAGAAGCAGTATAATAAAGAGTAGCGTCTTGCGGTATAATAATATCTTCTTTATCTACGCCAGTGCTTTTGTTTTGGAGTAGAGCATCAACAATGTTTTGATATGCATCGGCATAATTTGGAATCTCAACATCTGTTGTGCCCTTAACCGGAATTTGGTAACCATTTACGACAACATAAGGCATATTTTACTCCAAAAAAAAGGAACCTCTGAAGGAGTTTTTCTGCTAAACTCTTCCAAAGGCTCCCTGTCTTCTTTCAAAAACAATGGGTGTACCATTATATATATTTTTTCACATACTCTACACTATAACAAGTATAATATAATTCAAGCGAAGATACTATAAATTTCTTCTCTCTCTCCAGATTTGCACAGAAATATTTTTTTTTATTTTTTTTAGGCTCGTGCTAGGCTTTAAAGGCTCATTTTCTATTATTGGTAGTAATGCGCCCACATAATAAGGAGGCACACTTGTATCTTCTGGTATCAAAGACGCAATAGCCACTTTAAGTAACTCAGTTGGCGTTAAATTCCCTCCT
>CEPX01186195.1_pt1 | contig 15985 bp, 15 predicted proteins | sample 361361 | NCBI WGS metagenome assembly CEPX01 (sample SAMEA2619974, study PRJEB7988) | marine metagenome | biome: marine biome (ENVO:00000447); feature: mesopelagic zone (ENVO:00000213) & marine oxygen minimum zone (ENVO:01000065); material: "saline water (ENVO:00002010), including plankton... | reverse complement strand
CTGATGGATACTTGGGACTTTAGTCCCAAGAGGAGGTCATTTTAATAGTTTTTCTTGTTCTAATTTATCTAATACTGAAAACATCAATAAAGGGAAATTAATTGAGACATCACCTTTTACAGTTGCAATATCAGAATTATCTTTTACTTTTCCCCAAGACTTTGCTTCTTCTGTTGTTGCACCAGACATACTTCCTGATGTTGGGGATGCTGTTGTTAAGTAAACTGCATAATCTAAGCCTCCGTTTAATAGGCAAGCAAAGATTGCATGATGTTTAGAAACCGAGCCACCTAAACAAATAGCTCCTTTTTTTTCATCTTGGCTTGTGCTTAAAAGAATATTTTTGAAGTCTTTAACAACATCAACAATAAAATCATCATGTTTTTGCTGAAACATAAATAAATGAAAGCCTAAAGAGCCATCAGTTACAGCAGGGCAGTAAATATCTACATTGTTTTTAGCTGCTTGGTAGAGGATAGAGTTTTTATCTTTTAAGTATGTGCCAAATTCTTTGAATAATTCAGATACAGGCCAACGCTTTTGTTTTTTATAGGCTTTAGCTAAGTATTGAGTCATGGTATTTTCAAAATTACCATAGGTTTCGTTTTTTATGCAAAGGTTTCCTATTCTATTAACTCCTTTTTCGTAGAGTTCAACGTCATCAGAGTTAAATGAGCCAATTGGGAATTTTTCACCATGAGCTTTCATAATATCTTCTTCAATAGAACCAACAGTTGTAACAATGATGTCTATAAGTCCTAGTTCTATTAATTGAGCGAAAAAGCCTCTTAATCCAGATGTGACCATGTTTGATGTGAAGGTTAAGTAGATTTTAGCACCTTCTTTTTTCATCTTTAAGATAACATCTACTGCTTTATGTAATTCAATACTTTGAAAACCGGTATGTTTGAATTGTTCAACTAAATCAATCACTTTTGCATTTTTTTCCCATTTTAAATCAGATACGTATAGCATTTTTTTAACCTCGCTAAATTATTAGATAATATATTATTAAGAATTAAAGACTGTTAACTACCAGATGAGAAGCGTACTGTATTATACATTGAATCTGGTTTCATACATGTTTAGAATGTAGGACTGTTTATAAAGTTTGCTTTTGACCTACTGCTTTTTGCATAGTTTCAAGTAATTTTTCTCGAGAGTAGGGTCTTTGAAGTAGAATGTAATTTTGACCATCGGGATAATTACTTGATATTCCAATTATAGGTATTTGGCTCTCAGCTTGAATTTTTTGTATTAAGGTTGCTGCAGCTCTTGGTTGATTATCTATTTCAATAATGATTAATCCTAACTCTTCCTGGAATTTATTAAAATAAGTTTGACCGGGTATTGGAGAATTTCTACGATTTCCTTTAAAATTAGTATTCCTAGTTGCACTTGTTATAGATTTTGCTTCAAATTCATAACATACTACAAGATAATTTATAGTAGGAACTTCATCAGTTTCTGAATCTTTAGTATCTTGACCAGTAGATTCACCATCTTCACCATAAAATGGATTAGGTGTTCCATTTCTAAAACTTCTTGGAGGATCTTGATGTTTAAGAAATTCAGGTAGTTCAGGAAAGCGAGGATCAACAATTTGAAGAGGATTTATTTTTAATTCTTTTACTTTCATTAGCGAAATATAGAAAAATAACTATATAAAGATTATGTTGTTTAAGAAGTTATTTTGTTTTTTCTGGAGTTCCGATTACATTATGTACTGCTTTGTAAAGATCTGCAGTAGGGATAGGTTTAGTAAAATAATTAAGGGCATCTCCAAGAATTCCTTCAGATGATTTTTCACCACTATGCCCTGTCATGATAAAGAAAGCTGCAGATGGGTCAAGTTTTCTCAGTTCAGTAAGGAATTCTTTTCCTCCCATTTCAGGCATAATCATATCTGATATTGTTAATCCTATTTTATCTTTATTTGCTTTATAGACCTCTAGTCCTTCTCGACCATTGTTTGCAGTAAGAACAGTATATCCTTTAGTCTCAAGTAGTTGTTGCATCATATATTGAATCGTTTGATCATCTTCAACAACAAGGATTGTATACAAACCTGTTTTATCTTTTGTTTCTGATTTTTCGATGGATTTTGCTTGAGGAATATAACAATTTACTGTTGTTCCTTCACCTAATTTACTGCTAATATCATAAGAACAATCATTATCTCTCAGAATTCTATCCATAGTTGTTAGTCCTAATTCTCTCCATCTTCCTGTATCTTTCTTTGTTGTTATGAATGGGCGTAATGATTCTTCAATAAAATCAGGCTCCATTCCAACCCCTGTATCTGATACTTGAATATGTAGATATGTTCCTTTAGGAAGATGGGAATTAGTGCTCCTATAATCTGCAGGATCAACTCCTAATCTTGGATCAACAGTAGGTGTAGCAGAAATTTTAACTTGACCTTCATGTCCTTCTAAAGATTCATATGCATTCCTACCCAGTTGTTCAACAACTTCAACTAATCCAGATTTTTGAAAACTAATTAGGAAAGGTTGATCTGGAAAATTTGTTTCTGGGAATATTTCCCTTCCATTTAAATTAGTAATTCCAACATTTAGTAATGGAACAGCATCAAATACTTCAGGAGGGGAATAACTGTTTGTAAGATATTGAACAGATGTTACTGCATCAGCTGCTCCTCGTGCTCCTTCAAGGATTTTTCTTATTTTTTCATGTTGATCTTCTGTTAGATTATCTGCATCGATCATTTGTAGTAATTCTGCGTATCCAATAACTGGAGTTAAATGACCATTAAAGTTATGAGCCATTAATCCTGCTAAACTAGCTATTTTACCAAAAAGATCTCCTTCATATTCTTTCCTAACAGTTCTAAGAAGCTGTCTAACTTTATCTTGATTCTCTGGGTCAGTCTCAGCTAATATTGCATTAATTAATTCTGGATTCATATATACTGAGAATAATCTTCCCTTTTTAAATCTTCACCTTTTTACTTCTTGGAGGTAATCAAATTCGAATAATTAAAGAATAAAGATATTCTTAACGTTTAAATACTAGAACTTTCGTTGTAACTTATACTTACCCGTTTAACGGGAAAAGAGGTGCAAGTCAGGGGCTCTGCTCCTGGCTTTTATTTATTATGGGTGTGAAAAAGAAAAAATCTAAATTAGATAAAAAGCAAGAGCTAGAAGACCATATGTTTGGCTCTAAAAAAAGGCCTATCTATCATGATGAATTTTCTTATGATTTTAAACATTTAGGTATTTATCTTGTTATGATTTTTATTGTGTTAACGTCATTAGTTTATTTAATTTCACCTTATCAAAAGTCTTATGAGGAGTTACCTCAAATAAGCGATACTGAAAAAGTTGTTATTGCACAAAATATTGGGATGGCGTATGAAATAATCTTACCAAAAACTGATAATAAGATAAGTGATTCATTTGCAGTAAGTTTAATCATTTTTACATTAGTTGGATTTGTGTTAGGAACTTTTGTATATTTATATCATTCAAAACAACATCACAAGAGGAAATAACATGTATTTTGACGAACCTATTGACACTGTATTAAAAAATGTGAAATCATCTTCTAAAGGTATTACTAAAGAAGATGCATCTAAACGATTAGAAGAGTTTGGTCCTAATATTCTTAAGGGAAAGAAAAAAATATCTGCAATTAAAATATTTATTAATCAATTCAAGAATATTGTAGTTGGAATATTAATTGTAGCTTTAATTATTTCAATTATTGTTCCTATTTATGAAAATGGTCTAGCTCATATATCTTATTTTGAGTTTATTGATGCAATTGTTATTTTCATTATTATTGTATTAAATGCTATTATGGGATTTATTCAAGAATTTAGAGCAGAAAAAGCAATAGAAGCTCTAAATAAAATGGCAAGTTTGAAAGCTAAGGTTATTCGATCTGGAAAAGAAACAGTTATTGAAGCATCAGATATTGTTCCAGGGGATATTATTCTTTTAGATGTTGGAGATAAAGTTCCTGCTGATTCAAGAATTATTGAGGAAGTTAATCTTAAAATTCAAGAAGCAATGTTAACAGGAGAATCTCAAGCTGTAAGTAAAAATGAAAAAATTGTTAGTAAAGATGCGGTTTTAGCTGATAGAAAAAATATGGTTTTTTCTGGAACTATTGTTACTATGGGAAGAGCAAAATGTGTAGCAGTTAATACTGGAATGAATTCAGAGATGGGAAAAATCGCTAAAATGTTAGATGAAGTTGAGATTACTCAAACTCCTATGCAGAAAAAGCTTGAACATTTAGGAAAAGTGTTAGCTGCGATGATTTTAGTGATTTGTATTGTTGTATTTGCAGAGGGAGTGATAACTGGATCAGGTACTGTTTTAGAATTGTTTATTGTAGCTGTGAGTTTAGCAGTAGCTGCGATTCCTGAGGGTTTACCTGCTGTTGTGACCATAGCGTTGGCATTTGGAGTAGAGAGGATGGCTAAAAATAATGCTCTTATGAGAAAATTACCTTCAGTTGAAACTCTTGGGAGTACGACTGTTATTTGCACTGATAAAACTGGAACTTTGACAAGAGATGAAATGACTGTGGAGAAACTTTTTGTAAATAAAAAAGTTATTGATGTGAGTGGTGTTGGTTATGAAATTAAAGGAGATTTTTCTTTGGATGGGAAAAATGTTGATGGACAAAAGTTTACCTTATTATTAAAAATTGGATTATTATGTAATGATGCTAAAATTGATAGTGGAGATGTTATTGGAGATCCTACTGAAGGTGCTTTAATTGTTTCAGCAGGAAAAGCTGGTTTGAAAAGAGGAGATTTACTTGATAAGGAAGTTAGAATTAAGGAGAATGGGTTTGATAGTGATAGGAAAAGAATGTCTACTATTCATAAAATTGGATCTAAAAAAGTGATGTATTGTAAAGGAGCTCCAGAGGTTATGTTAGGATTATGTGTTAATATTAACATTAATGGTAAAGTTAAAAAAATAACTGCTTCTGAGAGAAACAGTATCTTAAAACAAAATGAAACCTTTGCTAAAAAAGCATTGCGTGTTTTAGCTTTTGCTTACAAAGAAAAAGGAGAGCTAGAAGAAAAAGGAATGACTTTTGTTGGGTTGCAAGCAATGATGGATCCTCCAAGGCAGGAAGCGAAAGATGCTATTGCTACTTGTAAAAAAGCAGGAATCAAAGTTGTTATGATAACTGGAGATCACGCAATAACTGCTAAAGCAGTTGCAAATGAACTAGGAATTGTTGGTGAATCATTAGATGGAGAAAAACTCAATAAAATGGAGCACTTAGATGGTTTAGTTGAAAAAGTTTCTATTTATTCACGAGTTGATCCAAAGCATAAATTATTGATAGTTGAAGCGTTCAAAAAAAGAGGAGATATAGTTGCAATGACTGGAGATGGGGTAAATGATGCTCCTGCATTGAAAAAAGCAGATATTGGAGTTGCAATGGGAAAATCAGGGACTGATGTTGCAAAAGAATCTGCTGATATGATTTTGACTGATGATAATTTTGCATCAATTGTAAATGCGGTTCGAGAAGGGAGAGGTATTTATGATAATATTAAGAAATTTATTTTTTATTTACTTAGTAGCAACTTTGGTGAAGTTTTAACTATATTTGTTGCGATATTATTATTTACAAACTCAGAAGGGCATAGTCTTGTTCCTTTATTAGCTTTACATATTTTATGGGTGAACCTTGTTACTGATGGTTTACCTGCATTAGCATTAAGTGTTGATCCTTATGATCCAGAGATTATGGAAAAACTTCCAAAGAATCCAAAAAGTCATGTTATTACAAAGTTGATGATGTGTGAGATGCTTTTTGTGGGAATTTTAATTACTGCTGGAACATTATTTGTTTTTAGCAAATATTTAGATAATCTGCCTTACGCAAGGACAATGGCATTTACTACTTTAGTGATGTTTCAATTATTTAATGTTTTTAATAGCAGATCTATGGAATCTAGTATATTCAAATTAGGAATCTTTTCTAATGTCAAATTAATAGGTGCTATTATAGTTTCTTTATTACTGCAATTTGTTGTAATTTATACTCCTCTCAATATTTATTTTAAGGCTGTTCCTTTAGTTTTATTTGATTGGGTATTGATTGTTGGTGTTGCACTTAGTGTTATTGTTGTATTGGAAGTGTATAAATTAATACGGAATGTTGTTAAACATAGAATGCATCAATTAGCTTAAGAACCTTTATAAAACCAAATCTTTTTCTATTGCTAATGAAATCATATTATGAAGAGTTAGTTAAATATATTAAATCGAAAAAGCCTGGTAAAAATAAATTAAATAGTTATAAGATCAGGCTTTGTAAAAAACATAAATTTAAGAAAATTCCTAAAGATATTGATATTATTCTTAATTTAAGTGAGAAGGATTTAAAGAGTGTAAGGAAGTATCTTTTAACTAAACCTGTTAGGACACTAAGTGGTGTTAGTGTGGTTGCAATGATGGCTGCTCCAAGGAAGTGCATGCATGGCACTTGCACGTTTTGTCCAGGAGGACCTAAAAGTGCTTTTGGAGATGTTCCACAAAGTTATACAGGTAAAGAACCTTCAACTATGAGATCTCTTCGTAATAAGTTTGATTCTTATCTTATTATGATGAATCGTTTAGATCAATATGTGTGTGCAGGTCATATCCCTGATAAAATTGAGATTATTATTCAAGGAGGAACTTTTCCTAGTTATCCTAAAAAATATCAGGAAAATTATATTAAGGGTGCGTTTCAAGCAATTAATGATTTTTCTAAAAAATTCTTTAAAAAAAATGGAGATGTAGATATTAAAAAATTTAAAAAATATTTTGAATTGCCTGGAGATATTTATGATAAGAAAAGGGAGAAGAGTTTGATTAAAAAATTGTTGAAACTTAAAAAAAGGAAAACAAGTCTTGAAAAAGAACAAAAAGCAAATGAAAAAACCCGTTTAAGGTGTGTTGGTTTAACCATTGAAACAAATCCTCAATATGGAAGAAAAGCGCATGGAGATGTGATGTTAAGACTAGGATGCACAAGAGTTGAATTAGGTGTGCAAACTCTTTATGATAAGGCTTTGAAAAAAACTAATAGAGGGCATTTACTGAAAGATACAATTAATTCAATTCAAACATTGCGTGATTTAGGTTTTAAATTAAATTTTCATATTATGTTAGGCTTACCAACTGTAACTAAAAAAATGGATAAAATGGTTTTCATGGGATTGTTTGCAGATGAACGATTTAGGCCAGATATGTTAAAAATATATCCTTGTATGGTTATGCCAGGAACTAAACTTTTTGTAGATTGGAAAAAGAAGAAGTTTAAGCCTATAACAACTAAAGTTGCGGCTTCAATTATTGCTGATTTTAAAGCATTTTGCCCTGAGTATTGTAGAATTATGAGGGTGCAGAGAGATATTCCTACCTATGTTACTTCAGCTGGTGTAGATAGAACTAATTTAAGGCAGTATGTTGATCAAGAAGCAAAGAAAAAGAAAATTCAATGTCAATGTATTAGGTGTAGAGAAATTGGAAGGAGAAAAACTACAACGAGAAAAGTAACGTATCATACAGATGAGTATAAAGCATCTCAAGGTAATGAGTTTTTTATTGAAGCTAAGCAAGGAGATGCGTTAGTGGGTTTTTGCAGATTGCGTTTTCCTTTTAAAAAATTAAGGAAAGAGATAACAGAAGATTCTGCAATAATTCGTGAATTGCATGTTTTTGGTGAATTAGTTTCAGTTGGTGGGAAAGCTGAAAAAGGAAAAATGCAGCATAAAGGTGTTGGTAAGAGATTAATGGGCATAGCAGAGCATATCTGTAAAATGTATTTGAAGAACAAGATTGTTGTTATAAGTGCAATAGGAACTAGAGAATATTATAAAAAGTTGGGTTATAGGAAGGAAGGGGTTTATATGGTTAAGATGGTTTAACCATGGGATTGTTTGTTCTATATTTTTTTAAGGATTTACCAACATTTTGCCAATATCTTTCTCTATCAAGGTTGAACCCTTGTGTAAATTCTGTAAAGCCTAATATATTAATTAAGTAGTCTCTTCTATTATCAAATCCTTTTTTCAAAGGTATTAGACACTCAGAACAAACATCCTTTAATTTATCCAAGGGTGTTATTTTTCTGTAACTAGTACTAGATCCTTCATATTCAGTTGTATCATCATCAAAAATAAAATTTTTTCTCTTCATAATCTTGATATGTGCTTGAACTTGAGGCATTGTATAAGAACCATTGAGTTTTTCCCTAAATAAATGAACTGAAACTTTTTCTAATGCTTCTATTTCTTCTAATCTACCTTTTAGAGCCTCTCTCATTTTTACAGGAAAGGCATTTTGACTTGTTTTTAACCATTCTTTGCCTTCCTTAGATAATATATAGTTTTTACTTCTACCTACTGTTTCTATTTTGATGTATCCAAGTTTTTCTAGTTTTTTTAATCTTTTATCAAGGGTTGCATTAGCTATGCCAAAGGTTTCTCCTGTTTCATTTCTTGTTATAATGTCTCCATTGAGATCCATTTCATACATTCCTATTAGAATATTAGCCCAATTAGCTAAATTAAGAGACTCATCACCGGGTTTATCATTTCTTCCTAAGATTGTGTAAAGACTGCCATCATTTCTCAAGGAATATCCTAAGGCTAGCCAAGCTGCTTGTTGATGATATTCAGTCTTGGAGAACTTATCAACCCAATACATTTCCTTAGTGTTTTTTGGAAAACCTCTACCTCCTATTTTTTGATTAACAGGAACGATTCCTTTTTTTCTATGTGATCCAAGAGTAATAATGTTTCTTCTAGATTCAAAACCAAAAACTCCTGTGTTTCTAAGATCTATAAAAATTTCATTCCAAGGTCTTCTAGTAGGTTTATACTCTGGTTCAAGATTAGGAAGATTGCCATCTATTGTTTCTATTAACTGTGTAATTGTGAATCTATTCCAATATTCAACAGTTGGAACAGTTATTGCAATTGCATGCAGTTCTGATTTGATAGATTTTAATATATCTTGGAATGATGGTTTATATCTATTCGTGGTTTTTCTATTCATTTTCATTGAAAATTATTATTTTATTTTAAACTTTTCCGTTTATGTATAATATATCTATTTATCTAGGCAAAGGTTTAAATTAAAATAGAATACTTTAGTTCTTATGGCAAAGAAAATAGACAAGAATAAAGTTATTATTAAAGATGGCTTTAAAGAGAGATATAGCAAATTAACAGATTTTGATACATTTATGGAGTATAATTTGCAGTTTTTAAGGAGAAGTATTAGGGTGAACACTTTGAAAATTTCTGTTTTGGAGTGTAAAAAAAGATTGGAGAAACTAGGATGGGTTCTCAAACAAGTTCCTTGGTGTAAAGAAGGATTTTGGGTATCTCATAAAACAGGAAGGAGAGATATTGGGAATACAGTTGAACATGCACTTGGTTATATGTATGTGCAAGAAGCAGCTTCCATGATACCTCCAGTTGTGTTAGATCCTCAAAAAGGAGAAAAAGTGTTAGATATGTGTGCAAGTCCAGGAAGTAAGGCTTCTCAAATCTGTCAAATGATGGAAAATAAAGGAATTTTAGTTGCAAATGACTATAAAGGGATTCGTTTAGCTCCTTTAGGAATTAATATGCAGAGAATTGGGGCAGTAAATACTGCTTTAACTGTTATGCATGGGCAATGGTTTAAAGGCATGGAGTTTGATAGAATCTTAGTGGATGCGCCTTGTTCTGGAACAGGAACTATTAGAAAAAGTTTTAAGACTTTACAGATTTGGAATCCAAATATGATTACTAAATTAGCAACAACTCAAAAGGGTTTATTGAAAGTTGCGTTTAGTAATTTGAAAAAAAATGGAGTTTTAGTGTATTCTACATGTAGTGTTGAACCTGAAGAAAATGAAGGAGTTGTTTCCTGGTTATTAACCCAGTTTGATAATGCTTCAATTGAGGATATTGATTTGGATATTAAAAAAGGAGATCCTGTTTTAGAGTTTAATGGTGAAAAATATCATAAAGATGTTTCTAAATGTTTACGACTTTGGCCTCAAGATAATGATACAGAAGGTTTCTTTATTTGTAAAATTAGGAAAGTTTAAATAATTCTCTATTTAACAATGTAATATGGTAATGGCTAAGGGAAAAGTAATGACTAGGTTAAAAAAAATTACTGATTTCTTTAGAGGAGGGAGACCTATTACTGATATTTTTCGAAGAAAACGAACTTCTGTTGATATTTTAGATCAAACAATTCAACTTCAAGAAAAGGAAGATGAAAAAATTAAGGCATTTATGGAAAAGGAAAAAGCAATTTTAAAAAAGCATAACAGTTTTGAAGCTTATTTTAGACATGTTATAGACTTAGAAAAAGCTATTAGATTTGGATTAGAGACAGCTGATTATAAAAAAGTAAAAAAATATGAACAAAGTTTAAGGGAAGTAAAAGAACAATTTAAGTCTTTAATGCATATATTTGAACAGTCAGAAGAAGAAATGCTAGATACAGGAACAAGTTTTACAACTCAACTTTTGGCATTGGATAGGAAAGTGACCAAACTTCATCAAGATTTAACTAATAGATTAAGAGAAATTGAATTTCAAAGTGCACATACAAATTAGACATTCATAACCTTCTTATGCTTCTCTGTATAATGATCTAAATGAGTAGATTGTTTTTTTGTTATCTTATCAATGGCAAAGTCCCAATGGTAAGCAATTACATCTCCTACTTTAACATTTTTTAAAAACTCAGGGTCGTAGCCTATTGTTTTTTCATTTTTGTCTTTTTGTAATATTAGTAAATTTTGTTTAATTTGCTTAACTTTACCATGATCAATTTTACACATTCTAAAATTGCCATACATGAGATTAGGGTCTTTAGTTATTGCTTGAATATGCAATACATGAAACGAATGATGGGGATGACAATTTTCAGGAATAGAATTTGTAACATCTTTAATTATTTTTTTAGGAGCTTTAGCTTTTGTCATTTCAACTTCAAAGTGTTTTTTCATATCCTCTGATGATATGGAATCTAATAACTCATTACCAATCCAATATGCTTCTAAAACATCTTCATCATACATAGATTTGTTATGTTTTTTAGCTATAAGATCTAAATACATCAATAATGCGTTATATTTTTGTAATATTGGCTCTATTTCGTGTTTTTTTAAATTACCGCAGCAAAAATCAAATAACATTCTATCTATGTCTTTTTCTTCTTTGTCTTGAGAATATTTTAATTTATTCGGCATTAAAAAGTAGCGTGCTGCAAAGTCTAAAGTCATGAAGTGAAGAGATTATTTATCTTTATATGTCTTTTGGCATAAAACTTAAATACTCAAAAATTACATAATTGAATATGGGATTTTCATTAGTTGGATGGATTATTGGGACACCTCAACATAAGATTCATAAATTGTGGAGTGAAATACAACATATAGCAAAAAAATATTATGCTAAACCAGTATATGGTATACCTTACGATAGAAAATCTCCTATTTCTGATGAAATTGAAATTTCTAATCAGATTGATGGAATTCGAAAATTTAATGTTAAAGATATGAATTTAAATCAATTTGATGTTATTTTTTATAAATTATCAATAGATAATTTTTATGGTTTTAAAGGATTTACAGATCCAAAGGATGCTCATAATGTTAAATTTCTACGAGAACAATTATTAAGTGAGCTTATAATATTAAAAGAAATGGTTGCAAGAAGGGAAGGTGAAAAATCTGCTGATGCAGCTTAATAATAACTTATAAATAGTATTAAAATTGAATAATATAAGAGGTGTAAACCATGGTAAGAGTTGCTATTAATGGATTTGGGAGAATTGGGAGATTAATTTATCGTGCTGGTTATAAGGATCTTGATATTGTTGCTATTAATGATTTGGGTGATGCTGCTACTATGGCACATTTATTGAAGTATGATAGTGTGCATGGTAATATGGATGAAGATATTAAAGCAAAGGGCAATACTATTTTAGTAGGAAAGAAAAAACTTTTAGTTCTACAAGAAAAAGAACCTGAGAATTTACCTTGGAAAAAATTAAAAATAGATGTGGTTGTAGAATCAACTGGATTTTTTAGGACATATGAAGATAATATGAAGCATATTAAAGCAGGAGCTAAAAAGGTTTTACTGAGTGCGCCATGGAAAGGAGAGCAACCTATTAGTCAAGCAATTAGAGGAGTAAATGATAAAGCGTGTTCAACTAATGCAATTATTTCAAATGGTTCTTGCACAACAAATAGTTTAGCGCCTGTTGTATTAGTGCTGCAAAAGGAGATAGGTATTGAGTCTGGGTTATTGTCAACTATTCATTCTTATACTAATGATCAAAAAATACTGGATTTGCCTCATAAAGATTTAAGGAGAGCTAGAGCTGCTGCTGTTAATATTATTCCAACAACAACTGGAGCTGCTCAAGCAGTTGTAGAGGTTTTTCCAGAATTAAAAGGGAAAATGGATGGGAGAGCAATAAGAGTTCCAACTCCTTGTGGAAGTATATCTGATTTTACCTTTATTGCTAAGAAAAAAACAAGTGTTGAGAAAATTAATAAAGCAATGAAGAAAGCTTCTGCAACTTATCTAAAAAATATTTTAGATTATACAGAAGAACCGATTGTTTTAAAAGATATTATTGGGAATCCCCATTCTAGTGTTTTTGATGCTTCACTTACTCAAGTTATTGGTGGCAAATTATGCAAAGTATTTGCTTGGTATGATAATGAATGGGGTTTTTCCAATAGAATGGTAGAAGTGATAAAATTAATGAGCAAATGAAATTATTTAGACTTACTAATTTTAATTTTAATGGGAAAAAGGTTTTAGTTCGTGTTGGATTTGATATGCCTATAGATGGTAAGGGGAATATCACTGATGATTCTAGGATTAGAGAGGCTTTACCCACTTTAAGATATTTGATTTCTAAAAAAGCTAAAGTTATTGTGATGACTCATCATCATAGACCTGATGGGAAAGTTGTTCAAAAATTGAAAGTAGATAAGATTGCTAAGAGACTTTCTAGGTTATTGAGAAAAAACGTTTTGAAATTGGATCATGTTATAGGAAAGGATGTTGAGGAAGCTGTTGAAGCTATGAAATCTGGAGAGATTGTCATGCTTGAGAATTTACGTTTTTATAAACAAGAAGAGAAAAATGATTCCTCTTTTGGTAAGAAGATAGCAAGGTTAGGAGATTATTATGTTAATGAAGCTTTTTCAAATTGTCATAGAGAACATGCATCTATGGTTCGTGTGCCTAAATATATTCCTGGTTGTTTAGGATTGCATGCGTATGATGAGTTAATTCATTTGAGTTTACATGGAGCAAAAAAACCTGTTTATGCAATTATTGGAGGGGTAAAATTAAAAACACGAGTGCCTATGCTTGAGCGTTTTTCAAAAATTTCAAAAAAAGTTTTACTTGGTGGTGCAATGATCTTTACTTTTTACAAAGCAATGGGATTTGAAATAGGGAAAAGTTTAGTTGATAATGAGGAATTAGGAATTGCAAAAAAGGTTTTAAGGAAATATTCTCATAAAATTGTATTGCCTCAAGATGTTTTACTTTCTACTGATTTGAAAGGAAAAGGAAAAACCAAAAATGTTATTTGTGGTAAGATTGATAAGAAAAGTTATGGTGTTGATATTGGAAAAGAATCTTTATTGGAGTTTAAAGAACATTTGAAAAATGCTAAAACAATTGTTTGGAATGGCCCTATGGGAATATTTGAGATTCCAAAGTTTGCAAAAGGAACTAAAGGAATTGCTACTATGCTCTCAAAGTTAAAAGCGAAAACTATTATTGGTGGTGGTGACACATCTACAGCTATTCATCAATACAAATTAACTTCAAAAATGAGCCACGTTTCTACAGCTGGAGGTGCTTCACTTACTTTGTTAGAAGGGAAGAAATTAGTTGGTGTTCAATCATTGGAAAAAAATTATAAAATATTTAAGAAACAGTTAAAGTAATATTTAATAATGATTGCACTTCTTTAATTATTTTTTGTAAGGATTCTTCTGGATCATTATTTTTAATATCTTCTTCTAATTGGGAAATATCAATATCAAGATTTTTTAAAAATTCTTTTACTTCTTCAACTTGTTTTTGATGAGCTTCAATTTTTCCTTCAATAGTGATTTGATCTATTTTAGTATCTAAAGCTTCTTTTTCTTTTTTTAGTTGTGAATAGGTTTCATGAAATTTATTTAAAAAATCTCTATCAATAACATCAATAGTGTTTAATGTTTTTTCTTTTTTCTTAGAATCTAATTCAATTTTATTAGTTAATATGGCTTGTTTTATCTTTTCTAACACATCAACAATTTTAAAATCAACATCAGCAGATAATGCTTTAATCGGAGATTCTAAATAGGAACCTAATATTTTTTGGTCGCTATATGAGATTCTAATATATTTTCTTAGTGCTTTATCTATGATTGTAAAAAGGTGTAAAATTTCAGCTGCTTTATTTTTTAATTTTAAAATAAATAATTTTCTATTCTCTTTTAATTCTTCTAATTCTTTGAAATCTTTATCTTTTAGCAGAGTTTCAATTTTCTCTAAGTTTTCTTCTTTCACTTTTTTCATATCTTTAACTTCTTGATTTTTTTTCTCTAAAGAATCTTCTGCAGTTTTTTTAGTTGATCTTTTTTCTTTTAATTCCTCAATGAGTTTTTTAATTTCTTTTATTGATGTTAATTTTTCATTGTCAGCTAATTGTCTAATTTTTTCATTTAAATTTTCTATTTCTTTAATGTTTTGTCCTACTTTTCTAGATTCATTTGAGAAAAATTCTTGGAGAACTAAATATTCTTTAGCAGTAGATTTTGCTAAAAAACCAATTTGTTCTTGAAAAGCTTTAGAGTTTTCCTCAATATCTTCTAATTTAGTAGGAAGTTTAATATTTTGAAGAAAATTATTCATTCTTGTTCTGTATGCTTTTCTGTTTCCTTCCATTACTTGCTTAGCTCTCATAGGAATGTTAGGATTTTGCAATTCAGCATTTTCTAATTCATCCAAAGCAGAAGAAACTATATTCATTTTTTGTCTAATTTCTTGAGAATGTATCCTTAGATCTTCTAAAAGGAGTTCTTCAATAGGTTTGGCTTTATTTGTGAACCATTCTAAGAGTTCTTTTTCCTCAATTTTTACTTTTTCAGCCTGTTTTTGGAATAATCCTTTAAAGAATCTTAACATATATATAGGGAAGATGGTAAAGTTCTTAAATATTTATGTTTTAAAAGATTATATTGAACTTTTGATACTATTGATATGAACCCAGCAACAACATAGGATTAATATAATTAGCAAATATTGTGGGTTGAGGAATCCTCATCACCACCAATGGATTCGTTCACGGTCAAATTCCTTCGGAATTTGCCCTTGCAAGTAAAGGAAAATTCCACACTACGTATGGAATTTCCCTCTACACTTGCGAACTCATCCTTGGTGATGAGGATTCAAATGAGTTAAACAGGTAAAATGAGAAAATATAAGCCAGCAAGCCCAGAAAAGAAGAAAATAGCTCTTAAAGAGATGAAGGAGTATTTGAGTAAAGCTGAGTCTTATTTTTCTAAAGATAAAGTCATGGCTGCTAAGTATGTGCAAAAAGCAAGAAGATCTGGAATGAGATATAAAGTAAGTTTTCCAAAAACTTTGAAAAAGAAGTTTTGCAAACATTGTCATAGTTATTTGAAACAAGGGGTTAATGTAACTGTTCGGACAAATAAGAGTAATGTGGTTTATACTTGTAAAGAATGTAAAGGTGTTATGCGGTTTGGGTATAATTAAGAATTAATATCTTCTTCTATCGTCTTTGTCCCCTACGGGGATCTAATGCAGGATTATAAGGTTGTTGTGGTTCAGTTTGGTGTGTATTACTAGGGGGTTTTGTATTAACATTTACAATAATATTTCTTCTTGGAAGTAAGGTAAAAGATGTGTAAATGAATAACGCACTTCCTACAG
>CEPX01049489.1_pt1 | contig 16020 bp, 20 predicted proteins | sample 361361 | NCBI WGS metagenome assembly CEPX01 (sample SAMEA2619974, study PRJEB7988) | marine metagenome | biome: marine biome (ENVO:00000447); feature: mesopelagic zone (ENVO:00000213) & marine oxygen minimum zone (ENVO:01000065); material: "saline water (ENVO:00002010), including plankton... | reverse complement strand
CCATCTTCCCAAATTTCAAACCAGTGCCTGGTATCGTCGAAGAACCATGCTTTAGTGAGAAGACTTTTGTTGCAGTCGTAATCATTGAGATCATGGTTAAGCACATAGAAGGCACAATTATAACAGTGTCGTTCTTCAAAGATATTTCCATCAGTCCCATTAGCTGGAGTGTATTCCTGTATTTGTTCAGTCATTTTCTTTTCTATCCTCTTCTTTCTTCTTCCTGAAAGGATTTTCCTTCTGAGAAGTGATAAATACACATTGAGGATGGAGATAATTATCCCAAAATTCAAATTTACCGTCCTCAGTTTGTAAAATCCATACTTCATCCATGATTCGTGTCCAGGAATTGAATGTACTCGTATTGAATCCCGGACTTGAGATCTGTTCTCAGGATTGTGTTGATTGATCGTCCATCGGCATATCCTCTGTTGACCGAGTCTGGTCTTTTCTTGGGATGTTCCTTCTTTGGATTAGATGCAGATTCCTTGACCAGTTGATTGAAGATCTCGATTGATCGTTTTGCAACCTTCTGTTTGTTCTCAAAATCATCAAATGCTGTTTCATGCTCAATTCTGTTTCGGTCTTGAGCACGTTCATCCCTGAGATGTTTGGAATGTTTGTTAGCAAGATTCCGGATATCGAATAGTGTCGGGAACTTCTCTGAGAGTGTCAGATGATCTGAAAACGCACGTTTGAGTGTTTCATCGGAATATCCTCCGAGTTTCTCTTTCCACTGATTGACGAATGTATCTGTAATCGGATTGAACCTGCAGTGCTGCGGATATGCAATTTCACACTGAGCAAGTGATTCTTCTATGATTGTTGTTGCAGTCTTCATTGAGCACCTCCATTGACGACTTTAAGTTTCCATGATTGATTGGCAGCCGGTTCTGATTGATCAGACTTAGCGACCTGTTTTGGTCTGAGATAGGATTTTTTGAATCCTTTCCATGCACTGAGTCCGGAAGCATCCCCGATTGCATCAGTCAGTGCTCTGACGACATCCAGATCAGCAGTGTTCCAGTTGAGGAATGCTGACAGGGTTCTTTCGACCTGTTGGATATCTTTCCATCTGTACCTGGATTGAGATTCTGTGGCCTTCGTTTTAAGCCATGCATTCCAGGCATCCTGAAATCCTTTCAAATCCTGAAGCTGATCCGGAATTGGAACGGTTGTCATCTGGATCAAAGTCAGAGGTTTTTTTGTTTTTTCTTTTTCATTTAGTTTTTCTTTTATATTTGTAGTAGTTACGTTAGTAACTACGTTATTCTTGTTTAAATAGGGTGTGACCTGGGTGCGACCTGGGTGTGATGGTGTCTCAAGCTCAGTCGTACCAATGGATTGGTTGGGTGTGACTTGGGTGTAGTTTGGGTGTGATTTTTGGGCTAATAATGGGTGAATATTATTGACAATCAGGTACCTGGAACGGGTGTCTTCAGTCTCGAATTTAGCCTCCAGAACACCTATTTTCAGACACCGATTTATAGCCCATCTGACCTTCTCCCTCGTCGTGTCACAGATCTGTGCAATATTCCTTTCCGTCTGCCTGAATACTCCTGTTTCCTTATCTGCAGAAAGCAGTATATGAAGCAGCGGATTGTGATAGACCAGGAACTTATAATCCGGGTCAGACCATTCCAATCGGTTCAATTTTATAAATCCTCTTTTCATATTATTATCCTTCAATGGATTCGTTTACCTCTCCAGTGACTCGGTGCCTATGAGAAAACACCTTTGAGTTACCCAGAAACTAAAAACCTGCGAACACAAGCAGGCAGAGGAGTACCCGGGTCTGCACTGATCTGTTCATTCAAATCAAGGATCGAATCGATGGGAGACAGGCATGACCCTGACCGATAGCATCGAATTCACCTCGGAGAGTAATTAGTATCATTCTTGCTGTTCTTGATTCGTTAATTCTTCTCGTCTTGCATCAATCATCATACGTAGCGTTGTGACAGACCCCTCTTCCAGATCTGTTGATACATCCACACGTTTATCCATCAGATCGAGGGTCTCGGGTTTTTTGATTTTATTGATATAATCCATTGCCAGATCAATCGAATTTGCATTTATTGGTTTAATATCAACTTTAGGTATTTCAGGTTCAGGAGTAGGTTCAGGTACATAGGGAAGTCCTGTCACAATCTCCTCACGCGGATCATTATCAGGTTCATTGAAAACTTCCTTCACATCTTTAACCAGTTTCTCTGCTTTAATGATGTTTTCATTAGTATCCCCTGAGTTAATCGCAGCATGTACCTCTGCCAGTTCTTCCTGGGTACTTTGTTCAGTCTTTGGAATACCTGTATCCAGTTCAACCTTTGGATGATCAATAGCCTTGAAGTCTTCATCCTCCTTCTTCTTTTTCCTGGTTCGTTTCTTCTTAGGTTTTTCTTCCGTTTCAATAGGTGCAGCAAGAGTAGCACTGAGGTTCCCAGATACTCCACTAGATCCATTGTTACCATTGTTACCATCTGATTCATCATCAGGAAGAACCCATCCAAGACCGACCATTGAAAGTGTTACCCGTCGCTTTGCTTTCGTAATTGCTTTTCCTACTGCATTGCCTAACTGATCTCCTTTCAGGTTTGCAATTGCAGCCCATCCGAAATCCTCATCAAACCGATCTTTTGACGTTGCACGGACATGAACCCATATCACACCATCTTCAGTGTTCCTGTCTGTTTTGACGATCTCCACATTGATCTTGTGAACCTGCCTCAACTGCTCTGTTGCACCCTTTGCAGGATATAGAGTCAGTTTGTTCTGATAGGTGATGTATATAAAAGGATGTGTACTTGGATTCAATCCAACTTCCTTACACACATGGTTGACGAATTGAACCCTTTCATCTGGATTCAATGCACTCAAATCGTTTGCTACCAGTGCTTTTTCCCATGCACTGGATGATGTTAAACTATCTTCACTTTTTATTGTCAGTTCCGTTGTCATCTCTGATCCATTCATTACGTTCATAGTAACCCATCCATGGCAACAGCCATGATAGAGGTTTTTTGTTGATCCAATCTGCAGGAAAATAACTGGGGAGCAGGCAATACAGAATGATGATATTAGCTGCGATAAACCCTCTGATCATTTTCAAAGGATGCTCAAAAAGGGATATCATCTTTAGCATACCCTGGTTGTTTTTCCAGTTTCTCAATCCCCCAACATTCGATGGAGTTGAAGTAGCGCGGAGGATTTCCATCATTCTTGTCAACTTTTCTTCCTCTCAAATTGCATCTCACTTTCACCCGATCTCCAACCTGTAGTCCATCAAACAGGGAATCACACTTTTCCTGCTTTGCTTCAACCGTCAGACACTGCTCGTACTGAGGATTATCTGATGCAACCAAATGCAGTTCCTGTTTTTGGAACTTGTCACTGATGACATTCGTAGGGTCAATACCCTCGACATCACCAATTATTTCCAGACTCAACTGTCTTTCATCAATAGGCATAGTCTCTCACACTCCATTTTGGTTTATCTGCATAGTGGATACCTTTTGGATGCTGGTTCCACCGTTCCTCTTCAGGTTGAGCTTTCCATTGGACCAACTGATCCATGGTCTGCTTTGCCTGATTCCTCCCTGATTGGACCCACATCTGATCCATCTCGATGACGGTGCAATTATACGGAGGTTTATTCTGCACCCAGATGAATACTGTTGCAGTCACAACAATTCCATTCTGATGCAGTCCTTCCTGGTACCATCCTGCCTGGAAGTCCCAGAAGTTTTTGTCTGCCTGACGTTCAAAATCTGCAATAGGCCAGACATCTTTCGCGGTTGTTTTCAGTTCAACATGACAATACCCCTGCCCTGGTAATGGTCTCAACCAATCGATTCTTCCTTTGCAGGGGTATCCTTTATGCTCCCAGAAGACTGAAACTTCTGAATGACCTGCACTCATGAGATTAGCTGCATCCTTATTCGACAAGACAGAATCTCTCATCTTTTCCAGAGGTACCCAATCAGGTTCCTTCAGGATGATCTTTCCTGGATTTGCTTCTTCAAAATCTTTAAATAGTTTTGAATCCTTACGGGGAGAACCGTTGATGCATACGTAATGCTTATCGAATGTATCAGGTTCAAGAATCTTTACATGACCAGCAGATCCGTTGATTAATACCTGATCAGAGGATACAGATCTACGTTCATAATCATATTTTCCTGGAGAGTGGTAGAAGTTCTTTAGGTCCGTACTTCCGATTCCTGGTGCAATTCTGTAATCAGCATCAGCTAGATTCCTTATCAGTTGTGCCATTCGTTCCTCTTATCGACTCGGTCCATTGTGATTTCTGTTCTTCACGACGACGGATAATACGGTCCATCAGTACTTCATCATGAAGCAGAGATTTGATCTCCCGGAGCTCTTCCAGGATGTACTGGAGTTTATCGTCAGACACTGACAATGATTCCCAACTCTCTATCGAGGTATTCACGGAACCTTTTAGAATTTCGGTGACCATTGATAAACATCGATACTGCAGATTCATGGACTCCCAGGTGTTTTGCGAGATCCCTTTGGGTCCATCCCTTCATGGCAAGTGCCGTTCTCACCTGTTTTGAACGGAGTGATACAATTCCCATTTCAACCCGAATTAAGTGTTAAAAATATTTACAATTTCCGTCACATTACCACAGATTCATAAATAAAACAAGAATATAATATGGTATTGTGAAAACCATTAACAAAACTGAGTCAAAGGTTTTGCGCGATTTTTGCGCGATTTTTTGCGCGAGAAACGCAAAGCAAGATTTACTAGATCGTTTGTTGGAAGTAAACGAGTAAAGGGGAGGTCTCGGCACCACCCGATAGGGTCAAGAAGGTCAGGTAACAGACCCGTAACCTCCCCTAGTAAGGTTTTGACTTATTATCTGGAGGATTTAAAAGACTAGGAATAATTGGATATTCCTCATTCATTTGAGGAACCAATCGATAGAAGGGATTCAAACGCGCCATCTGGTTTGCATTGGATATATCACGTTTCTTGCTTAATGCATTTTGGAATTCACGTAATCTTTGCAATTCCTTCAATGACTCTTTTGTATTTAAATTAAACATCGACGGTGCCATCTCATCCCTGACACCTTCTGTTAACTTTCTCGACCTATCCGATAGATTAGGTGCTATTTTCTCAGTGATTCTACCTGCGGATGATACAGGAGATCTCAGTATTTCCATCATATTAGGATACGTCTGGTCAATAAAATCAGACTCTTTCTCTAAGGGTGTAGTCTGAGATTGTGTCACTACTCCACGGATCTTCTGATCTGTGAATGCCATCCTCTGTTCAATTCTCATTCGGTTGATGTACTCAAGATAGGATTCGATACTCGGGAATATTGCACGAAGTTTATTTGCTAACTCGGAATCCTCTCTTTTTTGAAAAACCTTTTTTGTCAAATCTGCTGAATCTGGTGCCTTGTCCATTTTTAATAATAACTCATCTGCTGCAGCCTTCCGGTACATTCTCTGTTCTCCAATACTATTGAAAATAGGAGGTCTTCCACCAACCCCCTGAATGTCAGCACGGATTTCTGATGCAGATTTTCTGAAAATCTTAGCTCCTTCATCAAATGCATCCATCATTTCTGAATCACCCTTGTAGATGGATCGTGCAGTAGCATAATTCTCTGAATTTTCTTCCATGATTTCCTGAATCCTTCCACGTATCTTCTTCAAGGTCAGTGCTCTAGCAACGGATTCAGGACTTTGAAACAGAGTGTCTATTACACTTTTTAATGCCAGTTGTGTTTGTTGCAGTGTCTTGATAGTAAATTCTGGTTGATCTGGAAGGAATGCCTGATCTAATGCATCCTGTGCAGCACGTTGAGTTTGAGGATCATTTGCATTTGAGAACATCCTTGCATAAATGGATGTTGCTTCCGTGTTTGCATTATTCCGTGCGAGGTCATATGCCTTCTTCAATTCTGGAATTTCATTGAATAAAATTTCCAACTCTTCATCAAAAAAATTAGGTTCCTTATTTGCTGCATTATACCACTCATCGGCACGTGTTCTTCTGTCTTGAATGAGATCATCTTTGGCAAGGTATGGTTCCTTACGGAGTAGTTTGGACATCGTTTCGTCACCTGATGACACTCCTTCCATCAGGTTTTTTCTGATCCTTGTGGATTGCCCTTCTGCTCTATTCTCAACTGCTTCTTGTGCGATTTCATCTGCTGCTCCTGGCTTTGCTACAAGACCTCTTGCAGTCCGTGTTGCAGTATAGGAAGTATCAGGAATCCCCATTTCATCAACACCTAATGCCTCTGCTTCTTTCAGTTTTCTTTCTGCCTTACTGATGCCTCCTGATTTTTCAAGAACCTCAACGAATTTTGTATCTGCCATCCATCGTCGCCATTCATCACCTCGACCTAGAGAACTTAATATCTTTTCCCACAATGCTGGTCCACCAACTATATCCCAAACTGCTCCTGTTAACTTTCCTCCCAGAGGCAATGCAGTTCCTAGTGTTGCACCTAATGCCATACCTTCAGGAACATGCTCTGTTCTGTCTTCTTCTGCACCTAAATAGGTTGACAGACCTCCCCAGGCTGCACCAACCAAAGGATTGGCTGCCCATCCTAATGGAGGAGTGATTGGGAGTCCTCCAGCACCAGGGACACCTTGTTTAAATCGTGTTCCTTCTCTCAGTCCTTTTGAGAACTTCGGACTTAATGCTCCAGGTTTCATAGGCATGAACATTGGAGAAAAGGCACCAGCAAGATATGCAGCTTGAGACTTTTTAGGGTTCAACCGTTCATATTCTGCAAGAGATAATCTTTCTGCTGCTGCATACTCTGCCTGACTTTTATCATAATCCTCCTCTCCTAATGAAGTAAGGTAATCCCATGCTGCTCTTGCATGAGATATTACCTCATCTGAACCCTCTGCAGTTAATCCCTGAAGTGCAGGTTTGAAAATACCAAATTCTGCCTCTTTATCTCCAGATGCATTCAATAATTGAAGGGAACGGTTATACTGTTCAGTCGTATAACCTGCCTTTAGCACTTCCTTATGCATCCTAGACTGAATCCGAAATGGATCTATCTTATTTTCCCTACCTGAATCAATAATGATTTGGAGGTTTTTATTTAACTGAATTAAATTGTCCCGATATTTTGCCATATCAATCTTCTACTTTAATCTACTTCAATAGTCTTCAATCCTGGATTTTGCTGTAGTTTATATTCCCATTCATCTAATTGTTTTTGTGCTTCAGAACTTCCAAAAACACTATCTTTACTCATTAATGTTTCTATCCCTGGTCCTTTGTAAAATCCTCCTGACATTTCAATCATTCCTTTTATTGCATTAATTCTGGAAACTCTTGCAGTGTTTAATAACTCATTACTAGGCATATTTCCTCGACGGACATTTTCAAGAGTTGGTTTCTCAAAATGCCGTTTCAACCCATTCACAATCTCAGAATCTTTAATGGCTGCACCTGATTCTGAACGTAGATCTGCTGTCACAAAATCTAATGCGTATCGAATGAATTTCTTATCATCCTGTGATAATTGCATACCTGGAATCAGTTCTTCTTCAATTGCTCTATCTGTCCAAGATTTTTGCTCTATAATTTTTCTTTCCAGATTTTCAAAAACTGTCCAAGATGGTCGATACCCCTGAGAATACATTTTATCAATTTCATTTGAACTATTGACCATCCTTCCTGAAAACTTTGTAGACTTTGATTCAACCTCACTTGCCTTCCTTAATCGACCCGCAGTATCTTCTAATTTTTTTGGTGCAGCTTCAACTTTCGGACCCCATTGATCTCCAGTAATTGGTATTTCTGAAGGCATTATGTCTTGTGTCCACAGTCCACCTTTTGGATGTGTCACATTCTCATTCAAATACTCGACAAATTGATCCATATCACCTTTAAAACCATACTTATCACGCATTTCCTCAAAAATCCTTCCACCGTACTTTAGGTTTTCAACATTAACCGAATCTGGTAATTCTTGATCTGTTGTTTTTGGTGCAGGAGAACCAGGAACAGGGAATTCACGTGGTAAGTTCATTGGGACTCTAATAGTCCGTGTAGGGTCGTTAGGGTCCGTTATATCTTGCACTCTATTGGAAAGTTTGTAATAGGCTGCACGGTATTCGGGTGAATCTGGTCGGTCTTGATACTCGATTAATGTGCTCCATGGTCTTGAGTCAACAAGTTCCAAATCAGTTTTTTTACTGGATTTGCTAGTCCCAAGAGTTTGTAAATATTTACCATCCTGGGTTAAATAAACTCCTCCTGGGATCTCGTGAGTTTTAATTTCTCCAGGTTCTTCTTTTCCAAAAAGTGTTCTTTCTCCAGTATTAGGATCAATTTGAATTATAGATCCTGGTTTGAATCCTGCTGCTTCATCTTGTGGGCTTGCAGTTTCATAAAGATACTTTCCTCCGGATGCCGTAGAAGCTAGATTTGATACTATTTGTAAGGCTTGCTTGGGAGAACTTTTTACTAAAGATTTTATGACTTCTAGTCTTTCATCAGGAATCCCGGAAATTTTACCTTTTAGGTTGTCAATCACTCCTGGAAGGGATTCCTTTAATCCTTTCTCACGTTCCCTGGCTGCCAGGATATCATGCATCTTTGCCTGATATAGATCACGGTCCTGGAGTGATTTAACTCCGGTCATATAGGAACTCATTGCTCCAGGCATTGCTTTTCCAAATGCCTGCCCTGGAGAAACATCATCATCCTGCCATCCTGATTGGGATAACATCCCTGCACCCAACTGAAGGAGACCCATGTTCATAGGCATAGAACCCCATCCTGGCATTCCTTTTTCATTTTCTAGGGGCCCATCAGTTGTAGGAGGAGCAGAGGCAGAAGTACCAGTGAAAATAGGACCATGACGACCAGCCAGTGGTCCTGGATCATCATCTGCAGTTCCATTAGCTGGAACAGGAGGTAATTCCACCTTCATTTTAGGTTCAGAACTAGTCTCTAACGGAGGAGGAGCACCATATTGTCTTTTAAATTTGTCATTCCATTCATTGAAAGCTGTCCATTGTCTTCGTTTCTCTGCTTCTTCTTCCGGGTTAGCATAAAAAGGATTTGTGGTGAAAAACTCTTTCCACCACTTCCTATGTTTCATTTTTTCTAGATCATCACGATTGTATAAAAGACCCTCGGCCTTTCTGTCAAATATCCTTTGGATTCGATCCGATTCCGATGGAGATGTGTAATCATAGTCTGCCATGTTCCTCCTAACTCATTGCCCCAAGTAATGCACCTCCACCAATCAATCCCCAACCCCATGGATTGGTCATTGCTAAACCACCGGCTGCAGATGTCCCAAGCATTCCTGTGGCACCTGCCATTCCTAATCCACCTAATGCACCTCCAAGCATTCCTGTTAAAGGATTTTTAGTCTGTTGTTGTGTTGCAGTTGTCTGTTGATTATAGGGGAGACCTGACAGTATATTTTTCCTTAATGCCAACATTCTTTCAGGATGCTGTTGCTCTGCCTGGAATTGTTGGAAGTTAAAATCCTCCTGACGTTGTCCTTGTGCCTGTTGTAAAAGCCCAATCTGCTGAAGTGCTTGAGCATCTCCATAGGCAGCCCGTCTTGCAGTGTCCTGAAGTGCTGCTTGCTGACCGGCACCAGCAAGATTCAACTGTCCTGTTCCAAGACCCAAGTTGCCTGATGCAATTTGAGATTGAAGACCACGGTTCAGGTCTCCAGACATACGATCTGCAGCTTGATTGAACCCAGATTGTCTCAACTGTGCGACCGTGTTCAGGTAATTCTGGGTGTTTGCCTGATTGCTTAAAGACTCCTGAACTCCATGTCGTGATCCTCCAAACACATTTGCTTGTCTGGCCCTTGCACCTGCATCTCGTAATCCGAGTTCCTGTGCCTTCTGGAAATCTTGACCAACCTTATCAATAACACCCTGGTCATATTGATTCATGTACTGGCTAAGTTGGGGAGTTCCCGGACCTCCTCCTGTGATCAGATTTCCACCCTGGATTGGTGAAAAACTTCGTCCTGCAATATTTCCTGCAGTACCGATGGCTTGATTGTAGGTTCCTTGTGGACCTCCTCCCATTCCAACTGCACCTCTAGTCAGATTCAATGCACCTCCAACACGTTGACCAGTTACAGGATCAACTGTCCCCATGATATCTGTGCCAAACGGAGTGAATCTTTGTATCGGATTGCCCTGAGCATCCGTGTACCCCTGGAAACCTGCCCCAGAAACTGTATCCATCATGTCAAGAGTCTGATTCCTCTCCTGCATGTATCGCGGATCATTGATGGATTGAGTCGTAGTAGACGACACATTCCTTTTTTTAGGACTAAATAAACCAATCATGAGTCCTCATTAATTATATGGATTTGTTGTTTGTGATGGTCTGGAACCTGTAAGTGTCACTGCTGCTGTTGTCAGGTTCCCTGATGTATCAACTCCTAACTTGTACCAGTTACCGTTACTTGCGCGGATACAAATCGAACCATCTACCAGGAAATTATCCTTACCGACTTTTAAATTCAACTCATCGGAAGCACTTATTTCAGATTGGACTGATGCAGCATGTCTCTGTGAATATTCTTGTGGAGGGTTCGCCAGGGTTTTCATCGTTTCCCTCCCTGCTTCAAGTCTATTCTGATTTTTCCAATGTCAAAGTCCTGGTCAAAGGGACTTTCTACGTGATACTGCATTGAACGTCCGGAAAACCGTACATCAGTATATCCATCAGTTTGAGGAGTAACTGCAGAGGTTGTAGAACTTGACCCATCTGGAGTCCTTTTCGTTGTAAATTTGAAACGTATACCATTGGTGCCTGATGCAGTGTCTGTAATCATTTGTGTCGCATGAACGGTTCGATCTCCGTTTCCAACCTCAATGCTTCCTGTTGTGGCATATTGGATTGCAACATCAGAGGATGAATCAGACCCATAACTCAGAACTCGGTTCTGCAAGCCTACTGTATCGGTGCCTGATGGAGAAGACACCGATTCTGCACGTACAGAGGTTCCTGATCTTTCAATTTCATGTTCGTACATGTGCTTATCGGAACCTACGGCAACCGGTCTTTTGAAAGGGTCTGAGTCCATCATAATAGTTCTATCGAGCATACCAATACTCCACCAGTTCTCTTTCTGCGAAAATATCACATATCTATCAATCTCTGTTGCATCACCACTGCAGTAAAACCACCAGATTTCCCCGTATTTTTTATTTGTGACGGCATAGATCTTAGAATCCTGGGTTGCTGAAATATCATTGAAGATGTAGTCATTGACATCACAATTCAGTCGTCTTGTGTATCCATCCCACATGAAAAATCCAGAGTGACCCATCCAATATGCATTCCCTTCCATTGCTGCCATCGACTGAGGAGATATGGCACCACACTGATCACCAGTTTTAACGCGGTTATATATGTATGGAGGTCCAATCCAGGAAATGAGATGAACATCGGTTGTTGTGAAAACCAGGATTTTATCCTGGACTTTCATACCTGCAACGATCTCACCGTTGGTGTCGATAAGAAAATCACCTGCTTCATTCGTTGCCGTGACTGTCCAATCGGTGTAATCCTCAATGTCAGACCACTGCACTTTTTTTGGATCTCCTCCTGCACCAAGGGCAAATAAATGCCTTTGAAAGGAAACACACATTGCGCGGTTTGATACTGGTGCCCCAGAGATTGCTGTAGCCTTAACAGTGGTTGGATTAGATGCATCCGGATCCCAATACATCAGTTTACCGTCAGACCTAGATAACGATATCAGGACTTCACCGAATGAATCAAAATTCCATGTTGTTGCATCAACTACTATACTGGTCTGGGTACGTGCATCTCCCCAATTATCTTCACCATAATTTGCAGCACCATATCCAAGACCTTCAGATCCACTTTCGTTTCCAACGACCAGGGCAGGTGATGTGGGAGTGATGTCCGAGGGAGTTCCAGATGTCCCGGAAAAGATATAGAGTTTGCTTGATGTGCCGACTGCAATCCATTTTAATCCGCTTGCATCCTTCCATGCTATAATTGATCTTGCAGTACCTGTGAGTGCTCCTGAATTGGTTTTCGACCATCCTCCGATAGGTCTTAACCGTCCATTGAACCAACGTACCAGATTGGCATCAAACCATCTCTTCCCTGCTTCTGTTGCAGTTCCATTTCTCCAGACTCCTGGAGGTACTGAAAGATCTTGAAACGGCATCAGCTTAAATCCCAAGGTTCGTATTTAACATTTTTATTCTTAATGTATGCTCTCCTGATTTTTTTGGCATTTTCACCAATCCGGTTGTATGAGAGATGAATCCAGCCTGAATCGGCACGTATATCAGTATCTTTTATTTTATCATCATAAAATTCCAGGATCAGGTCTGACCATGCTGGTAAAATCTTTGTGATCTCCCTCGCAAGTTCTTTGTTGTCGAAACCCATGATTTCAAAATCCATTGCTGCATAACCATTCAGTGCTCGATGGCTACTTGAATCTCCACTTCCAACTGCACGATTAGTCTGAAGATTCCGGTACCCAGAATTGCAACGTATTGGTCTATCATAGGCATCCCTAATCGGTTGAATACATTGATGGATCAGTGCAGTTATTGAACAAATTTCATCTAATCCTGGAGTATTATCCCATCCTCCTCGGGTTGCTGAATCTGACTTGCAAACTTCACCAAGACTGAAATTCCTGCTTATCTTCACTTAATCAGGTCGAGTAAAGATTTGTGCCCGTGCGTAGCATCATCATCAACTGCTTTATTGAAAGCATCGACTAGTTCCTTGGGTGCATTACCCAAAGCTTTTTCTACGTCTGACATCACAGTTTTGGTTGCTTCATCCTTTACCATGTCCAGTATAAAATTCGCTGCCATTGTCATTAATACGGGAGGAATCATTTATTTATCCTTTTCTTTAGGTGCAGTTATGTCCACACGTTGCTCTAGAGTTGGGCCATTATTATCATTCCCAATCGATTCATGTGCCGATTCAAACCAATGCTTCCCAAGCATACCTATTATCGGAAGAAATGCGCCAAATGCTAAATTTATCAAATCCTTACTGGATTGTGCCAACTCATCAGGTTTGTTGATCATAGTGATAACTAAATATCCAAACAGGGAAAATGCTAATAAAGAAATAACCAACCGTGCCCAGAATTTTAATTTCATAATCTGGACATTCGGATCAGGAGGAAGTTTTTCTACCTTCGGAGGGTCCGTGATCGTTTCGGTCTTTGTTTCAATTGTCTTCGCCATTACGCTTTACCTCCAACTCTTCCTGAGAGGACAAAATCCTTTAGGGTTTCAACCTCACGTTCAACATTCGCCATTTGTGTGTTGATTGATGCAATGCTCGTTTTTACTTCAATCAAATCTGACTTATCAAAACTCTCTCTAATCAGTTCTTCAAATTTATCATTCATTTTATTTCTATCATGACGGGCTATATTTTCAGTCTTATAGAACCAAAAACACATTAACAGCAGCATTGCCCCAACAGGACCGTTGGACAGGAACATCTGAACTATCTGGTCTGGGGCATCATTAAAAGCGGATTGAGATTGACGGTGATCCGGATGGAACTGTTGCGGAGTACGTTGGTATTCTTGAGCACTCAGATCGTCAGCAGAAACATTGAATGAGACTAATAAAAATAGTGCTGTGATTAATATCTGTTTCATCGGTAGAAAATATGATTATCAATCTGCATTGTCTTCTTTTTGTGCTCATTCCACCAGGGGTTGACCTGAGTGCTATGGTAAAACAAAGAACCCTCTGACAGATCAGGCATCCACTTATAGGATAACAATACGAACTGTGCTATTTCAGTAGCATACCCAAGAGCATGATGATCCCGAGGAGTATCAGAACGGGAGTCACAGTACCAACTGAACTGGCACCTGTCTCGGAGTGGGAACCCATTTCTATGAATCCCCTGGTAGACAACTTCACAAACGGTTCCAGGAAATTCGTTGGAATAAACGCGGTTGAGAACAACGAGACCAACAGCAACCTGTCCAATTGTACTCTCACCTTTGGACTCCCAGTAGAGGTTTAATGCTAGACACTCCACATCCTTTTGATCTACCATTCCTGTGGAATAGGTAGTCCAGAAAACCAGAAGGCAGATCGACAGAATGCTTAAAAATTTCAGATATTGTCCGATAAGCAATCAACATTTTGGTTTAACGTAAAGTTTATTGAACATTAGATAGGAATATTGTTCATCGGCTGGATTCATTGCATCTGTTCTGCTCAAAAAGTACGCTTTAAGCGTAGTTGTTATTACTCAGGTTTTGGGTGTGCATCTTTTACAGCCTTAATGACCTTTTTCCACTCATCTATCCCTTCCCAAAAAATTTGATCGAGTTGATCACCGATAGGAGGATACTGCCGATCACGTTGGTATTGATTCGCTTCGTATTCTGCTTTTGCATCAGCGAGTTCTTTAGACTCCTCCACGACGAACTTGCCACCTACAAATTTAAGAACTTGAACATCTGTATATGTAGGTAGTTGCTCATTAGTCTCTATTGAACTACCACTAGGTTTGTCTGAGTAACCTAATACTTTAGTATTCTCATCAATTTCAATATACATCGTCACATTACTGAATAAGTTCTACGAAAGATTTTAATGTAATTATCACTAGGATAAACTGCTTGATGAAATTTTGCTTTATAAGAAGCATTATGAACTTTATATTTAATATGTAGATTTTTTGACCCTGACCAAGAGGGCAAAGTAAACGTAATCTGCATATATCCAGCTCCTGCATTTGAATCACCATACGAAAAGTAAAACCCTGAATCCATGTTGGCTATAATTGATCCGTCATAATAACTTTGCCAATATAACAAAGGATTATTATCACGACCAGTAAAACCAAACTGGTACTCATAGACCACATAGGAAGAACCATCTACGGGTGTATAATCAACACTTGATCCAGTCAATGTTGTATAACCAGTATCTGTGCCTTGTGAACCAGTTGGGGTTGTAGTTGTCTCGGTAAATCCGCACATTGTACCATCAGGTAAAGTGGCACCACTAGAAATATCAGTTGTTCCCGTGAAAGTTGGTGATGCTAGTGGGGCATAAGTGGTATTTATATCTGCACCCACATTATCAAGGTAGTTAACCTTTACACCTGCATCTGCTATGTCTCTTGCTCTAGTCATTATTCACTCGGTTTCGGGTGTGCTTCTTTTACTGCTTTTAGCATATCAGCCATTTCATTTGTCATAAATTACTCAGGATTCATTTCTGCTTTTTGTATTGCCGATCACGTTGGTCTAATTAAACAAATACTTACGTGCGAATGTCCACTAAGTGTCATTGTTGCTGCACTAGCCGAACCAATCAGAAAATTTATTAAATTATTTGCACCAAAACTTTTTACTGCAGATACTGTAACACTACCATAATCTGATGTGGGCGTTGTCCCTAAATCAACAATTTGGTCATATCCTCCTGCTATAGTGGTTCCGTCTTCAGAAGTTGTTCCAGACCCCCGGATGAATGCGTGTATATTTCTTGCTTCGGCTGTCCCAGTCGCATTAAAAGTCGCACTAAATGTAATAAGATATATTCCTGCTTTTACTAATTTTATATCGTGGGTATTTACTCCAATAATATTGGTTGTATCTCCTATATATGTGAAATACGGATCAGTTGTGCCAGTAGTATTAATCATTTCATCCGCAGATAGAACGTAACCTGCGGACAATTTTGCTTGACAATAATATGAAGCAGAAGCAGTATGTGAATCACCAAGCACCCCATTAAACGTGCCAGCACTAATTGTCCCGGCATTTGTTATCCCACCTGTGGTGGTTAATCCCCCTGCTATAGTAACATTATCAGAGTCATCTAAAGTGATCGTAGAACCACCGTCACTTGCCTTGATGATATTTGAACTTAGTTTAACAGTAGGAACCTCCAATTCCCCTGTCATAGTATCACCAGTTTCTTTAACTGCATCTACAAGTGCAAAACTCTGATAAACGTGTACCT
>CEPX01197955.1_pt1 | contig 16036 bp, 14 predicted proteins | sample 361361 | NCBI WGS metagenome assembly CEPX01 (sample SAMEA2619974, study PRJEB7988) | marine metagenome | biome: marine biome (ENVO:00000447); feature: mesopelagic zone (ENVO:00000213) & marine oxygen minimum zone (ENVO:01000065); material: "saline water (ENVO:00002010), including plankton... | reverse complement strand
GAAGTTGGTCTAATGGCTTCATGGGCCTCTTGGGCTAGTTTAGATTTAGCCTTGTATTTTCTGACGCCAGAAGTATATTTATCACCAAATTTATCTTTTATATAGTTTTCTGCTTCTTTGACAAATTTATCTGCTAAATTAACTGAGTCGGTTCTCATGTAGGTTATTAAACCAACAGCCTCTTTATCACCTAATTCAATACCTTCATACAGTTGCTGGGCAAACATCATTATTTGTTTAGCAGAATAACCAAGTCTGTTATGAGCAGTTTGCTGTAGAGTAGATGTGGTAAAAGGTGCTAAAGGTTTTTTCTTTGCTTCTTTTTTTTCCACTTCGGCAATACTGTAGGTGGCATTTTCTAAATCAGCTAATATTTTGTCAGACTGTTCTTTATTCTTAATTTCTAATTTATCTAAAATTTTATTGTCTATCTTGTGAAGTTTAGACTCAAATTGTATATCTTTTTTACCTTTTTCAGAGAAGATTGAATCAATGGTCCAATATTCATCTTCTTTAAAGGCTTCAATTTCTCGTTCTTTTTCTACAATCAAGCGAACACAAACTGACTGAACTCGACCGGCGGAAAGACCTCGAGCCACCTTAGTCCAAAGAAGAGGAGAAAGTTTATAGCCAACCAAACGATCTAAGACTCGTCTGGCCTGTTGAGCATCAACTAAATGCATATCAATATCCCGGGGATTTTTCAAAGCTTCTTTAATTGCTTCCTCGGTAATTTCGTGGAAAACAATTCTTTTAATTTTTTTTTCAGGAGTTTTAAAAATATTTACTAAGTGCCAAGAAATGGCTTCACCTTCACGGTCTTCATCAGTTGCGAAGTAGATAATTTCGGCTTTCTCGGCCAATTTTTTAAGTTCGGCTGCTTTCTTTTTGGCTTTAGTTGGAATGTCATAATCAGGCTCAAAATTATTATCAACGTCAACTCCCAGTTTAGATTTTGGTAAATCTCTGATGTGACCAAAAGAAGACTCGATTTTATAATCAGAGCCTAAAAATTTGGTAATAGTTTTTGCTTTAGTAGGGGACTCTACGATAACTAAATTTTTTGCCATATTTATATTTTACGTTTCTTTAAAATTAATTCTTCTTTATAATACTTTTTTCTTAACTCACCGGCCAAGTAAAGTGACCCGGTTACCAGTACAACATCATCCTTTCTAACACGACTTAAAACATTTGTCAAAGCTTTAGTGGAATCACTATCTACTATCACATCATTTTTGTTCTTGATGGCTTTGGCTAAATCTTTGGGAGCTAGTGGTTTTCTGTCAGTTGACTTAAATTTTGTGCAAACAATATAATCAGCCAAAGGAATTAAAGTTTTAAAGATTTTTTTCGGATCGCGGTCACGGGTTAAAGCAATAATAAGATATAATTTTTTATATGTCAACTTTTTAAGTGTAGTAACCGTGGAATCAACCTTAGAAAAATTGTGAGCGCCGTCTATAATTACCGTTGGATTTTTTTTAACTACCTCAAATCTACAAGGTAGTTTAATTTTTTTTAACCCAGCTTTAATCTGGTTTTTTTTAACCCCTATCTCCTGGCAAGCCTTGGCGGCCAGCTCGGCATTTTCCTGTTGATGAATACCCAAAACTGGTAGTTGATAAGGCCTGACTGGTGGTTTTATAATATTTAATTTTACCTTATTTTTAAGGCAAACTTTTCTAAAGATATTTAAGACATCCTTGTTATTCTTAGAGGTGGTAAATACTTCGGTTCGTGGCTTAATAATGGCCGATTTTTCTCTGGCAATGGTGGTCAGTTTATTACCTAAAATATTTACGTGATCAAAATCAATGAGGTTTATGATGGTAATATCAGCAAAGGGGATAATATTAGTGGCATCAAAACTGCCACCTAAACCGACTTCTAAGACAACATACTCACATTGGGCTTTTTTAAAATACAAAAAGGCAATGGCCGTAAAAATTTCAAAATAGCTGGGTCGACCGTATGGGGAGTTTTTATGAGCGTACTCAATTTTAGATTTTAGTTTTTTAACAATTTCCGCAAATTCTTCTGGATCAATAAACAGGTTATCAATTTTAATTTTTTCAATGGAGGTGGTGCAGTAGGGTGAAGTGTACAGGCCAGTTTTGTATTTGGCTTCAATCAAGATCGATTGAACCATATTAGCAACGGAACCTTTGCCGGATGAACCACTAATATGGAAATAACGCATCTGACGGTGGGGATTACCAATCAGATTTAAGAAATACTCAAACCGTTTTAAAAATAAAGAGCGACCACTTTTTTTGGTAAAGTAGTCTGCTTTGGACATGATCGGAATTGATTCTAGATATTCAACCGCTTCGTAGTATTTTGTAAAGTTTTTTGGCATTTATTTTTCTTTCAACCATTTAACCCCAGCGTATATTAAAGGAGTATCAAGCAAGGCAAATAAAATTTTAAAAATCCAGTAGGGCAGGATTAAGGAAAAAATAAACAAAGTATCAAAACGTTCAGATACTCCATAAAAGGCGACAAACATAAATACTGTGGAATCAATAAACTGACTAGCAAAGGTTGAGAGGTTGTTTCTGAGCCATAGTAATTTACCTTTGGTTTTTTCTTTCCAGAAATGAAAAGCCCAAACATCATGATACTGAGCCATTAAAAAGGCAATGATTGAAGCAATCATAATTCTGATGGATACGCCAAAGATACCAGCGTAGGCCTCTTGAGAGAAGAATGCTCTTGACGGATCAGCCGGTAGCCAAACTGAAATGGCAGTAATAATCAGAACAAACAGCATGGCACTAATACCAAAATAGATAAATTTACGGGCTACCTGTTTGCCCATTACTTCGGCCACAATGTCAGTAACTAAAAACATTACTGGCACGGTTAAGATACCGACTGAAACATGGATTGTGTTAAAAAAACTGTAAGCCAAGAAAGGCGTACCAAAAATTGTGTAGTCGGCCAGGGGAGAGGCAATCAGATTCAGGATGAAAATAATTGGCCAAAAAATTATATTTAAAAGACCAGCTAGCAGAGCTGGGAGGTCAAAGGCGGTAATTTTACTGCCCAGAAAGTTAGCGGCTAAGAGTGAGGCGACAAACAGAGCCAGGAGTAAGTACAGTTTATCTTGCTGAGCGGCTTTACCGAGTTTTAGCATAAGTTTGGTTACCAATATTTTTGACTATGCCTTTCATTTCCATGACCGACAAGGTTGAATTAATAATACTGATATCAAGTCTAGCGTACTGGCGAAGTTTGTCAACATGGAGTTCGCCTTTACCGAGTAGATCAAATAAAACTTTTTCAGTTTCATTATCGGGCATTACTTCTTTTATTGCTTTAAATTCTTTGGCTTGCTCTAAATTTAAAGCTTCTAAGATATCATTGGCCGTGGTAATCAATTTGCCGCCAAGTTTAATTAGATTATTGGTGCCAATTGAATTTTGATTGTAAATATTCCCCGGCACAGCAAACACTTCCCGATTTTGATCTAAACTGTATTTAGTGGTAATCAGCGCGCCGGATTTTTCAGTGGCCTCGGTAACCAAAGTGCCTAAACTTAAACCAGATATTAAACGATTGCGACGAGGAAAATTTTGTTTTAACGGCGGCATGCCAAAAGGGAATTCGGACACTATTGCACCGCCATTGGTGATGATTTTTTCGGCAACTCTTCGGTTAGTCGCTGGATAGATTTGATCAATGCCTGAACCTAATACGGCCACGGTTTTCCCGCCGCAATCAACCGTGGCTTGATGGGCACAGACGTCAACCCCAAGGGCCAGTCCGGAAATTATAGTTAGGCCGGCTTGAGCTAATTGTCTAACAATCCTTTCAGTTACCAGCCGTCCATAGGAAGTAATTTTTCGACTGCCAACAACCGCTAAAGTAAAATCATTATTGAGGTTAAGGTTGCCTCGATAGTACAGCAGTGGAGGAGGGGAGTAAATTTCTTTGAGCAGTTTAGGATAGCCTTGATCTAAAATAGTGATTATTTTAACCTTATTTTTTTCAACCTTTGTAAACTCTAAATTAGGATCAATTTTATTACGTTGTTCTAAAAATTCATCAATAGTTTTTTGATCAATTTTGGCTTTTAGTAAATCATTATTTGAAGCTTTCCAGGCGGTCTTAAGATCGCCAAAATAGTCTAATAATCGTTGCCAGCGAACCGGGCCAACCGAGGTGATTTGGCTAAAAGCTAACCAATATTTTAATTCATTTTTTGGTAATTTGGTTGACATAATTATTTTTTAGTATTATAGTTAGTTATCAATATTGAACCTTCAACAATAACCATATAATTTAAAAGAGGTGACTATCATGTCGTGGCATATAGCACCAGCCAGTGAGACTAGTGGAAGAACAGATATCGTATTTCAAACCAAAAGTGTTGATCGAGTACGGCGCAGAGTTATGATAGTTGTTCCGGTGTATAATGCCATACTGATTTTTACTAACACATCAAGTGGTGTTAAAATCATCAGTGAGACTGATCGTCAGACAATTGATGAAAATCAACCGGCAACAACTCATGTTCCTCAAGGGGTATACAAAAGTATTGCCAGAGTAGCAGCCTCAATTTTATCACAACCAAGATGATCACTTGGAGCTTTAATAAATTTTAGCTCCTTTTTCTTTATTAAAATGAGTATTGACATTTTTTTGATGATGTGATAACTTAATATACTTGAAGTAATAGCTTTCAAAATCCTGTTTACCAGCGGCGAAAACAAGCTTAACCCTCCTAAACTTGTTATTAGCCTTAAGCTAAGGTATTCATTGTCAATTCAATGTATGTCTTACGCTGGTGGCAGGGTTTTGGAAGCTATTTTTTAGTTAGAATATGGAATTATGAATCTGGAATATGGGTTTTTGATTTCTTAATTAGGCCATTGATTATTTTATGTACTTTAATAGATTGGAGAGATATTTTCTGTAATTCTTCGATTAAGAGGTAGTTAATGCCATTTGCGATTAATATTTGATTTTGTAATTCAGTTAATGAAGCTCTTGCAATAGAATAAAATTTAACCTTTTCTTTATATGATGGACGGCCAAATCCCTCTGCGATATTTGAAGTTATAGAAACCGCACATCGTCTCATCTGACTTGTTAATCCAAATATTTCCTCTCTAGGGAATTTTTTTGTTATATAATATACAATTAATACCAGATCGTATCCTTCTTGCCAGGCATATAAATCTTTAAAAGTTTTAATTTTTTGTTTTCCAGATTCCATATTCCTAATTCTAAATTCATTATTTATTAATAATAAAAACGCGTTAAGATTAACGCGCTACATTGATTAGTTTAAGTTGTTTTACCTAATTAAATTCGTTCATGGTTTCACTGATACCCTGATCTAAGGCCAGATCAATCGCCGCTATAGTTTTTTGAACGACCTCATCAACTTTTACTTTATCAGTCTTATTAATTTTTTGCAAGACGTATTTATCGGTTGGTACTTTCATCGGAGTTAATGGTTGAATACCAATACGAAACCGTACAAATTCTTTTGTCCCCAGTTCATTAATAATAGATTTAATTCCATTATGGCCGGCGGCCGAGGAATTTTGGGAAATGCGAATTTTACCAATTGGTAGATCAATGTCATCATGGATCACCCACAGATCGGGTGATTTTATTTTATAAAAATTAAGTAATGATTTAACTGCTTGCCCAGAGTTATTCATAAAAGTTTGTGGTTTTGTTAAAATAATTTTTTCTAAAATACCACCTTCACAAATCTCGGCTTTATGTTTGGCGCTTTTTTTAAATTTTAAAAAAGTTTCTGGTTTTTTTTGCTGTATCTGATCAACAATTAAAAAACCAACATTGTGCCATGTTTGTTGATATTTTTTTCCGGGATTACCCAGACCAACTATTAGTTTCATATTATTCGGTTAAAGTCCTTACTCTTATTATAACCGGCACACCGGAAAAACCAAAATTGTAACGCAGTTGGTTTTCGATAAATCTTAGGTAAGATTGCTGAACTGACTGCCGAGGACCAACGGTTACCGTAAATTCTGGAGGGTTAACTCCAGTCTGAGTTAACGATTTTATCTTAGGCCTGCTGGGTCCCTTGGCTTGCATTGGCTTATGTTTTCTAATTAAACTTTGAATAATTTCTTCTAATTTTTCAGACGGTATCTCCTTTTGTTTTTCGGCTTCAACTTCTAAAATCTGATCAAGAATTTTATCTACATTTTTACCAGTTTCGGCCGAAGTAAAGATGATTGGGACAAAACTTAAGAATGGAAAATGAGTTTGATAGTATTTTTTAACTCGATTATCGCTTTTATCATCCTTATCATCAACTAAATCCCATTTGTTTAAGACTAAAACTATACCAGCTCCTGACGATTTGATATCACCGGCGATATGACTGTCTTGACGAGATAAAGGTTTATCAACCTCGGTCACCAGTAAAACAACATCAGCAGCATTTAACATATTAGTTGTTCTGTCGGTAGCCATCTTTTCGAGGCCTGGTTTAATTTTACCTTTTTTTCTTAACCCGGCAGTATCAATCAAAGTAATTTCACGATTTTTGTAAGTGATGGTCGTGTCTTGTGGTTCACGAGTAGTTTGGGCAACTGGCGAGACAATAACTCTTTTTTCTCCTAAAATTTTATTAACCAATGAAGACTTGCCAGCATTTGGTTTGCCAATGATTGCTACTCTGATTGAATCATCAGCTACTTCTTTTTTGGGTCTACCAATGGGCCACTTAATTTTTTTAATTAATACATCTAGGAAATCTCCAGTACCACTACCACTGGCAGCGGAAACTGGGTAGGGAACACCTAACCCTAGGGCAAAAAAATCATTAACCTGGTGAGCATGTCTGGGGGCGTCAATTTTATTACAGACTAGCAGAACTGGTTTATCTAACTTTTGTAAAACCAAGGCCAACTCTTTGTCCTCCGGTAAAATTCCAGTTTGACCATCAACCACTAACAAAATCAGGTCAGCTTTTTCCAAAGCTCTATTTGTTTGACCAATAATTTCTTTTTCAATAACATCGGCCTTAATCTCGGCTTTCTTACTTTGGTTTGGTAGAAGTCGCTGAATACTTTTTTTTAAAATATCAATATTAACACCGCCGGTATCGACTAACTGAAAAGCTTTATTACGCCATTCGACCTGACCTAAATTATAGTCACGGGTGGTTCCTTCTATTTTAGAAACCAGGGCCCTGCCTGATTCGGTTAACCGGTTAAACAGTGTTGACTTGCCAACATTGATTCGGCCAACTATGACAATTGTAGGAATTTTTTTCATAGTGATATTATTCTCCTTCGACTCGGTCTTGGCCTAAAATAATTAAAATGTCGGCATTACGACTGACCTGACTGGTACTGGTGGCATTAATCCAACTGGGAATGGTTGCTGGTAATTCGGCTTCCAAGAGATCAGCTAAATTAGTGGCAATTTTATTTTGTTCTTTATCAGTCAGATCATAGACAACAGTTCTTTGATAATCTTGGGTCGGAGCATTACCTATTTTTATTATTTGATAGCTTAAGCTTTGTAAATATTCTGAAGTGCGTGAAGCCAAGCCATTAACTTTTGTACCGTTTTGGATTTGAATTCGTTGAGGTCTGATTTCGGCAATCTTTTCGGCATTAAAAATATTTTGGACGATTAGTTGTAAGTCGGAAAAGTCGCCGGCTGTTGGTTGGAGGACAAATGCCCCATTCTCTGTTAGACCAGAATACAAAAAGCCATTAGGACCATCATCAAAAACACGATGAATAATATCATCCTCATTTAAGTCACGGCCCATGTTAAATAGGCGAATGATTTCCCAAACTTCTAAATTAGTTGCTAAGTGTTGTGATAAAGTGTCCATAATTTTGCTGATCCGATAAGGATTGATCAGAGTACCAATAGAAAGACCTTTTTCTTTGACCGCCATAATAACTTGCTGTTGACGTTTACTTCTGGCAAAATCGCTGCCCTCTAAACCTACGGCCTGACGTGAACGAACATATTTTAAGGCTAAGTCACCATCCATTTGTTGTTCACCAGCCTCAACGTATAAGTGTTCATACCGTTCAGAGGTGGCGGCTGTTTCTTTACCAGCAACAGGATATAACTCATCATCTAAAGTATTTTCGACAACAACTGAAATACCATTTAAATCATCAATGATTTGTTTAAAACCAGCAAAGTCAATTCTGATGTAATAATCAATTGGTAAACCAAAAACTTGATTAAGAACTTTGACGGTTAGTTCACCGCCTTGTCCAGGATTGTTCACTTCCTCTATAGAATTAGCATGATTAATTTTACCAAAACCATACCCCGGGATTGGCACCAGTAAATCACGGGGTACGGAGACCAGGGCTAGCTGTTGAGTTGATGGTTTGAAGCTGGCGATCATTATGGTGTCAGTCAAAAAAGGGCCTTCGTGTTCAATACCACCCATGCCCAGTAGGGCAATATTGATTCGGTCTTTATCTTCACCATCTAATTGTTTATCTTCACTGCCGATGAGGTGCTTAATTTGTCCCCACAAGCCAACGTTACCCAGGGTTTGCGATAAGTTCTCACCAGAGTTAATGACATTGACCCCAAACACAACCAGCAGAATAACAAAAATTATCAGTAAATAAATTGTAAGTTTACTGATAAATTTTATTTTTCTCGCTTCGTGGCGAAGCGGGCGTTTTGGTTGTTTGACTATTTCCTCTTGGTTTTTTAGAAAGTCAGGTTCGGTTCTAGTCATAGGCCTTTAATTTTATAATTTTGCCATAAAAACCTTAAAAAAGCAATTGTTACTGTTTACACGATTAGCATTTTATGTTATGCTAGTTTTAGTAATTTTTTATTGTTATTGGGCATACACCAAAGCGTAATTGAGCGGTGTACCGTGAACCCAGACGCTTTCTTTTTATACCAGGATAATTAGTCAGCTACTTAGATAGCCACGTTCACATCATGGAGATCAAAGGTTTAACTCCTGTATTGTCCGCCAGTATAGTAAATTGCAAATTCAAAATCTCAAGCCCTAAACAAATTATAATAATCAAAATTAAAAATTTTAAAAAATGAGATAAGATTATTTGATTTGAGCCTAGATCATCTTAATTTATTTGTTATTTTTAATTTTGGATTTTGAATTTATTTTAGATATTTATGTTAAAAATTGGTCATCGTGGAGCTAAGGCTTATGCTCCAGAAAATACTTTAACCTCTTTTAAAAAAGCCTTAGAACTTAAATGCGACATGGTGGAGTTTGATATTAGGATTACTAAGGATAAGTATCCAGTCGTGATGCATGGTAATCAGATGCGACGTTTAACAGAAAAATATGGTCGGGTTAATAAATTAACTTTAGAAGAGGTTAAAAAATTAAAAATTAAAAAAGTTGAAACTGTTCCAACCTTGGGCGAAGTATTAGACGTCGTAGATAATAAGATAGGTTTAAATATAGAACTTAAAGTTAAAGGTAGTGCCCAGATTGTTGTTCAAACCTTACGAGATTATAAAGTTGATCTTAATAAGATCATGATTGCCTCTAATCATCCTGGTGAAATAAAGATTGTTGAAAGATTAGAACCGGAAATTACCACCGCTTTAGTTTTTAGAGCGACTAATGCATTTAATGTATGGTTTGTTTTCGATTTTTTGGCGATATTGTTTTTGCCGATCACTAAACATTATATTTCGTGGGTGGTTAGAAAGGCCAATGCTGACTATTTAAATATTAACCATCATTTTTTAAGTAAAGAGAAAGTTGATTTGTTTCATAGTCAGGGAATTAAGATATGTGCCTGGACGGTTAATAGTAGAAAAAAAATTGATTATTTAAAAAATTTAGGTATTGACGGTATAATTACTAACTATCCTGATCGTTTATGAATCTAGACAAAAATCAAAAGCCAAAAGAGTTAGAAGAAAATTTAACAGTTGGCAAACAAGCAGCTGTCTTCGTTTGGGAAATTTTCAAAGTGGTGGTTATCTCTTTAGCCATAATCATTCCGGTTCGTTATTTTATTATTAAACCTTTTTACGTCAAAGGTGCTTCGATGGAACCAAATTTCTATGATCGTGAATATTTAATTATTAATGAGATTAGTTATTATTTTGAAACACCAATTAGAGGGGATTCAGTAGTTTTTCGTTATCCTTATGATCCGAATCAATATTTTATCAAAAGAATAGTGGCCATGCCTGGCGAAAAAATTAAAATTTCTGATGGTAAAGTTTTTATTACAAAGTCTGGCCAAACAGAAGAAGTGTTACTGGAAGAAGATTATTTATTGCCGGCCATGAAAACATTGGGTGACGTTGAAGTTGAGTTAGCCCTTGATGAGTATTATTTGTTGGGGGATAATCGATTAGCCAGTTTGGACTCACGAGCCTTTGGTCCGGTTAAACGAGAATACATAATCGGTAAAACTTTATTACGTGGTTGGCCACTAAACCAGTTTGGTTTGGTGGGGAACGATTTGGAATATAATTTATAAATTTTTAAACCTATGCCTACAAGAGCAGAAGTAGACGCGAAAGCCGAAGCCGAGAAATCTAAAGTAAAAAAATCAGCCAGCAATAAATCTCCACAGCTATTACGTGGCTTTAAAGATATTTTGCCAGTTGATCAAAAGTATTGGGAGTTTATCAGAAAAACCGCCGACAGCTTTGCTAATGGTTACGGTTTTTCTAGAATTGATCCGCCCATTTTAGAAGAGGCATCTTTATTTATTCGTTCGATTGGTAAACAAACCGATATCGTCGAAAAGGAGATGTTCAGTTTTAGTGATACTGGACAGGGGACAGTGGTGTTAAGACCGGAAGCAACAGCATCAGTGGTTCGAGCTTATATTAATCACGGCATGATAAGTCTACCGCAACCGGTTAAACTTTATTACTGGGGACCGATGTTTCGTCGAGAACGACCACAATCTGGTCGACAACGACAGTTCCATCAATTTGGTTTTGAAATTTTAGGTGACGACAATCCAGTGATTGATGCCCAGATTATTAGTATCACCAATAATTTTTATCAACAAATTGGACTTAATCAAATTAGCATCCAAGTTAACAGTATTGGTTGCCCTGATTGTCGTAAAGTTTATATTCAAGAATTAGTAACTTACTATCGCAGTAAACGTAAAATGTTGTGCGAAGATTGTAAAAAACGTTTAACCAAAAATCCATTGCGACTTTTAGATTGTAAAAAACAGTCTTGTGAAGTTATTAAAGCCGAAGCGCCACAAATTATTGATTGGATTGATGAGGAATGTAAAACTCATTTTATGAAAGTGGTTGAATATTTAGACGAACTCAATATTTCTTATATTTTAAATCCAACTTTAGTACGAGGATTGGACTATTACTCAAAAACCGTTTTTGAAATTTGGCCATCAGATAAGGAAGAAGGATCACAAAGTGTTTTGGCCGGTGGCGGTCGTTACGATGGCTTGTTTGAAGTATTAGGTGGTCAACCAACACCAGCTGCCGGGGTGGCGATTGGGATTGAAAGAACTATTTTACAACTTAAGCATAAAGAGATAAAAGTTGGTAAAGGGTTATCCCCAGATGTTTTTTTAGCGCAAATCGGTGATCAAGCTAAGGTAAAATCATTACTATTGTTTGAACAGTTACGTAAAGAAAAAATTAAAGTTGCTGAAAATTTTGCTAAAGACAGCTTAAAAGCTCAGTTAGAATTGGCTAATAAATTGGGAGTTAGGTATGCTTTGATACTTGGGCAAAAGGAAGTAATGGATGGTACCATTCTAATTAGAGACATGGAGAGTGGAGTTCAGGAGATTATTGATTTTAATAAAACAGTTCAAGAGTTAAAGAAAAAAATATCAAATAAATTTTAAATTTAGCCGACTTTAAAAGCTTGCTAGGTTTTGGGGGTAAATTCGTTGACTTATCGTTGATAAAGTGGTATGGTTACGGCATAAAGTCGACTAAATTTTTTTAAATAATAATATTACTATAATGATAAATAAGATAACAAAAAATAAGGAGGTGAATTTTTAAGTGGCAGAAGTAAAAAGAAAGAAAAGTGAAACCTTTGAAAGTTTACTCAGACGATTTCATAAAAAATTACAACAAAGTGGAAGATTAATCCAGTCAAGAAAAATTAGATTCTACGAACGCCCAAAGAATAAAACTAAGGCGTTGAAAGAAGCAATGAGACGTAAAGAGATTGGTGAAAAGCGTGAGTATTTGAAAAAAATTGGTAAACTCAAAGATGAAAGACCATTTAATAACCACCGTCGTTAAAACTTAAATGGAAATTCTAAAACAGCTAGAAGAAGATTTTAACCAGGCATTAAAGAAAAAAGATGAACTGGCTATTTTGATATTGCGGCAAATTAAAACGGCAGTGGCTAATGTTGAGATTTCCAAGAATAGAGATAAGATTACGGAAGATGAATTAATCAAGTTAATTCGAAGTGAAGTTAAAAAAAGAAAAGAGGCGACTGAACTGTATAAACAAGGTGATCGTCAGGAGTTGGCCGATAAGGAACAAAAAGAGATTGATTTCCTCAGTAAATATTTGCCAGCCGAAATGAGTGAAGACGTTATCAAGCAAAAAATTTCGGAAGTAGTTACTAAAGTAAACGCTCAAGGTCCTAGTGATATTGGTAAAGTAATGGGAGTGGTAATGAAGGATCTTAGTGGGGCGGCCGATGGCAATGTAGTTAGTAAACTAGTTAAGGAAGCTTTGCAGTAGAACGCAAGTTGAATTTGAAAGGAGCATTGTAGGGAATATTTTTTTAATATAATTTTTTATTTATAAAATTTTTAAGTCATAAAATTATGAATATTATAAAAAACTCTAAAAGGTCCCTCAAGAAAATAATTTTGCGAACTACCATCCTTTGTTTTACGGTGGTAGTTTTTAGTTTGGCTTTTGGTTTGCCGGTAGTGGCCCAAACTTTAGATACTGGTATAGAATATGGTACGGCCACTGGCTTAGGGACTCAGGATATTCGGATTACCATCATGAACATTGTCCGCGTCATCTTGGGTTTTGTGGGCATTTTAGCCTTAGTCATAATTTTATACGGTGGCTACACCTGGATGACTGCTGGGGGCAATGCCGAACAAATTGACAAGGCCAAAAAGATTTTGGTAAACGCTGCCATTGGTTTGGCAATTATTTTTTCGGCTTTCGCCATTGTCAGTTTTATCATTAGTGCCTTGGAAGGCACTGGCGGAGGAGGAGTAGTTATTAGTGGTCCACCACCACCTGGGCCGTGTGACAATTGTGGTTACTTGGGAACCGGTGTTATCCAAGCGGTCTATCCTGAACCATTTGCTCTTGATGTTGCCCGTAATACCAACATCATTGTTACCTTTAAAGAATTAATGGATCCAAGTTCTATTATTGATGGTGCTCCAGCTACTTGTACTGTCCAAGCTCCCTGCCAAGGAATTTTAGCTGAGACAGGAACAATCTCTCCAGAACCTAATGTGAGAATCTATGAAGATCCGGATGAACCAACCAGGCTGGACGCTGATCAAGTTTTAGTTACTTCAGTTGATGGCTTAACCTTTGTCTTCAATCCAGTTGAATATTTGGGTGATCCGGGAGCTTCAGGACTGAACAGTACTTGGTATTCAGTAAAATTAAGCAATGATATTGAAAAAGCTAATCAGGAGTCGGCTTTTCCGGGGGCAGGTGGTTTTTTCAGGTGGACTTTTGAAATTGGTTTTGAATTAGATCTGGATCCACCAGAAGTATCAAATGTCTTCCCACAACCTGATAACAGTTCCGACAGTTATGCTACTCAACCAGCAGCCCAAGCCAGCGGTTCAATCTTCGTTACCGAACTACCTAATTTTGCCCAAACTGCTTCAACTTTACCAAGAGAACACGGAATCTGTGTTGGAGGAGATGCGGCAGGAGATCCCTGTGTTAATGATGCTCGATGTACTGGAGGTGGAACTTGCGATTTGGATCTTCAACCAGTACTTACGGTCTCTGGAAATTATAGCTGTTTAGAAGATGCCTGGATTTGTATTTCCCGCGAAGGTGGTACCGAATTTTCGATTAATGCTCGGTCCTTAGACGCCACAACTTGTAGCGATGGTGATCCAGTTGATGTTCTTGGTTTAAGTGACACGGCCGAACTTGACGGACAGTCATTAAATATTGGTTGTAGTTTAACGCTTTTCTGGGATGACACTACAGTCCAGGGACAGTTGTGGCGTTTTCAAACTACGGCTGAGAAGAGTGCCTCGACCTTAACTGTTGGTGGTGACACTTATACTTTTGTGGAAACTGCTGGTGGTGCTAACACCATCGTTGTTAACCCGGCTGTTGACACCCTTGAATCAATTTCTGATAAAATTGTTGCTCAAGATAACGGTCTAGTTACTTTTGCTGACGGTGATACTGACGGCGAAGTAGAGTTAGAGGCGATAGTTGCTGGTGCGGCTGGTAATTCAATTCAGGTCAATGCCAGCGGTGACTGGATGTCAATTCCTAATCCAGCGATGACCGGTGGTTCCGAACCAACATTTACCCCAACAATGGCTGGCGGCGCTTTTGATGTTGCCCGTAATGCCATTCTTTCCTTAGATTTTAATGAACCAATTGATCCAACTAACTTAGTTGGTAATATCATTGTGCAATACCATAATGATCCTCTTAACCCGGACACTTTGAATGATCCGGCTAAGTGGACAAACGTTACCGGTTCTTTATTGATCAGTAATCAATACAAAACAGTTGATTTCATTTCCGATATTCCTTGTGACGATGGAGCAACCAATTCATGTGGTGAAAAAATATATTGTCTACCGTCCTTAGAAGACGGTGATGATACTAACGATCTGCCAACGGAAACCTATGATGCTACCCGCTATCGGGTGATTGTGAAGGCCGCCGTGCTAAATGACTGTTCGGCTGGTTGTAATGATCCAAATTTTAATGAATGTGTGACCACACCTGGTGGAGCTGGTTCGTCCTGTCAAGGTGAAACTGACACGGCACCTTTTGTCGCCTTTTATCCGGAAGCTGGCGGCAGTCCACAGGGTATTATTGACCTGGCTTTTAACTCTTTGAACGGTAATCGTGATACCTATACCTTTGGTGGCGGCGAAACTTTTGGTAAGTCTGATGGTCCCGGCATTGTTCCTGGATTAGCGCCAGCTCGACCCAATCAAAGTAACCAAGAACCTTATTATTTAAATGATGAGCCAGCTATAGTAGGATTTGGTGATGACTTGGTTTGGCAATTTTACGTTAACCGAACCGTTGATTTAAGTCAGCCAAACATTATCGGCATTGGTCCAATTGTTACTGGCCTAGGTACAAATTTAATTTTACCGGTGGAATCAACTTTTGATGAAGTGATGTTCAGTAGCACTTTGAAATCTGGCAGTAATTATCGTGACGGTTTGTGTGGTTGTAGTATCAGTGAAGACTGTGGTGGCGAAGATGAAGTATGTGAACAAAATCGCTGTGTTAATAAAATAAGTGAACAGCTATTTTGTTTAGAAGACAGTGAATGTGGAGATTTTGTTTGTCATAACAAAGAGTATATTACGCTACTTGATGAGTCGATATTTAATACGGCTTGGTGGGTGTCCAAAGAAAATATTGATACCTCTATCCCAGAAGATGGTTATGCTGACCAAACCATGGCTTTGATTAACCATACCAGATTTGCCGAGGTGACTAATTATGGAACAGAAATTGGTTCGGGCGTTAAAGATAATTACCAAAACTGTTTCTTGCCGTCCGAAGGACCAACGACCGACAGTCCAAAACAGTGTATTGACGCCACTGGTCAGGTGACCGGCACTTGTACGGTTGGTGATGGTGATTGTGGTGCTGGTGAACGTTGCGTTAGCATCTGCACCCCAGGAGTTGATTGTTGCGCCGTTGATATTAGTAGCCCTTATTGTTGTAACGGTGAAGAATCGGATGTAGAGTGTAATATTTTATAGTTAATTTTCTGGTTTAAGAAATTAGTATTTTATCAGAAGTAATGTTTCGTAAGTTTCAGACTAAAACAAAATTAAAAATATTTTTACCAATTATTTTAGGATTTCTAGTTGGTGG
>CEPX01063764.1_pt1 | contig 16036 bp, 19 predicted proteins | sample 361361 | NCBI WGS metagenome assembly CEPX01 (sample SAMEA2619974, study PRJEB7988) | marine metagenome | biome: marine biome (ENVO:00000447); feature: mesopelagic zone (ENVO:00000213) & marine oxygen minimum zone (ENVO:01000065); material: "saline water (ENVO:00002010), including plankton... | reverse complement strand
TCCGTCGTGGAGGCGCCGATCGCCATGATCCCGTCGACCTGGACGATCGCGCTCCCGCTCTCCGCCCGCATCTGATTCGCCGTGAACCTGAAGTCGTCATTGCCGGCGATCTTGACATCGATCTGGTCGTCGGTGTCGGCGGTGATCGAGGTATCGCCATCGGCGTCGAGGATCAGCTCGTTGCCGTTCACGGCGAACGTATTCGCCGTGAACCTGAAGTCGTCGTTGCCGGCGATCTTGATGTCGATCTGGTCGTCGGTGTCAGCCGTGATCGAGGTATCGCCATCGGCGTCGAGGATCAGCTCGTTGCCGTTCAGATCCTTGGCCTTGGTTGCAGGCCAGCCCAAGTCCTCGCCGTTGTCGAAGACCTGGGTGAAGCTGGAGTTGAGGTCGGCGGCGGTCAAAACCTCGCCGGAACTCCAGGACTTGAAAGCGGCTACGGCCATCAGTCGTTCTCCAAATTCTCGCCACCGGGCGACACGACGCTCATGATGCTGTGCAGCTCGACGCCCACATTGTTGACGGCCGACGTGACCTGATACTGGATCGAGCGGAAGTCTCCGCCCTCCTCGGCCTCGGACCAGCGGTTGACGAAGCGACCGCCGCCCAGCGTCGAGGTATTCAGCGTGAACTCGTTGGCATCGGCGTCGCCGAGCACGTCCGAGCCACCCTGCGCGATCGCCACGGTCTGCTGGGCGTTGCCGTCACGGGCCCAGCCGAAGGTGATGTTGGCGTTCGCCTTCGGCGTGAGGCCGACACCGGTAGCCTCCAGCGCCTTGTCGATGTGCGGGTCCGAATAACTCAGGAACGGCGTCGTCACCTTGAAGTTGAGCGCCGTGTCGCCGTCGATGCTTCGGGTCGCCTGGCCCCACTTCCTGACGAAGCCGTCGTCGCCGCCGATGAAGATAATCGGCTCGTTCGAGGCGGCGGTGTCGATGACGCGAGCGAGCGAGATCGCGGTGAAGCTGGTCAGCTTCGACCAGCGGACGGGGCTGAACCGGAAGTCCATCGCCAGGATGACGTTGTTGGTCGAGGACGTGTCGAGGGCGATACTGATGTAGACGACGCCGTCGCCGGTATCGACCGCGGCCTGGGCCAGGTTCAGCACCGACTGATTCGCCGAGCGCTTCAGGAAGCGGTCGATCGGCAGGCTGAGGTTCGCCGGCTGGTAGTCGCCGAACTGCTCGACCGCCCGGAGCGAGCGGACGGTGCCGTCCGACCACAGGAAGCCGACGTCGCCGGCGAAGCGAAAGACGGAGTTCATGCCGACCGCGCCGATGCCCTCGATCAGGCCCTTGCGGGCGAAGTCCGAGGAGGACGTCCCTGTGATGCGGTGGATCGAGCCCTTGTGCGGCCCCTTGAAGACGATCAGCTCGTTCCGGTGGCTGATGATGGCGGTGATCGCGTCGCCGTCGTCGGGGTCGATCAGGATGCCGGTGGTGCCGCCGCCCTCGGTCCAGTCCTCGGGGTCGACGTTCTTCGAGTAGAAGAGGGTCGAGGGGCTCGCCGCCACCCCGGCCGCGAACAAGACGTTGTTGTGCTTGGCCGAGAAGGCGAAGTTCGGCGGGCTGCCGGCGAGGTTCTGAAATGTGGTCTGGTCCCAGCTCATCGGCACGTCGGCGGTGGCGTCGTTGGCGATGATCAGGAGATCGTCGAAGGTCGACATCTGGGTCACGGCGGTCGTCGAGAGGCCGCTCTTGAGCGACGTGAAGCTGCCGTCGGCGTCGTCCTTGTAGATGTGGTCGTTTATCGCGATGACGCGCTTCTGCGTCGGGCTGCCGGCGGCGCCCTGACGCCAGTAGTCGTGGATCGCGCGGACCGGCGCCTGGCTCTCCAGCGCCGAGGAGTTGAGCTTCGCCGTGCCCGGCGCCATCGTCGGCGAGCCGTCGAGGCCGAAGAGGACGTCCTGGGCGTCGACCAGGAACGGCAGCACCGCGTTGAACGCATTCGGCGAGACTTGCTGCAGCGCAACATCGGCCTCGGGGCCGAAGTCCTCGGCCCAGCCGCCGCCGAAGACGTGTCGGATCAGGCCGCGGCGCGAGGCCATTACCACCTACCCCGGTCGAGGACGCGGTCGAAGCGGCCACCGACGTCGAAGCGGCCACCGGCGCCGCGGCGGTAGGGACGTTGGGCGCGGGTCTTGTAGGGGCCGACGGTGGGCTCGAAGCGGGCCCGGCGCTCGCCGATGTCGAAGTCGTTCGAGATCCGGAGCATCAGGTCGACATACTCGGCCTTGGCCTCCTGGGAGCGGGTGTCGTTCTTCTTGTCGCGATACCAGTGATAGAGGGCGTGGAAGACGAGGACATGGCGGTAGCGGAGCGGCACGATCGGCTCGTCGGCGTCGGCCGAGAGCGAGACCTGGGCGGCGCCGGCGGCGCTGACGACGAGCTTGTCGGTGATGAACCAGTAGGGGATCGAGTAGAAGGTGTCGGGCGGCAGCCAGAACCTGATCTTCTTCACCCGCGCCGTCGAGGAGGCGAAGTCGTCGTCGAATATCCACGCCGCCTCGGGCTCGCGCGTGGTGGCGTCGAAGGGGAACCACTGCCGCCCCTTCTGCCGGTCCATGAGGCGGATGCGGCGCTTCTCGTCGAAGAAGTCGATGTCGACCACACGGAGGAAGTCCGCGTCGAGGGTGTACTCGTCCTCGAAATAAGTGTAGCTGGCCTCGGTGACGGTGCTGCCGACGTAGGAATTCGCCAGGACGATGTTGGTGTCGTCGGTGACGGTGGTGATCTTGTAGATCGTCGGGTCGCCGGCGATGATGATCTTGCCGGAGGTCCGGACGTTGTTGATCGAGAAGGCGTTCGCCGTCGCCCAAGCCGTGCTCGTGCCGACGAGCGCCGCCGTGCCTTGCGTGATCGCGACAGTGCCGGTGGTGTATTTCTGGTTCGTCGTGACGACGCCGCGGTTCTCCGCCCAGGGCACCCGGTAGTCGAGACCGATGTGCATGTCTTGCAGGGCGATGTTGATATACCTGGCCGCTTGATTTTCGGTCGCGGTTACGCCAGTCTGGACCCGAACCCTATTCTGCAAATCGGCTTTGAGGTCAGAAAATGTCGTCGGTGTCGTTGTCGCACTCATGGGCTGCAGGTATCGTTGATGGCGAGGGCTGCATAACCCTTGCCAGAGTTGGGAAGGCTCACTGGTCTCTGCGAGTGAGCGTGGGGAATACTGACAAGCGCATGCTCGACCGCCTCGCGGCGATCTTTGCCGCCGCCAGCTCCTCGCCCGCCATCTTGCGGTCGTCGCGGGCCTGGATCAGGAGGCCGTCGATCTCCTTGGCCCTCCCGACCAGGGCGACGGTCTCGTCGAGCTTGGCCTGCCGCTTCTCGAAATCCTTGATGATCTCCCCGACCCGCTTCGAGTCCTTGGCAAGGTCGATGAAACGACCGGCCCAGGCGAAACCCTGAAGCTCCGGAATCCCATTCGTCATCGGTTCTTCCTCCGCTGGCCATAGCCTCGAACGGCACCGTCCGAGCCCCAGGCCACAGCCTCGCGGACCTGGACGAGGGCACCGATGATCGCCGCGGTCTTCTCGATGTAGGCGCCGCGCTTGACCCTGACCGGCATGCCCGCCGGGTCGACGAGTTCGTTCGCCGCGGTCGCGGTGAGAGATGCGGCGATGTTGCTCTGGTCGATGGTGTTGGCGTCGTCGGTGTCGTAGATCGTGACCACGTCGCCGGTGGCATTGGCGTCCATCAGCGAGACGTTGTTGATGATGCCGGGCCCGACGAAGGCATGGCCGGACTGGGTCATCAAAACCTCGTTCGTCCACCGGTCCTGCGGCACGCCGATGCGGGCGGTGTCGAAGGCCCACTGGTCGAAGAGTAGCGTGCCGGTCGTGGTGGCGAGCGTGTTCTGGGTGCCGAGAATGCCGTCGGTGATGGCGCCGGAATGGTCGAGGCTCGCGAGCGTGACGACGGACTTGCCGTCGATCCAGAGCTCCGAGGTGCCGACGTCGCCGGTGTCGACGAGGAGATGGTTCTCGACGATGTGCCAGACGCCCTTGGAGAGCGGCGAAGAGAAGACGCTCGCCTCGGTGCCGTCGCCCATGCCGATCTCGACGAGATTGTCGGAGGCGGTGATCTGCAGGCTGATCGAATGCTCGACGACGCCGCCGTTCTGCCATTCGAAGATATTGAAGATATCGTTCGCAGTCGCGGCGAAGGCGGCATCGATGTAGAGGGCGAAGCGGATGTAGCCACTGTTGTTGTCGGCGACGTTGACGGCGCCCTCGGTCAGGGTGTGATCGTTGGTGTCGCCGGCGACGATCCGCATGCAATAAGCGCCGCGGTACGGCACGCCGCCGGCCGGGAACGCGGCCAGGGTCGCGTAGTGCGGGAAGTCGAGGAGCGAGCCGGTGTCGCTCTCGGAGTCGAAGTTACCGCGCGTGCCGAGCTCGAAGTTCTCCTCGACGCTGAAGGGTAGGTTGCCCCAGGCCATCGATCACTCCTCTTCGACCTTGCCGGCCGCCCTGATCTCGGCCTCGAGCTCGGACCTGCCCTTGCCGAACGAATTGATGCCGAGCGCTTTTGCTTCTGCACGGAGTTCCGCGAACGCCGGCTGCGCGGGCTCGGGCTCTGCAGCTTCGGCCTCCGGAGCAGGGTAGGGAGGCTCCTCCGGAGCCGAGGCCGGCAAGTCGAGGCCATCCATCGGAGGTTTCCCGTCGAGGATATTCCGAATCTGCTGGCGCTCGAAGTTGCTCATGATGGCGAGCCGGTCGACGACCTCCGGCGCGATGTCGGCGATGGCGGCGATCTCGTCGTCGCGGAAGACGACCTCGGTGCCCGTGCCGGAGCCGAAGTGGTAGTCCTTCGACCGGCTGACAGTGGTGCCGTGCATCGGCAGCTCGCCGGAGCCGCCTTCGGGACGATAGACCTCGAGATTGGCCACATCGCGGTCGAGGCCGAAATCGACATCGGAGGCATGCAGGCGGAGGCGGAGATGCTTCCAGCGCATGATGCTGTTCTTGTGCTTCTTCTCCCAGCGCATGTGCCGGTCGACGGAGCCGGCCGGATTCCGCATCATCTCGTCCTTGGTCGGCATCTCGCCGACGATCTCATTCCTGAGATTGCGCTCCTCGACGACGGCGGCGTCGAGGTCGTCACCCGGCGCATAGGTGCGCGGCGTGAAATTCTTGAGGCTCTCCTCCACGGCCATCAGTTGCTTACGCAAGAGGCCGCGGTTCTGCGGCTGGAGATGGCGCGGCAGGCCGGGAGCGAGCTGCGTCTGTAGGCGCCCTCGCTCCTCGATCCGCTCCTCGATCTGGGGCGGGCGCAGAAGCGGCGTCGCGTCGGCCGGATTGTCCTGGGGGGCGAGATTGATGCCTGTGGTCATGTTCCCTACCTCAAATCACGATGCTGACGCCGTAATAGACCTCGGGCGACCGCCACACCATCCGGGCTTCCGAAGGCGTGCCTCCCGGCCCCTCCTCGATCCGGTAATCCACACTCTCGACCTTGTAGCGGGTCGAGCCGCCGGGGCCGGTGTACTGGAACTCGTCGCCTTCGCGCAACTCGCGCCCCGCCGGCGGCATCTGGAAGAGGGTATCCTCCGGCGCGGTTTCGAGACGAACGAATGCGTTGACCTGCTCTGCCATCTCAGGTGCTGAAGACAACCATCGTGCCGCCGGCGGGCTGGGCGCCGTCCGGGGTCGGCATGGAGATGTAGACGTTGCCGCTGGCCGTGGTCTCCCACTCCGTCGCGCCCACATTGGCGCAGTTGTGGAGGAGGACGAGACCGCCGGCCGAGGCGTGGACGCTCGCGACCTCATTGACCGTCGTCGCCGTCGAGCCGATCGCATTGTAGAACATGCAGTTGTCGAAGTAGACGAAGCGATCCATATCGCCGGAGCCGTCGATCTTGATGAAGACCGGCGTCGCGGCGTCGGCGAGCATCGGGAAGAAGCAGTTGTAGAAAGCGTTCCGGGCCGCGGCTGAGGTCAGCTCGACGTTGGCGTTGCCGGCCGAGCGGGCGACGGTGTCGAGGCCGATGTAGCAGCGGTTGAAGACGTTCTCCTCGCCGCCGGTGATCTGCAGGTTGGCCGAGGTCGCCTCGTCGGCCGAGTTGGCCGAGCCCATGTTCATCATCGAGACGTTGTTGAAGACGTTTCGATTGCCGGTGACATTGATGCAGACCGAGGCGGTGCCGTCCTGATCGTCGCCCTCGAAGAGCGAGATATTCTGGAAGAGGCAGCCATTACCGGAGACGGTGATCTGCGGCGTCACGATCGAGCCCACGGTAGAGGCCGGCGAGATGCGGGCCCGCTGGCTCATCAGGCTCGGCGCGCACATGCCGACCAGATGGACGTTGTCCTTCGACCAGGTGATCGTCGCGTTGTCGCGAGACGTGCCCGAAGTGTTGCCGTCGTTCAGGAGATAGATCGTGTCGCCAGTGAGGTCGACCGTCTTCGCGTATGCCGCGGTGACGGTGTCGAGCGCCTCGTCCGGAGAAAGGCCCGTGTTGCTGTTCGACCCGTTGGCGGGGTCGACGAAGTACACCTTGGCCGGACCGTTGGCGGCGGTGCCGCCACCCATGACGGGCAAGCCCCAGCCGCCGACCATCGGGAATCCGAAGCTCGAGGCGCCGAACGGGAAAGCGGAGATATCGGACATGGCTCAGAGTCCTTCAGGCTTCAGTTGGAACTTGCCCCGCGGCACACCGTTGTTGCGCGGGCGCGATTGCTTGCCGCCGGGCAGGCCGGGCCAATTCGCGGTGCTCTCGGCCTTCTCGGTGGCCTTGGAGCCGCGCTTGCCCGTCGCCGGCGGCTTCACCGCCCGACCGCGGGTCTTCATGTCGAATTCTGAGAAGTCACTCGGCAAGGCTGATCTCCACACTGGTATCCTGCACTTCGGCGGTAATCTCGGCGAGCTTCCTGTCGAGGGCGCCCAGAACCGATTTCCCCGCCGCCGGGTAGGTCTGGATCGTCACCGTCGCCACGAGAGGCCACCGCCGGCCGGGCGGCAGCGGCTTCTTCTTCGGCGCGGCCTTCTTCTCAGCGGCCATGCGGCAGGCCCTTGCGGTTGGCGAGCTTCTTGCCTGGCTTCGGCTTCTCGACGCGCGTGAAGTTCACGCCGGCGCTCCGGGTCCGGGACGGGAAGCCCTTGTCGACCGCGGTCGAGCGTGTCCGCGACGGGAAGTTCAAGGTCGGTCGGGCCATCGGGGCCTCCTCAAGAGACGCTCGCGCCGAGCCCCCAGCGCCAGTCGATGACGATCGGCGAATAGCGCGTATAGAGACGCCACTTGCCGGTGAGGGTGTCGAAGTCCTCGACGAAGGCGAACTCGTCGGCGGTCCGCTGCCACCACATCACCGCATCGCGGCGAAGCAACGAGTCCATCATGAACCAGTTGTTGGTGTCGGTGAGGTAATTCCACTCGATGATTTTGTACGCGCCTTCGTGGACGTTGCGATTGTTGTTGGCGGTGTCGACCTTGCCCATCGAGGCGACGATCTCGAACGCCGTCTGGTAGAGATCGGGCGGGATCAGAATCTCGTCGGGAACGACCGAGATGCGATTGGCACGGTCGTCGCGGAAGCCGACCATCTGAATCCGGGCCGAGGCGACCGCGGTGGCCGACAGCGCCGTCGTCACCAGATTGTCGAAGCCGCTCGCCGTCGAGGTATCCTGCGCCGTCGTCGTGTGGCTGTTCGAGCCGAGCGCGACACCTTCGGAGTTGTTGAAGAAGAAGGTGTCGAAGGTAAAGAAGTTGTTGAAGGCCCGAGCGCCGTGCTTCTGGCGCGTCCGCGCCACCGCGTTGGCGAGCCCGCGGGGCCGCTGATCCATGATGTTGTACTGGTCATCATCGAACAGTGCTCTTTCGACCTGGAACCCGGAGGTCCACTCGATCGCGGTCGCGGTCGTATCGAATCCCTGAGTCACGTTGTCGAACGTGACCTGGCCGTCGAACTGCGTCAGGTCCTCGAAAGCGCCGACCTGGCTGAACCGCATGTCGTTTCGACCGTTGTTCGGCGCCGTGTTGTAGAGCAACGGAACCATGTCGGGCAGCATGGGATACTGCTCGTGGTATATCTCCTGGAACCTCGGGTCGAGGAGATCGCCGAAATTCCCAGACTGATGCGGGACGCCCATGGGTGTCGCTCCTTAAATTGTCACGCCGCTCGAATAGAAGTTATGCCCTGAGACAGCCTCGATGTAGGACTCGTTCCTACCGTTCTCCGACGTATCCCGCGCCAGCACGGCCAGGCACTTGAAAGCGGCGGTGTTGGTGGCGACTGCCGAGTCCTGGCGCATCTGCGTCAGGGCCGTGGTCAGGGTGATCGTATGCGCCGTGTTGTTGGCGTTGTTGCCCGGCGCGATCGGCGCGTAGAGGAAGTTGTCGCCGACGACGGTGTCGTTTTGCAGGGCGACGATCACCACCGCAGCGACCGTCGTGGTGCTGGTGATGATGCGGAGGCTGCCCGGCCCGGCGTTGGCGCCGTCGAAGCCCCAGAGCGAACCCTCGTCCATCTCCGGGCTAGTCCAATCGTCGGCGGTAGTCACGGTCAGGCCATCGGCCGCGGCCGTGGTCACGTCGCGCACCGTCATCGCCGTGTTCTCGGTCGCACCACCGCTGATCTTGATCCGGAAGACCGCATCCGGGTTGACGATCGTCTTGACGGTGACACGCGGATTCGAGCCGTCCGTCTGCTGCGCCGCGGTGTAGGTGCCTGCCTCCATCGACAGTCCGACCATGAAGTCGGCCAGCGTCGTGGTGACGTTGTGGACGCCGGTCTCGCCGTCGCCCGGAGCCGTGAGAGGAATGCCCTCGCTGGCGATCGTCTCGCCGATCGCGAACGTGACCATGCGGTGCTTCTGTCCACTCAGGATGTATGAGACGTCCATCAGTTTTCCTCGGGTTTGAAGGTGAGGCAGTCGACCGCCCGCTCCCTGCAGGCGTCACAGGTGCCGACGACGATCTGGTTCAGCGGCGGTCGGGTGGCGCGGGCGTAGCCGTGATGCCGGCCGCCGTCGAAGCGAGTGCTGCAGACCTCGCAGAGGCAGAGGAGCTTGCCGAGCGCGCACATGTCGGAGATGTTCGAGCCGGGCGTGATGCCGGACTGGCGGCCCTGGTAGACCGAGGCCAGGAGGTCGGCCCGGCGCGTGTTGTGCCTAAGCGGATGCACGTACCGCCTCCGTCGCGCCGTGCGACAGGCGCAGGCCGGCATGGGAGCGCTGCATCATCTTGTGCGCGGCGTCCCAGCTCGCCACCGCGCCGGAGCGGATGGCATCGGCGTAATAGGCTTTCTCGTCGGCGCTCATGTAGCCGGGTGCGCCGGTGAGGCCGGTGGCGACCTCTTCCGAGCCGCTACGAGACTGAGTGCCGGCCGAGCCACCGGCGCCGGCGCCGGTCTCGTGGTGCGTCTCGCGCTCGGTCTCGCCGGCACTGTTGGCGCCGAGCTGCTCGAAGGTCTCGACCGGGCCGAAGACCTGCTGCAGGGCGATCTTCTCGGTCAGGGTGGTCTCGGGCGCGCCGTCGGCGACGAGGGCCTTGTAGGCCGCCTCGACCTTGGTGCGCGACGGGCTGCCCTCGACGTTGATATCGGCGTCGATGGCGACGTAGCGGTCGATGACCTCGGAGACGCGGGCGTTTCGGGCGGAGCCCTCGGCGGCGTCGACCGCGGCGGTGCGGCCGGCTTCCTCGGCGCGGCGCACGGTCTGCTCGTCGATCAGGGTGTCGGCCTGCGCCTGCGTCATCAGGTCGCGGTCGACCATGTCGGCGAGCTCGACGCGGGTGTAGGTTTTTGGACCTTGGTCGGGAGTGGCGCTGTCGGCCTCGGCCATATGGCCTCCAAAATAAAAAGGCCCCGCCGTGTGGCGGGGCCTGAGAGCACAGTGACCCGAGCTGGGTATAACAAGGTCGCGGGCGGAACTCTAAACGCGAGAAGCCGATTATGTCAAGCTTGCTTCAACAGCTCCTCGAGGCGACCGCCGACCACCTTGCCGTCCTTTATGTTGAGAGTGAAGTTGCCGGTTGCGCCACGAGTGAGGAAAGCGGCGAGCTTCTTGACCAGATATGGCGGCACGCCGTCGGGCTTCTCGGGCGCCGCCGGCGACTGGTGGTACTCAGGCTGCGGCTGGGGCATCGAGCCGCTCCACCAACGAAAGGACTTCCTCGGCCTTGCTCTTGAGATCGGCCGGGATCGTCAGGATAGCCTCGAGAACCCTGATCCGCTCCTTACAACAGAGCATGCGGGCGCGGGCGTGCCGGATCGACTCGTCGTCCCATGAGGCATCCACATCGAGGATATGGGTGGCGGCGAGGCCGTCGCGCTCCAGGACGGCACCGTCGATGGCGGCCTGGATATACTGCAGGAAGACATCCCAGTGCGGGTCGCCGGTCAGGGCCTCGGCGTCGACCGCGGCCTTCGCCGTCATCTGGATTTCGCGCTGTATATTGGCGAGGGCCTTGTCGTCGCGCTCCTTGCGCTTGGCGGCGAGGCTGTCTTGCCAGTCCTGGCGGTCGAAGGCCATCACTGCTCTCCGGTGTTGGCGCCGCCGCCGGCGGTCGGCAGGCTCTCGTCGAGAAGCTCGCCACCCTGGACCGCGGGCTCTCCGGCGGGGCCTTGCGGCGGGCCACCGGGGCGACCGGGCTGGCCGCCGCCTTCTTGCCGGCCGAACTGATCGGCCGCGGCGGCGAGCTGAGCCTGCTGCTGCTCGGCCTGGACGAACTGGGCGACCTGCTGCAGCCACTCGCCGAAGAGCTGGAGCTGATCCGGACCGAGGAGGCCGAACTCGTCCTGCTGCTGGAAGGCGAGCAGGCGCCGCATGTGCTGCTGCGCGCCACCGGGCTCGCCGGGCCTGCCCGAGGGCCGCCCACCCTGAAGAATCTGGTGGATCGCCTCCTCGGCCAGGATCAGCGGCAGGTCGGCGCCCGGCACCGGCACCTTCAGATACTGCGCCGGGTCGATGCCGAGGGCGTCGCCGAAGTCGCGCTGCCAGCGATAGAAGCCGGCCGCGTCGGCGGTGCCGAGCTGGAACGAGAGGGCGTTGAAATAGGTGCCGCCTATGGTCTGCAGCGATTGCTGTAAGGCCGCGCGGCTCGAATTGAAGGCGTTGACCGAGAAGTCGAACCGCATTCGGCCGGTGATCATCTGGATATCGGTGATGTCGAGGTAGGGGTCCTCGTCGTCCGACTTCGGGCCGCGCAGCGCGATCTGCTTCTCCTTCGGCAGGAAGCTCTGGTTGAGCTCGTGGAACTGGTGCCAGATTTCGGTCAGGCCGAGGAAGAAGCGGCGGATGATGCGCTCGGGCCGGGCCTCGCCCTGGCCGAAGACGAGCGCCATGCCGCCCACAGTTCGGAGCGCCGAGGAACCGCCGCGCGGCACGCGGCCGAAGGAGAGATCGGACTGCATCGTCGTCCGCTCCTCCATCGAGTTCAGCACTGTCAGGAGATTGAGGGTGTCGGCGCCCTGCTTCGAGGGCCAGGTCGGGAACTCGACGTCGGTCTTCGGATTGGCCAGCGGATAGCCCTCACCGGGGTCGAAGCGGATGACCTCGTTCCGGGTCGCCGCCTGGGAGCGGTAGAAGAAGATCGGCGCGTTGGTGATCGTCTGGTAGTCGATCATCTGGTCGAGGCTGGTCTTCATCGCGTCGTGGATGCCCTCGATCATCTCCAGAAGGCTGATGCCCTCGCGGCGCCCCTCGATCGGCAGGAACGGCGCCTCGGCGAAGGGCCGGCGCGGCGGGTTCGACGGGTAGAGCTCGGTCAGGCGCCGGGCCCGGACCAGCCAGTCGATCTCCAGGATGACGATGTAGACGACATCCTCGGCGACGCCGTCGCCGTCGATGTCATGGGTATCGAAGCACATCAGCCGCGTGAAGCGCTGCTGGTCGTCGTCCTCCTTGGCGTCGGTCGGCGACTCGTTGCCGGCGCGGCCCTGCATGTCGTCGAGCTGGCGCTCCTTCTCGTCGTTCCGGCTACGGTCGGGCGTCGAGAGGTTGAGCTCGGCGATCTCCTTCTCACCGAAATACTCGTAGACACCGCTCCGGCCGAGGCGCTTGAGCTCGTCGAGGGTCGGCCGGTCGATCAGAATGACGTGCGGTGAGCCGCGCGGGTTCGACGGCCCCGGTATCTGCAGGTTGCCGACCCGTGGCGGCGTCAAGACCTCGGACCAGGGCTTCGGGATCAGCTTTGGGCCGTCGAAGACGGTCACGTCCTCGACGAACGACATCTCGACGCGGTCGTCGTCACGGGTGAAGAACTTGACGGCGATGGCGGCGCTGTCCTCGGTCCGGCGCACGCGCCAGTTCCAGCCCTGCTCGCCGGTCGGCACCGTCGAGGCGGCGCCCTCGAAGATGCGGGGGACGAGCTGACCGAAGTATGTCAGCGGCGGCATGCCCTCCGGGATCGGCGGGAAAATCCGGGTATCGACGAGCTCGCGGGATTCCTTGACCCAGGGGATGAAGGCGGTGAAGACGCCGTCGTTGACGAACTGCTCGATCAGCTCGCCGATCGCCTTCTCACCCTCGCCGGAGGGACCCTGCTCGACGAAGACCTGGTGGTCGACGAGGACGTCGACCGAGCGCTCCTTACCCTTGTCGGCGCGGTTCATCGCCTTCGCCGTCACCGGCGGGCGGGCCGACATGACGGCGTTGTGGAGCGTGTCCTGGACCCGCATCGCATGCTGCATCATGTCGGTCAGGGCGATATCGCTGGCATTCGGCCATGGCCAATCCTTGCCCTCGGTCCAGGCCCGGAACTTGGCGTAGCGCTGCAGCCGGGCCTCGGTCTCGACGGCGCGGTCGTCGATGTCGTCGGTGTAGAACTGGCAGACCCGGTCGGCGATCTCGCGGCGGCGTGTCGGCTCTATCGGCAGACGGCCGCTGGACGGCCGGCGGATGCGGGTCTCGCCGTCGAATTCGGGGAGGTCGCCGTTGGCCATGCGCTAGCCCAGCTTGATCCCGGTCGGCTTGATGATGGCACCGGCGCCGAGCGAGAGGACGTTGGCGATCGGGATGACGATCGGCAGGCCGCGCCCGTCCTGGAGGATGACGAGGCCCTCGACGATCATCGAGAAGCGGCCGTGGATCATCGAGCCGCCGATCACCTTGACGACGACGTCGTCGGCATTGCGGAGATGCTGGAAGACCGCGTTGACCTGCTGGTTGACGGCGCGGGCGTGGTCGTCAGCGGCCTGCTGCGGGCCGTCGTGGCCGTTGCCCTCGGGAGCTTTCTGCTCCTGTAGATGCTCGGGATTGGGGTCGGCCTGCTCGGGCGTCGGCTTACCGGTGTCGTCCATCTAGTAGGCTCCTCTGCGGGTGCCGGGGCGACGCAACGAGCCCGCCGCTCCCATCAGGTTATCAAATTCCGGCGCATCATTCATCAGATATCTTCCAAGCGCCGGATAGTCGTCGTGCTTGTCGCGCGGCTTCTGCTTCGGCTCGCGGTCGCGGGCGATCTTGAACTCGTCCCAGGAGTAGCGCTTGAACTGGTGGATCGAGCCGATACAGCGCGGGTGGAAGATCAGCCGAGGCCGCCGCATGTACGGGTCGGGACGGAGGTAGGTGTCGAGTGTTCGGCGGCCGACCTCAGACGGATCGGCGCTCTCCACAGGCACGCCGGCCTCATTGAATATATCGCGCCAGTTCCGGTCCCGGTCGGGAGTGGGAGAACCGAGCATTCGAGGGTCGCCGAGCCAGCGGCAGACGTTGACGAGACCGAGTTCGCGCTCGATGCGCTCGTTATTCTCACGGACGTCGTCGGCGTCGCCGTCGACCTCGGCCTCGGCGATCCAGTAGAGGTCGTCATTCGGGTCGACCATCACCCAGGCGCAGAAGTGCGGCTTCCGAGGGTGCGGGTCGAGGAGCCAGTAGCAGGGCCAGGAAGCATGAAACGGCACGTCGGCGACGTGGCAATATTCCTCCAGGTCGCTGCCGCCGCAGGTCGGGCAGGCCAGGACCTCGATCGAGGCGACGACGTCGTTGCAAGTAAAGCACCACCAGCGCGGCTCGTCGGTGAACTCCTTGTGGACCAGATTGGCGAAGCGGATCGGCTTGCCCTCGATCCGGACCGAGATCATCTCCTGGCTCCACAGCTTCATCTGGGCCCGGATCGCATCCTGGTCGAGGGTCCGGTTCTCGGTCGTCAGCAGCTCCATCCACTCGACGCCCTCGACCTTGCCGGTGCCCTGGCCGCGCTCGTAGAGCTCGTCGTAAATCCAGTCGACCGGCGCCGCCGGGTCGTCGGGCCAGGTCATGGCGAGGAGAATGCGACCACCGACGCGCATCGTCCGGGCCTCGCACTCGCGGTAGATCGGCGCCGTCGTCGGCTCGTCGAGGAGGATATGGTGGAAGTCGCCGGAGGCGAAATCCTCGGGCTCGTTGTCGTGGGACAGGAACTGGATGACGCTCTCGCCGATGACATGGTGGACGTCGTCGGGGTCGCGGCAGAGGACCCGGAGCTCGCGCGTCTTGGCCAGGAAGGAGCGGTCCCAGTCGCCGTCGATCAAACAGGCACGCGGCACCCAGCCCCAGTGCCCGCGGGCGCCGCCCGGCGCGTCGATGCCGGTCCACCGGTTCCATTGCAGCTTCGGCAGGATGATCGGGTAGAGCGTGTTGGTCAGGCTCTCGACGACGATGCGGCAGTTCACCGGGCCGCGGAACTTAGGGCGCTGGAGGTCGGCGATGGAGGTTGGGAAGACACCGGTGGCGAGAGATATAATGTCGACGATACAGCTCTCGGTCTTCGAGGAATTGGAGACGACGACCCAGTCGCCAGTGATGTAGCAATGGCCGGGATGACCGACCTCGATATCCCCGCACTCCGAAAATCCGACCAGCTCGGCCGAGCGGCAAACGCGGCGGGTATAGTCGATCGTCCGAGAATGACCCGCCACCTGTTTTCTCGGAACCGAAAGCGGGATGCGGTCGTTCAACCGAATATAGATAGCCCAGGATTCACAGATTGAGCCGTTCTGCACCAACTGCCGACGCTTTTTCAAAGTCGCCTTGCCGCCGAGACTTCTGACCAGGGTGACAACGTCTGTGGCGAGGCGCGGTGAGACGGTCATGTACCAATCAACGGTCCCGTCCGTATCGATCAGGCCAGCCAAGAGCTCCATCCGGTCCGCCCGTGGCGCGGCCAGATATATCGGCGGGATGAATTTGTGATGTGAGGTCTTTCCCCAGAGACCCAGTTTCCGCAGTGCGTCGATCGCCGGGTGAGGACGGACGCCAGGCGTGCCGGAGATGCCATAATCGTAACCCTGATACTTGACCAGCCGCAGACCCATCGCCTCCACATGCGCCCGAACGCGATCGAGCACGGCTTCGTCGGCATTGGAGAATTTCAACGACTTCGCGCTCATGCCACCATCGCCGAGCAGAGCGCCCATGAGATAAGGATCGAGAGGAAGCTCGCCGCCACCGACGAACTGAATATCTTTGGCGGAGATGGCGCTGATTCGCTTCGATGGATTGGCCCCTCCGCGACGCATGATCGGCTCGATGTAATCTCCGAGCCGACGCTTCAGTGGCTTCTTCGGATGCCCCTTCGTCGTCTTCCGGCCAGAGCCAAGGTAGAGCGGCACCATATGTTCGGCCGTCGCCTGGAAAGAGCCACCGTCACTGAATTTCACCCAATAGACCGGCTTGATCCCCGAACGCCAAGCCCCAGTCACCGGCGCAGGGTTGGCGGTGCCTGTCTCAGGGTCGACGGCGATAACCTGGTCCCCGACCTCGATATCCCCGAGTTCGCGCCACTCGCCATTCGCCATCAAGATAGGCGCATGAAGGGGCAGGCATCCGTTGCCCCCCGAGACCCCGACCTTCTTCGCGGTGGTCTCGTGGACGCGGAAAGCGCGCGGCGAGGCCGGCTCGTAATAGCGGAGCTGCCACTCCTTCGAATCGGCGTCGAGCTTCTCCACCAGGCCGACGGTGAGGGCGCGGAGCTCCTCGTTCGACAGCTTCGCGATCTCGGCCGCGTCGAGGGTGGGGGCGATGCCGGGGGTCAGCATCTCACCACCAAAGCTCATACCCCTCCCGCTCGAGCATCGGCCCGAAGACCGGCCGGTTCCGCTCCAGCGCCGCCATCTCCG
>CEPX01000437.1_pt1 | contig 16053 bp, 15 predicted proteins | sample 361361 | NCBI WGS metagenome assembly CEPX01 (sample SAMEA2619974, study PRJEB7988) | marine metagenome | biome: marine biome (ENVO:00000447); feature: mesopelagic zone (ENVO:00000213) & marine oxygen minimum zone (ENVO:01000065); material: "saline water (ENVO:00002010), including plankton... | reverse complement strand
CCTTAGTCTGTTCCTAGCCTACGCTATTCAATAGTAAACCTCAAGCCTAATGTTGTAAACATGATGTATTAGTTTGTCTCTTTGTGTAACGGACTGCCCTGGCCCAAGCTGCCATGACTTGGTGTGGATATTCCACCCTATCGGAGAACAATACTAATATTGTGAAATGCTATCCCAAGACGATACTAGCGCACCTCAATACCCTATCTCAGGACGATAATATCCGGCACCAAGCAAACTTCGTGAGACGGTCCCAGCGCCCCAGGACGCCCATGCTATTAAATACACCGCATGTCCCGGACATGATCTGTACCGGACACCTGGTGTAGCATACACACCCTGTACCGTACACACCCTGTACCGGACACACCCTGTACCGTACACACCCTGTACCGTACACACCCTGTACCGTACACTAAGTGTCCTGTCTCAAATGAATGGCAACAATGTCCCAGGTCTCAGGTCCCTGGCCTCGAAGGTCTCAGGTCCAAGGCCTTAGGCCCCAGGTCCAAGGTCTCGAAGGTCTCGAAGGTCTCAATGAAGCAGGTTTCAAGGTCTCCTTGTCTCAGGCTCCAAAGCACAGATTTGCGTCTGTAGCAATCCGCTCAAAAATCCTGACGCCCCCAGGCCAAGCAGTTGGCAAGCTAGGACAGGTGTTCGTCAATCCCTTGTCCTGACAGGAACCGCAAGGCTTCGAGACCGATTGATATCGCAATCGATATGATCCTGTGGTAGACTAACAGTGACCGCAAGGCTTGCGATGCCAATGATATCAGGCACTTAGACCGATTCAGGCAGGTTTCATCATTTATTCCAGCCCCAAGGCCCCCCTGGGTCACAAAACGGCCCTGCCGATATCTGAGGTCTATCAGTTCTCAAACACGGGGAGATAAATTGGAGAAGAAGAGTCCAGAGAAGAGTCCAGAGAAGAGGAGGGTTTATCGTGGACGTGCACAGAAGAAGAGGGACGAGGAATTTTCCAGGGACGCAGCATTGGGAAAGACTTCGTTGGAGTTAGCATCGAAGTTTGACATCTCTCAGAGCAGCATAGGGGTTAAGCGCAAGACCTTGGCGAGGCAGATTGAGAAGGAGGTGAGATCGAGGTTGGGAACAGTTTCTTTGAGGAGTTTGGACAACATGGTGAGTTTAGCATTTTCTTCAGAGTCAGAGCAGGTCAGATTTGTTGCAACAAAGGATTTGTTAGATCGTGCAGGATTCAAGGCTTCAGAGATTTCGAAGTTAGAGATAGATGAGCGGCGCAGCAGAACACCTGTGGAGATAGAGCAGGAGATGCGGGAGCGTTTTGGGAATGATGTTGCAGACATGATCATGGGAAGAGCAAAGGTAATAAACGGAGAGTCGGCAGGAGCAGGCGTATCTCGTCCAGAAGGGGTATCCCTTGCCTCTTCTGTTCCTGTTCCTGCCACAAGGGATTTGAACTAGGATCAGGAACAATCCACACACAAATATCCAGGAGAAACCAAGATGGCAGATGCTGCTACAATTTCAGTCACAGCAACGATGTTACCAGATGAGATTGCAAAGACAATCGCAGGAACTATGGTAGTTACTCCTGCCGATGCAAACCACAAGTGGTATTACAAGTTAACAAGTGTAACCAATTCCTCAAACGATTTAATTGGGGGGTATTATTCAAATTACACATCACTTGCAGACGGCACGGCTCCACAAGCAGTTGATGTTGCAGACACAGTTGCATTTTTCTTTATACAGAACACACATGCAACCAGCGCAGTTTACATCAATCTTGCAGCAGGCACTGCAGCAGCATCTGCAGGCAACATCTACATCAATGCAGGAGAGACTTGGTATGCAAGGCTTACAACAACATTGATGGGCAGCATTCATGCAATTTCATCTACAGGCACAGTTGATTGCATTGTCATTGCATTAATGGATGATGTTTCAGTATAGACAGGCATGGACGAAACCCCACAGGAGGCATCTTCAGATTTGGATTTACAGGAGGTTTTGGAGTTAAAGGAGGAGTATGACGCATCAAGGGGAAGGTACCAGATGTTATCATACAATCCATATCCCTATCAGAGGGAGTTTCACCGTGCAGTTTCAGATTCAGGAGGATTAGCACGTCAGCGTTGTTTAATGGCAGCAAACAAGGTGGGGAAGACATTCTGTGGTGCAATGGAGATGAGTTTCCATTTAACAGGATGGTATCCAGACTGGTGGGAGGGACACAGATTTGAGGGACCAATCTTGGGATGGGCTGCAGGACAGAGTCATTACAACACCAGGGATATTCTACAAGCAGAGTTATTGGGAGAACCAGGAGACAAGACGCAGTTTGGAAAGGCAGCACTTCCAGAGGATTTAATAGTTTCATCAGACAGAAACCCAGGAGTTCCAAACGCAGTTGGAAGTGTAATCATCAGGCACAAGAGTGGAATGAACTCCAAACTCTTCTTCAAGAGTTACGACAGTGGTCCAGAGTCTTTCATGGGAAAGGCAGTAGACGTTGTTTGGTTTGACGAGTTATGTGGACAAGCAGTGTATTCACAGGCATTGAGAGCAACCTTGAACACATCAGGGTTGGTGTATTTGACATACACTCCAGAGAAGGGGATGGATGAGATCACAACACAGTTCATCAACTCCATCAAACCAGGACAGTCGTTGTACCGTGCAACTTGGGATGACGCAGAGCATTTAACAGACACTCTCAAGGAGGAGATCTATGCTGCACTTCCAGAGCATGAGAGGAAGATGCGGAGTCAGGGGTTACCAGTTTTGGGTTCAGGAGTTGTGTTTCCAATTCCAGAGGAGGACATCAAATGCGATTCATTTGCAATCCCAGAGCATTGGGCAAGGATGTGTGCAATTGATTTTGGATGGAATCATCCTACTGCAGTTGTTTGGTTTGCCCATGACAGGGATGGAGACACGATTTACATTTATGATTGTTACAGGCAGGCAAACACAACAATTTTGGTACATGCCCATGCAATCAACCAGCGGGGAGATTGGATTCCTTGCATTTGGCCTCATGATGGAGCAATACATGACAAGGCATCAGGAGTTGGATTAAGCCAGCAGTACAGACGTGCAGGTGTGGAGATGGCAGGCACACACTTCACCAACCCTGATGGGTCAATCAGCGTGGAACCAGGGATTCAGGACATGCTCACAAGGTTTCAGACAGGACGTTTGAAGGTCTTCTCCCACTTGGGAGATTGGTTTGAAGAATACAGGATGTACCACCGGAAGGACGGGAAGGTAGTAAGAATCAGGGATGATTTGATGAGTGCATCCAGATATGGAGTGATGTCGATTGGCAGGTATGGCAGAACAGGAGTATTTCGGGAGCGTCCAGAACGTGCAGAGGGATTTATAGATTATGATCCTTTTGAGATGTTGGACGCAGCATGAGTTTGGGGTATTTACATGCAGAACCTTTGGAGACAGAGGAGCAGCACAAGGAGTTATTGGAGCAATTCAGAAGGACAAGAACAGAATCCAGCACTCCAGTGCATCCAACCCATGTTTTGAGGAAGGAGGGCAGGATCATTGGTTCCTTTTGCATTGGATCTCCAACAGTCCATTTACAGATGGACCCAGAGTATTGCACCAGGAGGGACTCCCTCTCGATGTGGTCAATCCTGGAATCTCTAATGTTGGAGAACAGAATACTCAAGTACCTGATTTTATGTGAGAAAACGTCTCCATTCCATCCAGTTCTTGACAAGCGTCTTGACAGGATCAGTGGAGAGAAAAACTGCGAGGACTGGCATTTATTTGAGAGAGAGCCATGAGGATATACACAGGAATCACACACAGAAACTTTTTCGACAGGAGAGTGTAATGGGAGGTAAAGTTGAAGTACCAAATCTAGCAAAATTAGCAAGAAAGGGGATGGATAAGTTAGAGGAAAACCTCAATTATCTAGGTTCTTTACCGACAGAGGCCCGTAAAAAGGCAGAGAAGTTGAGTGGGGCCACTTCCGAAGCCATTGACGTTGCGGAAGAAGAACTTCTGGGATCATTAGAATCTACTGATGAAGAAACGGCAGACCTTTCAGGAGAACCACCTCAAATGCGTAGGGTTCGGAGACGTTTGAGGGATCGTTTTGGAAGACGTGCAACCAGAGGAGGAGGTGCAGAGATGGTTGGAACAGGATATAAGCTGGGAGGATAATGCCCTACGTCTCCGAGAAGCAACGCAAGTGGATGCATGTCAATGAACCAGAGATTGCAGAGAAGTGGGATGAGGAGGAGAAGACCATGAAGTACCGCAAGCGTTTGAGAAAATCCCGTGATTGACAACATCTATCCAAATGACCAGGTTGTAGAAGTCCTTGAGGAGTATGAGGACATGAAGCAAACACGGTCAAACTGGGAGAGAATGTGGCAAGAGATTGCAGAGTACATGATCCCCCAGAGGGCAGATTTCACAGTCAAGCAATCTTCAGGAGAGCAGAGGAGGGAGAAGATTTATGAAGGAACTGCAGTCCGTGCATTAGAGAGAAGTGCAGCAGGACTTCACAACACTCTGACCTCTAGTGCAGTTCCATGGTTCCACTTGAAGGTTCAACGAGAGTTGCAACAGGATCGGGATATTCAGTTGTGGTTGGAAGAGGCAGAGCGGAGATTGTATGATGTCTTTTCATCTCCAGAGTCCAACTTTCATCCTGCACTGCATGAGTTCTACTTGGATTTGGTAGGATTTGGCACAGGAATCATGTATGTCGTGGATGAACCAGGAATTGGTCCACGATACAGGAGTTACTTCTTGGGACAGTGCTACCTGATGCAGGATAACCTCTCCCGTGTGGATGGAGTCTTGCGGGTGTATGAACACTCTGCACGTCAGTTGGTACAGGAGTATGGAGAAGAGGGGGTTCCAGACAGTGTTTTACGGGCATACAACTCCAAGGATGAGAACAAGAAGTTTGAATGCCTCCACTGTGTGAAGAGACGAAGAAACCATGATGTGAATGCAGTTGGAAACCTCAACATGCCATGGATGTCAATTTACATTTTGATGGATCAGAAGCATGTCTTGAGAGTTTCAGGATTCGAGGAATTTCCATATGTTGTCAGTAGGTGGTCCAGAAACTCTGAAGAAACGTATGGACGAGGCCCAGGAACCGCCGCACTTCCTGATGTGAAGATGATCAACCTCATGGAGAAGGTAGGACTCAAGGCACTTCAGAAGGTCGTTGATCCTCCACTTTTGGTTCCAGATGATGGATTCCTGAATCCTGTCAGAACCCAACCAGGAGGGTTGAACTATTACCGTGCAGGGTTGGGAAGGGATGACAGGATCATGCCCCTGCAGACAGGAGGACGGTTGGATTTGAATGAATCCAAGATTGGACAAGTGAGGGATTCCATCAACAAAACCTTCTATCTTGATCTCTTGGAACTCCCTGGACCAACTGCTGCAGATGGAGATGTCATGAGATTCAGTGCAACAGAGATCAATGCACGTCAGAGGGATCGTCTTTCAGTTCTTGGACCAATTGTCAGCAGGCAGGAGGTGGAGTTTTTGGCACCAATGGTGATCAGAACACTTGGAATCATGGAGAGCAACGGAATGTTGCCTCCTGCACCTCCTGCGTTGAGGGATGCAGATTTCAAGGTTGAGTATGCAAACCCTGTTAGTATCTCAATGAGAACAGGAGAGTTGAACAGTGTTGCACAGTTGATACAGTTCTTGCTGCCAATTGCACAGATTGACCCAAGTGTGGTTGAACGATTCAACACACAACGGATTGCAGAGTTGGGTGCAGAGATTCTCAAAGTTCCTCCTAGTGTTTTGAGAACAGAAGAGGAGATGCAGGAGTTGCAGATGGCACAGAGACAGGCACAGGAGGAGCAGATGCTCCTTCAGAGTAACCTTCAGGTTGCACAGGCAGATAATCTGGTCAGTCAATCAAGAAGGAATGACGCACAGGCAGGACTTGCAGTCTCAAAGAGTCAACTGCCGGTATGAGGACCAAGAAGGAGAGGGATCGTAAAGCATTGTATGACCGTCTTTTCAAGAGTGAAGACGGACAGACGCTTTTGGAGGATCTTGCACGGAGGAATCATGTCTTTGATGTGGTGACAGTGGAGAACCCCCAGATTAGTGCCTTCCGAGATGGAAGGAGGAGTGTGGTGGTTGACATCATCAACTACCTTGGTTTGAACACCAAGGATTTGGAACGTCTTGCACGGGAATCCATCGATGGAGACAGAATCGAGTACGACTCAGACTGAGGGAACCCCATCTGCAGAAATGCAGGGATCAGGGTCAATCCTTGGAGGGTTATCAGGATCTGCAGAGTCAGATCCACTTGCAATCAACATGGATAGTCTGCCTGAAGACATCAGGCATGAACCTGTCCTCAAGAACTTCAAATCCTGGGACTCGCTTGCAAAAAGCTATGTCCATGCAAACAGGAAGTTGGGAGTTCCATCAGAGCAGTTGCTGCAACTTCCACAGGGGGAGAATGCAGATTGGAATGGAGTTTTCTCTGCATTAGGAAGACCAGAGTCTCCAGAGGGTTATGAGTTAAATGGCTCAGGAGATTTGGCAGATGGTTTTCGCCAGCAGGCACATCAGTTGGGACTCAACCAGAAGCAGGCATCAGAACTGTTAAACTGGTACAGTGATTCCCAAGCAAGTGTGGATCAGAGTGATGATGAAGACTTTGCAACAGAGCAGGTTCAGTGGGTTGCCCAACTCCAGAAGGAGTGGGGAGATTCCTACATCAAGAACAAGCAGTTGGCAGAAAGAGCATTTCATCAGTTTGCAGATTCAGATGCACTTGATGTGATGAACAAGACAGGGTTGGGAACACACCCCTCTCTTGTCAAGATGTTTGCCCAGATTGGACAAATCCTCTCAGAGGATGGTGCCCTGACTGGGAATCAGGAGGGTCGGATTGGAGGAATCACTTCAGGGTCTGCAAAGACCAGGATTGATGAACTTCTAAACGATAAGGATTTCACAGACAGGTACTACAATCAGTACCACCCACGGCATTCGGATGCCGTGAATCAAATGCAACGACTGTACGAGGCAGCAGGTTAGTCAGATAACCGTTTTCGGCCTGACCTGAGATCTCTGAGTCGGACCTACCTCTGGTAGATAATCCGTCATTCGTGAGTCGAAGCGAGAAATCGTTTCACACAAAAAAGGACGGATATGTCTACCCAAGTTACAACGGCGTTTGTCAAGCAGTATATGGCAAATGTCGATTTTCTGGTTCAACAGAAAGGGAGTCGCCTGCGTAATGCAGTGACTCTAAAAACCGGAGTCCGTGGAGAGGAAGTCTTCATGGATCGGGTTGGATCGACTGCACCACAGAAGGTGACTTCTCGACATGCAGACACTCCACTTATCTCCACACCCCACGATCGCAGGCGCATCACTCCAGTGAGTTATAACTGGGGAGATCTGATTGACAACGTGGACCGTGTGAAGATGATCATTGACCCCACCAGTCCCTATGCCCAGAACGCAGCATATGCAATGGGCAGGGCAATTGATGATGAGCTTCTGGATGCAATCAGTGGAAATGCCTTTGGCGATTCCTCTGGAACCTCTGGATCTGATGCATCAACGGCAATCGCACTTCCTGCAGGACAAAAGGTTGCAGTCGATTTCCACACTTATGACACAGGGTCTTCAGATGTAGGTCTCACGCTTGGAAAACTGCTGAAAGCACGGGAAATTCTGGGTGCAGGAGAAGCAGACGATTATGGTCTGGATGGATCTCCAAACCTCTTCTGTGCAATTAATGCAAAGCAGATTTCCAACATGCTTGCAGACTTCTCAATGGGAGGTTCTTCTGGAGTGCAGGGGATTAGTGCTGCATCAGCAGACTACAACTCTGTCCGTGCCCTGGTTGCAGGAGAAATTGATACCTTCATGGGATTCAAGTTCATCCGGACTGAGCTTCTCAACACCGATTCTAGCAGTGACCAACTGGTTGTCTGTTGGCATCGTTCAGGAGTTGGTCTTGCAGTCTTTGATGACATTAAGGCACGGATCTCTGAACGTCCAGACAAGCGTTATTCCACGCAAGTCTATTATGAGATGACGATTGGCGCAGCACGGCTGGAGGAAGAGCGGGTTGTTGAAATCGCATGTGATCCTTCTTAACCAAGAGCCAGGAGATTTGAAATGGCAGCAGCATATGGTGTAAATTACACCAAAAATTATCCAATCGAGGCTGGCTCCACCTCTGCACAGTCACAAGTGCCTGTGTCAGAAGTTGGTGGGCGCATGAGGGTCGCATACGACACTTATGAGGCATCCAGTCTTGAAGCGGATTCCACCATCTCCATGTTCAAGCTTCCAAATGGAGCAAGAATCTGGCAGATGGTTCTGGTCACTGATGATCTGAGTGGGTCCGGTACCCTTCAGGTTGGAGATTCCAGTGATCCCAATCGGTTCATCACAGAGTCCATCTGTGGAGATGCCAACAAAGTCCACTACATGCACCCCAAGGCACATGCTTCTGACGCCGATGTGACTCTTTTGGGTGGAGTAAGTGGAACAGGTATTGATGCCTTTGGTTATGCACTCACTGCAGAAACCACTGTGATCCTTACCACGGCAACCGCAGCACTCACAGGAACTATCAATCTTGCGTGTTTTTACACGATTGATTGATTGACCTCTGACAGTCAACTGGGCCGATGGAAATCGGCCCTTTTCCTTGCAGGGATTAGTATGTCCAAAATAACCCTTTTTGATGACAAGAACTCCTCTGAAGAGTTGGATTCCAACTCAGATGAGTACAAACAGAGGGTTGCCGAGGGGTGGACCACATGGAAGAAGCCCACTGCCAAGAAGCCCACTGCCAAGAAGCCCACTGCCAAGAAACCCAAGAAAAGGTATGACTGATGGCATCCGTGGTAGGAATCTGCAACATTGCCCTCAACAACCTTGGAGATGAGAAAATCTCCTCCCTTTCGGATAACAATGACAGGGCACGGGCATGTGATCTGAGGTATGAGGATGTGAGAGATGCAGTTCTTCGGGCACATCCCTGGAACTGTGCAACCACCCGTGTGGAGTTGGCACAATCCACGGACACGCCTGCGTGGGGGTTCAGCTACAAGTATGCCCTTCCCTCTGACTGCCTGAGAGTTCTGGATGTGTATGACTACACCGTTCCCTTTGCAATTGAAGGACGATTCCTGCTCACAGAGAACTCATCCGCAAAACTGAAGTACATTGCAAGGATCACTGATCCAAACGATTACGATATTCTGCTTCAGCATGCAATTGGAATCCGGCTGGCATCTGAGATTGCAGAGGCACTCACAGGAAGGACAGAATTGAAGCAGGAGATGTACCAGAAGTACATGGTGGTTCTCTCTGAAGCACGGGGTGTGGATTCCCAAGAGACGGGGATGCCAATGGTGATTGAGGCAAATGATTTCATCAATGCACGTTTTGACACCTCCTATCTGCTGAACACCAGCACCACCATCTGATGGCACGGGTTCAGGCACTGCAGGGGTCCTTTGTGACAGGAGAGATCTCTCCACGGATGCAGGGGAATGTTCTCCTCGAATCCTACAAGAGTTCTCTTGCAACCTGCCTGAACTATGTTGTCGCACCACAGGGTGCAGTGATGAGGAGACCTGGAACGAGGTATGTGACTCCTGCAAAGAATGACTCTGAGGTGCGTCTCATCCCCTTTAACTATGGACAGGGGCAATCGTATGTGATCGAGGCAGGTGCTGCATACTTCAGGTTCTTCACTGCAGATGGAGTGTTGATGGATGGACCATCCAGTTCAACTCCACTGGAAGTTTCAACAGATGCAGATGGAGATGCAGTTCCCTATGCAGTTGCAGATCTGGATGCACTTGATATCACCCAGAGTGCAGACACTCTCTTCATTGTCCATCCCAGTTATCGACCCTATACCCTCAAGCGCACAGGCACCTACACTTGGGTGTTTGCAAAGTTGGATCTCAAGCATGGTCCTTTTGATCCTGTCAATGTCTCAGATACCCTCCTCCATGTGGATATGACCTCCGGGTCACTGGACAAGGATCGGATGGCAGATATCATCCAGACTTCTGATTACATTGATATAACAAATGAGAGATTCTCTGTTACAAAACATCCCTTTGTCAATGGACAGAAGATCTACTTTGAATCTTCAAGTTCACTTCCAACAGGAATCGATGCAGGACCAGGAACCCAATATTACATCATCAACGCCACTGAAAACACATTTCAGGTTTCAACTGCCTACAGTGGGACTCCTGTCAATGTGGAAACAATAGGTTCTGGAACTCTGACAATCTGGAAGCAGTTTATTCCAAAAGATACAACAATCACTCTGACCAGTTACAACCTTCTCAGTGATTGCAACTTCACTGCGTCTGATAACAAGTTCAACAAAACCTCTCATGGATTTGCAAATGGAACAAAGATGCGCTTTGTCAGATCTGTTCCTGTCAGTGAATTTACAATAGAGACCATCTACTATGTGGTTGGCACGGCAGACAACGATTTCCAACTCTCTGCATCAGAGGATGGAAGTGCAGTCACAGGAGCAACCAACTTCCAAGCAACAACTCTTCATGCAAATGGCATCCTTGGAATCAACTCTGATACAGGATTTCAAACTACAGATGTCAACCGATACATCCGCTTAAACAATGAGATCTATCCCCACATCCGCTGGGGGTATGCACAGATTGCAACCAGAACCTCCACCTCTGTTGTGACTGCAAAGGTTAAGGAGTCGCTTGCAAATGAATTTACAACAAAGGAGTGGGCACTTGGTGCCTTCAGTGGAACCACAGGGTATCCCAGGACTGTTCAGATCTACCAACAGAGACTTGTTTTTGCAGGAACCACCAGTGAACCCCAGAATATCTACTTCTCAAAGACAGGGGATTTTAACAACTTTGCAACCACAGAGGGATTTGGAAAGGATAGTGGAAGTGTTGATTCCACAGGTGCAAAGATTGTCACAGAGCAGATCTTTGATGACAATGCAATCACCCTTCAAATCTCCTCTGATACTGTTGATCTCATTGAGTGGTTAAACGAGGATGCACGTCTCAGTTTGGGAACCTCTGGAGGGATCTTCCAAGTGTATGGATCAGATACAGACAGCACCCTCACTCCCTTCAACTTTACAATCAAGAAAATCACAGACTGGGCATCAGAGGATACTGCACTTCCACAGAAGATTGGAAATAACCTCCTCTATGTTCAGCAGAATGGACGAAAGGTCCGAGAGTTGATCTTTGATAATGAACAGGAGAGATACAGTGCAGATGACATCTCCATCCGCTCAGAGAACCTCTCTCAGGAGGGGATTGTGGAGATGTCATACCAAGATCAACCACATGCTCTCTTGTGGTGCAGAAAGGCAGACGGAAAACTTGCATCCTGTACCTATGTCAGGAACCAGCAAGTGATTGGCTGGCATCGTCATGAGATTGCAGGAACCCACACCGAAGCAACTGCAAACTATGGATCACATGCAAAGGTTGAGAGGATGGTCTCAATTCCACGGACCAACTATGATCAGATGTGGTTTGTTGTCAAAAGATCCATCAACCTTGGAACTGTGACTGCAGATGCCTCGACTGATAAACTTGCCCTCAGTGGTCATGGAATGGTGAATGGCACACGGGTTCGGGTTTCTACCACAGATACCCTTCCTGCAGGATTAGGTGCTGGAGATTATTATGTTCGAGACACGGCAACAAATGACTTCAAGGTGGAAGCCACAGTTGGAGGAGGTGCAGTCAACATAACCTCTGCAGGAACAGGAACCCACACGGTGAAGATGATGGACCGGAGGTATGTTGAATACCTTGATAAGTTCTATGATTCCTCTGAAACAGATGCAAATGCAGCACATTTCCTTGATGGAGGTGCAATCTACTCTGGAGGATCAACAACCTCAATCACAGGATTAGGGTATTTGGAGGGAGAAACAGTTTCACTGCTTGGAGATGGAGCCGCACAACCAGATAAGACAGTTTCTGCTGGTGCCATCACTGCACAACTTGCAGTCACACGGGCACATGTAGGACTCTCCTATAACTCTGATCTCCAAACCCTTCCACTTGCAATTGGCACTGCAGATAACACCAGTGTTGGAAACCAGAAGAGGATTCACAGAATCATTGTCAGGTTTTATGAATCAATGTCTCTCAGTTATGGGATGTCTTCTGATGATTTAACTGTTGCAACATTCAGGAGAGGAGGTGATTCAATCTCGTCTGCTCTGCCTTTGTTCAGTGGAGACAAGGAGTTGGTGTTTCCATCGAACTATGACACCTTGGGGCAGGCGTATCTTAGGTGTTCCCAACCGTTTCCCAGTACCATCACTCTACTTGCACTTGATTATGAAACAAACGATTAGGAGATCAAAATGCCACCATGGATCATACCTGTAATACAGGCAGCAGGGCTTTTATTGTCTTGGCAATCACAACAGGATCAATCCCGGCAACAACAATCCCAGTATAATGCACAGGCAGCAGAGTATCGAAGGTATGCCAATGAGCAGTACAAGATCACCCAGAAGAAGATGGGGAATCTTCGTCTGCAATCCTTGAGAAAACAGGATGAACTCAAAGTGTTGGGGCAGTTGCGTGGGCATGAGATCAAAATACAGGGGAGACGTGCAACTGCAGCACTTAGTGCAGAGACTGCAACTGCAGGCGCAGTGGTTGGATATGGAACTCCTGGACAGATTGAGTTTGAACAGGTTCTCACTGCAAACCGTGCCTCTGCAAACATGGTGAATAGTGCAAACCTTCAGGCACATAACCTCAAAGTCAGCACCAACAGACAGTTGGAGATCATGCAGGATTCTGCAACACTGGCAAAAACATCAATGGTTGCAAAAGCAGAGTGGGCAACTGCATCTGCTGCTGCCCTGGAAGCATCACGATTGATTGAGGGGGCAGGGACTCTCTTGACAGGCACTGGCACAATGGTTCAAACCCAGTACATGATGCCAGAGACACACCGACTTTCTTGGTTTAGACCCTGATGGCACGTCTGAGATTCCGGCAGTTTGAGAAGGAACTGAGTCCTATTGAACAGGAACGAGGACTCTCCTCCTATCCTGCAGCACCTCCTCCCCAGCAGATGGTGGGAAATGAGGTTCTCAGGAAGAGTATTGCGACTGAGCGTTTTGGACAATCTCTCCTTGATTTTGGAGCAACCCTTGGAAAAATCATTACAAACGAACAGGGACGTATCCGCAAGGAGGTGTGGGAGCAGGGGATGCCCCTTGCCTATCAAGAGTTGGATCGTGAACTTGAGAGGAAACTCATTGAGGATCGTGAGCAGGGATTGAGTCCTTCTCAATCTGAGGAGCAGTGGAAGCCATATGTGGATACTCTCATTAACAGCATTAAGAGTAAAGAATCTTGGGATAGCATCACACATGAGGGAGACAGGAAAAGGCTAGAGGATGGACTCCGTGCAAGGGCAGACAGTCTTGGAATCAAGTCGCTTCGCCAGGCATATGCACTTGAGAACCTGCTCAAGTCCTCAATGGTTCAAAATCAGGTGAAGGATGCACTGAGAGACCTGTATCTGGGAATTGAATCTCCCTCCTTCAACAAGAATGCTGAGGGTGATGGCAAAGGTCATAGCATCAATCAGGATGAGTTCTTAAAAAATCATGTCCTTGATCCTGCAAATGCTGTCATCAAGCAGATACTGGAGGCAAATGATCTCAGTGGAATGCAGGAGCAGAGAGCAATACTTGAATCGGAAGATTTAGTTAGTGATTTGAAGTACAGGTCACTCTCTCATCACATCAAGATGAAGACTGCAATTGCATCAGGAAACTGGGAGCAAAAGTACAATAACCAGTTACAGACTGAAGCACTGAAGGGGTCTCTTGTCAGGAGACGTGAGGTTGACGGGGAAATCTCTGAAGATCCAAGACTTGGAGGAAGTCTGGAAGAACTTCTTGACGATGCTGTTGCTGCGGGGGTTATTGTTGAAGATGACAAACCAGCGTATCGACTGCGGTCTGCAAGAATCATTGACAGGAATGATGTAGAGAATGATAAAAGGAAAAACCCGGAAGATACCTACTGGATGCTCAGAACTGATGATTGGACGTTAGAGGAGAAAAAGGATTTTTTTGCTGGGTATGGAATTGAACTTGATGATAAAGGGGAAGAGAAAGGTGAATTTACAGGGGTATTCCCACAGGCACTTGCAGAGTGGAACCGTTTAACCAAGATTCAGGGTGGGTACTACCCATCACTCATTGGAGCAGATCGACAGTCCCAGATTGACTCTGCACTGGCAAAAATGAGAGAAGGTGCAGATGAAGATGTGGAGCTTGTCAATCAAACACTGAAACGTGGAGTGCAAGTCCTTCTAGATCCTGATTCTGATTCTCAGAGTGTTGATGCAGTTTCTGATCCTGAATACATCAACCAGTTTGAAAATTACAGACACTTTGCAAGAAAGAAATGGAAACTTGAACAGTGGAGACTGATTTATCCCTATGCCAGAAAAATTGGACTGGCAATTAAGGATATTGACCAGAAATCTTATCCTGAGGTTCAGGAACTCATTAAGACACTGCATCCTGACAATCAGGATTTTGGGGTTCCTGATCATGAAAACTTCCGGTATTCAGAGATTACAGGGATTTATTCGGAAATGACACGGGGGATTTCTAAATTGATTGACCTCCGGACAAAAGATCAGGCATACATTGGAGAACAACAGGCAAGAAAACAGGGGATTGATCCTTGGACTACAGAAGGTCTTGAGATCAGGGTGAGGGATCAGATGACATGGAAAGGAATATCTGCTGATGCTCCTCTTCCAGGTCCAGATGAACTTAAAAGACAAGTGATTGCAGGAGAGACTTCAGTGTTGTCCCAGAATATGAGGGATCAGATAGGAGAGGAGTGGGAGAAGATAACCCTTGCAGGATCTGGTGTGGATAAGAAAGAACTTCTGGAGAGATTATCTCAATATGGAGATTATGCACCTGTTGTCATGAATGAGTTTTTCAAATTGGATGCAATTACACGGGCAGATCAAATCTACACAGAAATTAGTGACCCTCTTACTTTGAATGCATTGAACCTCTCACAGAGGAATGCAGTTGCAAACCGTAAAGAGGTTGGAGTTCTTTTTCCTTCAGAGGAGACTGGTGTTTCTGTCTCTTACAAGACACTGAGAGAATATATTGCCAGAGATGAAAGTGTAAGTGCATTTCTTGATTCTTTTGGTTCTGCAAGTTTAGAGCGGACTGAAATATTGGATATGCTTGCAGATTATGTCCTCTACAAGAAAACCGTCAACGGAAAGCTTGAACTTGATGATGCAATAGACTTGTCAGAAAATCAATTGTTTGACAACCAGTATGTAGTGATCCAAGGGTCAGATTCAGAAACAGGGACAACAGTTCGTATCCCAGTGAAGCATTTCCCTCAGAAGGATGGTGTTGCAGTAAATCCAGAGGATGTGAATGACGCATTGGTGAAATTCACAGAGAATTTTATTGCTGCAAGAATAGATGACGATGCTTGGAATATTGCAGACCTTGGAGGAGAGGAGACCTGGCAGTGGAGAATAAATCCAGATGAAACAGGATTGACGCTTTTTTTCTGGAACGATACTGCAGGAGTGTTCCAGCAGGCACTTTACGAGGAGGAGGCAACTGCTCTCACATGGATGGATTTACATGCAGTGTATGACGCAGAGGAGGGGAAACCGATGACTGGGGTCTTAGATAGACCTTGGTTTTCTACAGACGAATCAGAGGAGACTCTTCAATTAAAAGAGATGTATTCACAATGGGGGATACCAGAAGCACAGGTTGGGGTTGTCGTGGAACTTCACAAGAAAAATGGAGCAGATGCGGCAAAGGCATACATCAGTAAAAACTTTCCTAATCTTAGAGGAAGGAAGGTTAAGAAATAATGCCATTTTACACGCAAGAAGAAATCCCCACCCCTGGAGGGATGGCGCAGTTCGCAAAGCAGTATGACCCCTCTCTCGCTGTCATCTTCAGTGAGAACATCATGGAGGGATTCAGGGATATCA
>CEPX01194354.1_pt1 | contig 16055 bp, 21 predicted proteins | sample 361361 | NCBI WGS metagenome assembly CEPX01 (sample SAMEA2619974, study PRJEB7988) | marine metagenome | biome: marine biome (ENVO:00000447); feature: mesopelagic zone (ENVO:00000213) & marine oxygen minimum zone (ENVO:01000065); material: "saline water (ENVO:00002010), including plankton... | reverse complement strand
GTTGTTGCTGGATATTCAAAAGATGACACAGCTGCTGCTGCAAGTAGATTAATTACACTACCGACTACAGTTGATACAACTGCTGGAAAGAAATATCTAGGAGTTGTTGGAGTACAAGGTACGTCTACACTTAGTGAGATCTAAAGTCAAACAATTTATTTTTATTTTTATTTTTATTTTTTTAAGTCCTGGCTTGGGCTTTAGAAAACCTTTTTATACTGTAGAGATTAAAATTCTACATGAGAAGAAAAATACTCTCTAAACAAGACCTCCATAGGAAGGAGAAGAGAAACCAACTTATTATTGGAGTTGCTTTAATAATAGTTATGTTCTTTAGTGTTGTGGGATTTGGTTTTTATGGGAGTTCTGGAGGTGGGGGAGGGGCATTAATGTATGGCGATTATGAATTTATTCCCCAGAATAATTTTTGGATTTTAGATCTTGGAGAATATCAATTTGGATTTATTAATAACCCTAATGAAATTGATCGATTTGAAATTCAAATAGATCCTTCTTTGAAAGACATAACTTCCTACGTAGGGAGGCCATTATATGTTTCTTCTGAGGATAGTGATGCTCTTTCACATCTTTCACTTAATTTTGGGCAAGTTGTTCAAAGGATGCAGAATGCTTGTCAGGATGGGGAAGAGTGTGAAGAGGAATTCCCGATAAAGGATTGCTCAGAGAATTTTATCATAATTTCTGAAGGGGCAGAGAATAAAATAGAAAAGGATCAAAACTGTGTCTTTATAGAAGCGAAGGCAGGGAATTCCATAGCAGTTATTGATGAATTTTTATATAGGACTGTTGGAGTTAGATAAAATTTAAAAATAGCTTTTTCTTTTTGGAGAGAAGAAAAATAAAAACTATGAGAAAGATGGCAGAAAATAAAGATAAAAAAACAAAATCCAAGAAGCCTACTGTGAAGAAGGAGGTTAGAGAGATCTTCAACATAGAGAAGGCCGGAGAAGAAGTTATCAAGGAAACTAAGGGAGAGGAGGAAGTTAAAGAGGTCAAGAAAGGACAAATTGAGCACCAAAATAAAATTTTGAGAAATGTGCTTATCCTTGGAGGGTTTGTAGTTATAGGAGTAATAATAGGTTACTTCTTCATATATATGTCAACCAACTTTGAACATAAGGGGATTGCTTACAATATTGTTGATACAGAACAAGTTAGATTTTACCACACACAGTTCCCTTTATTTGTTAAAGGAAAGGAGATAAATTATCATGTTTATTTGAGAAAGGATCCTAGGGAGAATGTTAGAATACCTTTTGAAGGAAATTTCGCTTTTGATGATGACATTGTTCTCAATAGTACAAGTGGCTTCAATTGTGATGGGAAGGGAGTCATTGCAACTGCGAATATGAATCAAATACTCATTGCACTTGGAGCAGAAGTTATAAATGATCCTGAGGCGGTCTGTGATCCTGATGGAAGATATTTACATATTAATTTAGAAGAGGGTGAAGAGAGTAAAATTGAGCAATACGGGCCAAGATGTTATAAGTTTAAGATCAATAATTGTGAGATAATTGACGTTACTGAAAGATATCTAACTGAGGTTATTGAGAGAATTTAATAATTTATTAAAAACCAAGGATCTTCTTCATCATAATTATTAGTTTTCCTAGAGAAACTTTACCTCATCTTCAAAGATGGAGATTTCTTTTTAATTAACAATCTCTTGAAAGTCTTCTCTTATTGTAGATTAAGTATGCTATAATTAATGCTAAACATGAGATCAACACTATAATTGTTATTGCGTTCTTGTTTGCATCTACCCATTCTAAGTTGTTTCCGAATAAGTAGCCCATATAGGCTAGGATTGAGGTCCATATTCCTACTCCTAGAGTTGTGAAGAATACAAATTTTGGTAAGCTCATTCTTGAGAAACCTGCTGGGATTGATATTAACTGCCTCACCATTGGAATAAGTCTCCCTACAAAGGTTGTTATCTCTCCGTGTTTTTCAAAAAATTTATCTGAACGGTCTATGCTCTTTTGATTTAATAAGAACATCTTTCCATGTCTATGAACTAAATTCTCAATAACTGGTCTCCCTAAAAATAAAGCTAAATAATAATTAATTAATGCCCCTATTAATCCTCCAAGAATCCCTGAGAGGATTACTAATAGTAAGTTCATATCCCCTGTTGCTGCTAAAGCTCCTGCTGGGATTAAAATAACCTCGCTTGGAAATGGAATAAAAGAACTTTCTATTGCCATACCTAGAATTATTCCTGTGTACCCTAGTTCTTTGACAATTAAAACTATCGATTCAATTAGACTGTAGAAAAGATCAAAAACCATTTACCTCTTTATTTTACTCCATAAAAATTTTATATCTGAATAGATAGGGATTTCATGTATTTTAAACATTTTGACTTCTGAAAACCAAATTATCGCTACAAATAAAGTACTAAAAAAGTACCAAAATAGATGGTGTGCAACGTTAAATAGATTTGAAGAAGTAGAGATAGTTAGAATGAATATCCTCAATATGTTTGCTAGTAGCAGAATCGAAAATGCATATAAAATCATTGTCAATCTTTTTTTGGGTTTTATGTCTGGAATAGATAGATTAAGCACTAGAAGAAGATAATATGCTGCTCCAGCAACGCATGCAGGGATTATCTCGATTACCCCTTTCCCTTGTACAAAGATCATGCTTCCTTCAATTGCTACATTGAAGAATAAATCTAGGAGAAAGAATGAAGGATAGATTGTTAGGGGAGTTAGGATTAGGTAGAATAAGTATAGATTAGGTATTGCGATTATAATTAGGATAATGTATCTTAAGAAAAGATTAAACAGCCTTTTTCCCTTTTTCATAGACTTATAGGGAAAGTGCCTTTATTAAATTTAATTAAATATAAAATCAAATAACGTATTAAATATGTTTGTAAAAATCATTTTAAAAATAAGAGAATTTAACTTCTAGCAATTCTTAGAGCTACTACGATTATGATTACAACCAATAGAACATTTAGAGCTCCAATAATCCATAAGTACCAGTTGCTTCCTTCACCATCTGAAGATCCAGCTCCAAACCAGTTGAATCCCCCTTCAGTTATTGAGAACACTACTGGCTGACTAACAGCTGCACTGTTTCCTGATGAAGTTAGGATATCAAAAGTCTTTTCTCCTGAAGCATCATCTTTAACTTCAAATGTGAACTTAACTACTCCAGATTGTCCTGCTGATAAAACAAGGCTTGTTGGTGTAATGTCTACTGAATCTGCCCAGTCAGCGTGGTTAACAGCACTTACTGTATAAGTTTCTAAGCTTGATCCTGTGTTTGTAACTGTTGACTCTATTACCAAAGTCTCTCCTGCATTACCTCCAGAAACTAGTTCTGCAGAGATAGTTGATTGAGTTGAAGATGAAGAACAACTTCCACTTACAATTAAAGATTCTTTGTATTCTGACTCATCGTCATCATCATTCTCGAAAAGATCATTATCCTCATCAAATACAAGGAAGTCAATTATGTAGGTCTTTTCTTGAGCATCTGAAGGAATGTTTACTGTAGTTGTGAAAGATTCCTTATCAAATTCACTAATATCTCCAACCTCAATTCTCTCGCTTATTCCTAACTCTGTGTTTCTTATTAGAACTTCAACTTCATCCTCATCTGAGTCTCCAATATTCCAAGCATCTCCAGTAATTTGAACATCTGAACCACATGAGACTTCATCACTGAAAGTTAAATCGTTTAAGATTACAAATTCATCAACAACAATTTCTACAGATTCGAATGCATCTTCACAGATGTTTTCTCCATCATTTGGACTATCGTTGTCATCAAATTTACCTGTTGCTCTAACATATAAGTCAAAATCTCCATCTTCAAAGTCATCAATATCATCATCTAAATCTATTGTGAAAGTTACTGTATCCTCTTTTCCATCTTTAAGGTTGAACCCATTTTCATTATCGTCTTGTATAAATTCTCCTGTTGAAGGGTTGTATAGTCCCCATTCAACTTCAATATCATCAATATCGTGGTTTCCTTTGTTATCTACTGTTATTTCTACTTCAACAACATCGAAAGGGTACCACTTATCATCATCTCCGAATCCTTCTCTATTGTTTATGTCAATTTCAACATCTAAATCATTACTAGTATTAGGAAATTCACAGTATTCTCCTGCTAAGCTAACTGTTCCTGTTGCAGTAGTTGAACCTGATGTAGCAGTTATTGTAGTAGATCCAGTAATCAAATCTGCACTTCCTGAAGCTGTAACAATAACATCTTGAGATGCTCCTGCTGCTAAAGAAGTTATAGAAGTTGGATTAAAAGTAACTCCAAAGCTTCCTGATCCAGTCAAAGCAATGTTTGACAAAAGAGTATTTCCTTCATTCTTGATTGTAATTGTAGCTGTGTTTGATCCTGTAGCAATAGTTTCGCTTGAAACTGAAAGTTCGCTTGAACTTGTTATAGGAACTGAGAATGGTAATGTCTTTGGAGTTCCAGATCCACTATCATCTACTGTAATTGTTCCTGCTACGTTTCCAGTTTGGTGTGCATCAAAGTTAACAGTAACAGATCTGCTTTCAGTAACTGTATTCACAGAACCGTCATCAATTGAGAAAGTTGAACTAGCAACTGTTCCTGTACCTGATGTAACAGAACCTGAAACAGAAACTGTGTTATCAGCGATTCCTGAATTTTGTACGTCAAAAGTAACTGCGAAAGATCCAGCATCGTGAGCAACACCTGTTGGAATGTTTGAATTAGTAATAGTTAAAGTTGCAGCACTCACAAAACTAACTGCAAGTACCATAGCAAAAATGCTTAGAGTCAACAAATTTAATGTTTTCATTTTCATTTGTAGTCATTTGGCAGTTACTATGGTTTATAAAGATTTCTATTTTCCCAAATATAGATAAAAAACCTAGTTTCTTTGTTATTTCAAAACATTTATATATTTGTACAACATCTTTTTATCAACGATAAAAAGGTTATTTCATATGGTAATTAGAGCTAAGGAGAATGTTTTAGGGGCATGGGCTTTTGTGGCCGGAGTTGTGTTAGCAATCATAATCGGGGTTTCAACTTCGCTAGTTTCTATCCCTCTTTTGACAGAATATAGTGCTGAGGTTTATGGGGTTTTGGTGGTGCTTGGATTGGTGGTAGGGTTTGTTAATGTTACTGGGAGAGAATCCCAAAATTTCCTTGTGACAGGGACAATATTGGTAATTGTTAGTAAGTTTGGTATGGAGAGTGTGCAAGGTTCACTTATAGGAATAGGGGTTGGAGATGCGGTTAGTTCTATATTTGGAGCTCTTCTGGCTTTATTTGTTCCTGCAACTATAATAGTGGCATTGAAGAGTGCGTTTAGTATTGCGAATGTATAAAAAGAACCTAAGCGGTTCTTTTTGAATCTCCCTTCTTGTTCATGAGAAGTGGCATTTCCATATGCCTCCTGTGATGCCACGAATTAGTTTCCTTCTATATAATAAATAACTGAGTTGTAGCATTCTTTGCATAAATGTATCTTTTTTACATTACTTTCACTGTCTGGAGGGCTAAATAACAGCCCTCCAAGATCATCTAACTCTTTTCTACACTTATCACACTTAGGATTAATAGACATACTATATACAATAGGAGGGAATTTAAATATTTGTTGGGGGGAGAGTCTTTCCTTAGATCGATTAAATTAATGCAAATCCTAAGTTTATCAATATTTTCCCTTATAATAATCAAATTTCATAATCTCAAAGGCCCAGTTACTTATTAATTACAAAAACTCATCGGAGATGCCTAGGATCAATAACTTTCAAACTTACTTTCTGGGTTATCTGTTTGTTTTGCTTCCTCTTTTGAAATTCTGGCAAAAGAAGGTGTCACAATAACTGTATTTTCTAAGAAACCTGCAATATTTCCTTCAAGAGCTTCAGATGTTTTCTTGATTTTAGAAATAGCTCTCTTTAACTCAATAGGATCTTTCTTCTTTAAAATAGATATATCAATTACTGCAATGGTGTATCCCTCTCTCAAAGCATTAAGAATCTCATTAACTTCATCGTATTGTTTTAGAACAAATAGCTTAACTAACACCTTTCTTGACTCTTTTTCTTCTGCCCCCAAATCAATCTCAAGGTATTCATCTCCATATTCCTCTCCATCTTCTAGAGAACCTGAAAACGCCCTTTTAATCCTGTTTAACACCATAAAGAAAATATACCGAGGATCTTTATAAAGATTTCGTAACTTTTTGGGTTATTTACTCCTTTTTCTCTTCCTTCTTTTCCTCTTTTTGAGAACCCATTACTTCATCTCTTATACCATCTAACTTTTCTTTGAATGAAGCCTCTTGTTTGTCTAAAGTTTCGATCCTTAGGTTAAGAGTGCTTTGTTTTTCTGTTAGATCTTTCTTTGTTTGTTCTTTGTCTGTCTTTATCATTAATTGTCCAATTATTTTGAATACATCCTCTCCAGATCTATCTATTTCTTTTAAAGCTGAATCTGTTTCACTTATTTCCATCTGGAAAGCTTGTTTTTGCATAAGCAAGTTTTGAAGTGTCTGTTCAAGCATTTGCAATTCTTGTATTTTTTCTTGATTTTCCATATTGGTTATTTTGATTTTGTCAAATTCTCTTTAAAAAGATTGTTATATTGCTTTTATTGTCTTAACTTTAGTTCTAGGTTTGTGGAATATCTTTGACCCACATGTAGGGCAAACAAATCTTTTTTCTAATTCATCTACCTTTATCTTACTTCCGCACTTGAAACATTTGTAATCTACGATTTTAAACTCCCTTATTAATTAATGTCCTGCTGTATTTATCATTTATAATTATTTCGTTTTTCATTTTTAATCTAAACTATATGTATTTGATGCAAACTTTTTCTTGCATTTTGAACAGTTCCATATTCCCTTGGATAATCTTTTGGCTCCTGGCTTGTTGCATAAAGGGCAAACTTGCTTTTGCCTTTGTTTTGATTCTGTTTTTACTAGTTTTGATCTTACTGATCTCCCATATCTCGCGCCGAATCTTCCGGCCGATTTTGTTTTCTTCAGTTTTGTTGCCATTTTTCATTTGATTGTCCATGGGACCGCGCGGATTCGAACCGCGGTTGCGAAGTCCCAAACCTCGAGTACTGCCAGACTATACTACGGCCCCTTGATTATCAGTAGTTTTGAAGCATTTATAATTATTTGCCTTCGGTCTTGGGGGCCTCTGCATTTTCCTCTGGTTTTGCTTCTCCCTCTGGTTTAGCTTCCCCTTCTGCATCCCCTTCCGCTGGAGCGCCTTCAGCTCCTTCAGCTCCTTCAGCTTCCTTGGCTGCCTTAGCTGCTTCTGCTTCGGCCTCTTCAGCCTGCTTTTGTTTCTCCTGAGCTGTATGTGTTTCCTTAAAGAATGCATCTAATTTCTTCCTTTTTTCTGGGTCTGTTTCTGTTTTTTCTTCTTCAATTTCTTTATCATACTTCCCAGATTTAATATGCTCTATAACATCAATTGCTGGTTTGTTTTCTACTAAAACTCCAAGACTTCCACAAGTACCTAATACAGTTTTGACTGCTGCTTTTAGATCTTTACATAACATATTTGGAAGTTTAGTCTTAGCAACTGAGATTATGTCTTCTATTGAAGCATTTCCTGATTGCATTTTCTTTTGCTCTCCAGATCCTTTTTCAATATTAATTTGTTTCTTAACCAATTCTGAAACTGGAGGAGAAAATACCTTAATTTCGAATGCTTTTGTCCCAGTATCAACATCCAACTCTACTGGAACCTTTAATCCTTTAAATCCCGAGGTGGATTCATTAACTTTTGAGATTACCTCCCCCATGTTTATTCCTACTGGGCCTAGTTGTTGGCTCAAAGCAGGACCAGGCTTCATTGCCCCTCCCTCGACTAATAACTTAACTATCATTTTAATGGGCCCCTCTTGTTATTAATAGTAAATCCTTTCTATATTTGTGGTTAAAAATAACATGGCTTGTAAGTGATGAGCTCAATGCTGCAAAAGACTTCACTTTTTCTATTAATTTATTTCTATTCTTCATCTTCATCTCCTTCTTCAGATTCACGCCTTATAACCTTTACGTTATCTAATTTTATTGTAACCGGTAATGGGACCACTGCTCCTAGAAGAGTAACTACTACTTCTTCCTTTTGCTTATCTATTCTTGAAACCTTGGCTTTTTCTCCTTTAAGAGTTGAGCCAATTATCTCTACTATGTCTCCTTCCTTAATGGATACTGTAACTGCTGAAGGCTCTACCATGTTTTTTATCTCTTCATAAGAGATTGTTTTACCAATTATCCCTTTAACATAAGGTAGATTGAATACTGCTTCTTCAGCTGATTCTCTCTCTTCTGCTTCCAAAAGAATGTAACCTCTAAGTCCGTGAGGACGTGAGACAGAATATACATTAAGATTTTTCTTTTGAGCCTTCTCAGCTACCATATCAACTGCTCGCTCTTCCTTGTTTGTTGTAACTTTTATGATAAAAATCATTTTACATTTGTTCCGATTCCTAACCCTGCTCAGAGTTATCCATTTTTATACTTTTTGTCTCTTCGCAAAGTTACTCACTAAGACATAAAGTCTTAGAAAGATATATTTATGGTGTGTGGAGGGTATTTAAATTTTCCTATATAAAAAACACAGTCCGAAAAGTAAAAACTAAACGGAAAGTGTCCGATAAATCTTTATCAATCCACACCCAGTACTCCTGTCCCACTCCCAAGTCCTCATAAATCTTTATATAAAATAAATCTTTTGAATAGATTATGGGTTCCTCAGAGATTAATCTTCCAATTCGATACTTTTCGGACACTATTCGGACAGATGCAAAACTATTCGGCTAGTTTAAGATTTCTCGGACTGTGTTTATATAAAAGCCTTCATTACATTTGATATAAAGAATCCTACAAAGCCTAAGATTAGAATACCTATTGCAGAAATCTTTGTTACCTGTTCAAACTCTTTTTTTGTTGGCTTTTTTAGAGCCATCCAAACCCTTTTTGATTGTACAAAAAAAGATTTTAATTTTTGAACCATCTCTGCCATATTTTAATTAGAAGCAGGGGGTTTATAAAATTATTCAAAGAACTCTATACCTAATTCCCCTTCAATTTCATCGTGCTTGACTTTATCCATTGAACCAGTATGGCCTACAATTTGTGAGCTTTTTACTCCGGTCACGATTATTAACACTCTCATTGATTTTTCCATATCTGGAGAAATTTGTGCTCCCCAAATCAACTTGGCGTCTGGGCTTAATCTGTCTCCTATTACTTCAATTATAGATTTTGCTTCATCTAGGCTCATATCTGGGCCTCCAACTATATTCACTAATGCTCCTCCTGCGTTGGAGATGTCTACATCCAATAAAGGATTATCGACTGCTTTTTCAACAGCATCTATTGCTCTATTTTCTGTATCCGACTCTCCCATTCCTATTAAAGAAACTCCTCCATTGGTCATAACTGACTTAATGTCTGCAAAATCTAAATTAACTAGTCCAGAAGTTGTTACTAATTCCGTTACTCCTTTAACTGCATTAGTTAATATTTCATCTGAGATTTTGAATGCTGTATGTAGAGGTAATTCTGGGGCTAATTCTAGTAATTTATCATTTGGTATAACAATTAAAGTGTCTACCATTGACTCCATTCTTTCCAGCCCATCCATAGCATTTTCTATCCTTTTTCTCCCTTCTATTGTGAAAGGAAGTGTTACAACCCCTATTACTAAGGCTCCCTGCTTCTTTGCTATTCTTGCTATTTCTGGGGCTGCTCCAGTACCAGTTCCTCCCCCTAAACCACAAGTAATGAAGATCATATCACTATTTCCTAGCTTTTTCTTAATATCTGACTCTGATTCTTTTGCTGATTCTTCACCTATTTTTGGATTGCTTCCTGCTCCTAAACCTTGGGTTAACTCTTTTCCAATAAGGATTTTTTGATCTGCATTAGCATAAAGCAAATCTTGAGCATCTGTATTGATTGCTATTAATTCTCCCCCCTTAATCCCTATTTCTCTCATTCTTGACAAAGAATTATTTCCTCCTCCCCCGATCCCTATCACCTTTATTTTGGCTGTTTGTGTCTTAATTAGCTCTTCAAGTTCCCTATCTATTTCCTTTATTTCTTGATTTTGGACAGGATGATAAATTGCAGGAGAAGTTTCTGATTGGTTTGATGGAATTGGACTCTCATCTTGTGATAATGATGAATTTTCACTCCCTTCATTGTACACTCCTTCCATTTTTACAAAATGGGTTGTTGATTTATAAGTATTATTGGGGTGGAAAGTGATATTTAGGCTATATCGGCTTTCTTAGAAATATCCTCTGCTTCATTAAGGGGTTCTTTTCCAGCTACTTCTTCCACAGCAGATTTGGCTTCTTCGGCTGTTTCCTTTATTTCTAGGCCAAGCCCAAAAAGATCCTTGAATTTCTCTTTAAACATCTCAGCAAATTGGGCCATTGCTTTTTCAACCTCTATTATTATCTTGTCTGGTTTAACTTCAAAGGCCAGATCTCTCCTGAAAAGGAAATTTATGAAAGATTTTATTTGTTCGTTAAGATCTTCTATTTTCCTTAGAACTTTTACATCATAAATAACAACCTTCCCTGCAATAGGATTATTGAAATCAACCATAACTCTTCCTCCTGAAACTGACAGAATCTTTCCAATCTTTCCATCAAAGTTGAACATAGATCCTGTAATAGGATTTGCATTTTGTTGTTGAAATACTTTCATTGGAACTAGTTGCACCAGGTCGTTTTGCCTAGGTCCGAAGGCTTTTTCAGGAGGCAATTCTATTTTATATTCTCCCACCTCTTTTCCAATCAAAAATTCATCTATCCCCTGAAGGAACATTCCCTGATTAAGAGAAAAAGTAAATGGCTTTGTTTCTTGTTTTTGTAAACCTGCTTTTTCTAGGTCTTTAGCAATATTTGAATCAAAAATTTCCTTTGTGTCTTTAAGTCTACCAGTGAATTCAACTTCAATAAAGTCTTTTTCCTTTAAAGCCATCTTTTAGAAAGCATTTAACTGTTTATAAAATTAATGTGAAAATTTGTCAACTAATTTTATCCAAATCTTTATAAATATATTTTTGATATTTAGTTTATGGTTTTAAAAATTATTAATGCTACAGAGGCAAAAGTAGGTACGAATATTATCGTTGATGGGGAATCTTGTACAGTAAAAAAAATTGATATTTCTAAAACAGGTAAACATGGACATGCTAAATGTAGGATTGAAGCAGTTGGAATAATCTCTGGGAACAAAAAGATATTTGTTGTTCCTGGCCACGATAGGTTTGAAGTCCCTATGGTAGATAAAAGAAAGGGACAAGTTTTATCTAAGGGAGATAAAAAAGTTAGCCTTATGGATTTAGAAAGTTTTGAGACTATCGATGTTGATTGTCCAGATGAAGAGGTTTTTAATGAATTAGAAGGGAATGGTAATTGTGAATATTGGAATGTTGAAGAAGAGAAAATTGTTAAACGGAAGCTTTGATTTCTAAACTGTAATTAATATAAAAAGCATATTCTTGGACCAATGAATTATGGTTAATTAAATCTCCCTGGATAGTTGAGTAGATTCTAAACATTTTTAAACCAATTTTCTTATCATCTAATATGGCAGGAAAAATACCCGAGGCCCAAGCAAGATTATTTAAAAACGTATTTGTTTGTAAAAATTGTCAGAGTAAGAAAAAATCTGATCCTCTTAAAGTTTTAACAGGTAAAATTAAGTGTAGAAAATGTGGTAAGAAGGCATTTAGGCCCTTGAAAAAGAAATAGTGTTTATTAATTTCCTTCGATAAGTCCCTGATAGATTTAAAAACCATTTTTGATTGATCCTATTGAGAGAAGATAAAATGGTAAATTTCCTTGTATATGATATTGCATTGTTAGTGATATTTGTTATATTTGTTTCTATCTTTCTTCATAAAAATAGGTCTAATCTTAAGAGAGAAGGATTGTTGATACTTTATAGGGCTGCGTGGGGGATTAAATTAATCAATTACGTTGGAAATAAATACAAGAGGACTTTGAAGGCCTTGAGTTATGTTTCTATAACTGTGGGATATATCTTAATGGGATTCATGATTTATTTTCTTGCTAAGATAGTTTGGATTTACATCTTCAATGCAGAAATTGTTAGAGCAATAAAAGTTCCTCCAATAATTCCTTTGGTTCCGTATTTACCTCAAGTGTTTAAATTGGATTTCCTTCCAGATTTTTTCTTTATATATTGGATAGTAATTCTTGCGATAATTGCTACCACTCATGAATTTGCTCATGGGATATTTGCTGCTTATAATAAAATAAAAGTTAAAACTACTGGATTTGGGTTCTTCCCTTATTTCCTTCCAGTATTCTTGGCTGCTTTTGTTGAATTGGATGAAGAAAAAATGGCCAAACATAAGAAGAGTGAACAGCTAGCAATATTATCTGCCGGGACATTTGCAAATGTTTTAACCGCAATAATTGGTCTTTTTGTATTCTGGGGATTTTTTGCTTTGGCTTTCGCTCCAGCAGGGGTTCAATTTGATAATTATGCTTATGGAGTTACTCCATTATCAAGTATTACGATGGTTAATGGGGTTAGCTTAGAAAATCCTAATTATGAGCTGGTAATTGGGTTGTTTGAAGATGTTGGGTACAATCAAGTAGAAATAGGTGAACTTAGTTACATTACAAAAAAGGAATTTTTGGAAAATCAAAAGAGTAAAGAAATTGTTGCGCTCTATTCCGACGCTCCGGCAATAAGAAGTGGCATTGGGAATGTTATTACCTCCATTAATGGTGAGGAAATCCTTAGTAGAGAGGATTTGACAGTTGAGTTAGAAAAATTTTCTGTGGGGGAGGAGGTAACTTTGACTTCTATAAAAGAAGGAGAGGCTGTTGAGGATACTATTACTCTTGGCCAACACCCAGAAGACCCTACTAAACCTTGGGTTGGAATTGTCTTTTACCAACAAGGGGGAGAGGGAATGTTAGGCAAGTTGAACTCTTGGTTTACTAGCTTCAAAGAACCTTCTGTTTATTATGAGGCTAATTCTGATTGGAGTGAACCAATATATAATCTATTATGGTGGTTAATCTTAATTTCCATAAGTGTTGCACTTGTTAATATGCTTCCTGTTGGGATATTCGATGGAGGACGATTCTTCTATTTGACAGTTCTTGGAATAACTAAGAGTGAAAAAGTTGCTAAGAGAGCGTTTTCATTTATGACTTATCTATTCCTCTTCTTAATAGCGGTGTTAATGGTATTTTGGGCTGTTAGTTTTCTTTAGAATTTGTTATTAATTAAACTCTCAAAGATCTATAACCCCTTCTTTTGTTAAGGCTGCGAATCTAACTCCAACTGGAAGATTAATTAATGAGGATACTAGGGCCATATGTTCCTTTCCATCCCCACTTGCTATTGTTAATGCTACTTCTAATCCTTTAATCTTTCCTTTTAAATTCTTTGAGAATTCCTCTTTGAGCTCATTTATTCTTTTGGATAAATCTACCTTGACAAACTCAAATTCCTTTTCGTGTTTGAAATCTTTTGCAAAATCATCTCCAAGAATAATTATTTTTTCCCATTCACCATGTTTCATTAGGCCAGAAACCTGCTCCCAGGTTCCTTTTCCACTTGATAATAAAGCTATAAGTTCCATTTATTCTCCCCCTGGATTTATCCCCATTAGGCCTAGAAAAATGCAAGGATTTCCTATTCCTTCATTAATATAGGGATCAAGATTATAGTCTTCCTCTAAAGTTCTTCTATCCTCGTTCAATTCCGATAAGGATGAGCAGGCGTATGTTCCTTCGTGCCCCAATATCTGAGTGGTTCCTGCTTCTTCTGGGGCTTGGTTTCCACTTTCATTAGCAGCTTCTATTAATGATTCTCTTACTTCAATAAATCTTTGGTGCGCTGGACAAATTGCATTCAAAGGGCAAAAGTATTGTTCCATTTTAGAAATCTTGGGCCTCCCACAATCTACTTTCATCCCTTAATTCCATTGCCCTGGATCTTGTGATTCTTGTTGAATTGTGTCCTGGCCTTGCTCTAAGATTTCCATTATTCATAACCATGGCAACCTCTCCAGCAGAACCAGTTGTAACGGAAGACAATACTCCATTATTTAATCTAACTACCCCTCCATATTGATCCGGATCTTCACTCTCCCTTACTTGATAATATTCAATCATTTCTATATTAGGCCTAATTTACTTTTAAGGATTATTGTGATTAGAAACTTTTATAAACAGATTTTTAATTAGATAATCAACCGATTGTACCAAATCGTTACAAGATACTAAATCTAGGCTTGTGGCGCGTTATTTGGGAGGTTTAATGGTAAGATGGTATTAAAGGAAGACTTACAAAAGGCCTTGTCTGAATTGAGAAAAGGCAAGGAAAGAAAGTTTGATCAAACAGTAGATCTAATTGTAAATTTGCAAAAGTTTGATCTTAAGAAATCTAACATAAATGTTGTTGTTAATGTGCCCCATAAGATTAAGGATAAAAAGATAGCTGGTTTCTTGGAATCTGATAATAAAAATATTGATACAGTTACGGCAGAGCAATTCAAGAAATATAATGACAAGAACAAATTAAAAAGCCTTGTTAAAAAATATGACTTCTTTATAGCTCAGGGAAGCGTTATGCCTAAAGTTGCTACAACTTTCGGGAGGGTTTTGGGCCCTGCTGGAAAAATGCCTTCCCCACAATTAGGGATTATTCTTAATGCTGATGATAAAACTATTGGGGATTTGAAAAAGAGGATTAACAATAGTGTGAGGGTGAGAGTTAAAGAGGCTAGTATAAAACTTCCTATAGGAAAGCAAAGTATGAAGGATGAAGAGATTATTGAGAACATAATGTCCGTTTACAATGTTATTATCAAAGAACTGCCAAGAGATAAAGAAAACATAAAAAATGTCGAAATAAAATTTAGTATGACTAAACCTCAAAAAATTAGGACAAGGTAAAAAATGACAGCGGAACAAAAAACACAAGTTGCGGATTGGAAGATTCAAACTGTAGAAGAATTGAAGAAGCTTATTAGTGAGAACAAGACAATTCTTATTGCTTCAATAAAGAATCTACCAGGATCTCAATTTCAAGAAATATGTAAAAAATTAAGAGGAAAGGCCGTTGTTAAAGTTCCTAAGAAAAATTTAATTTTTAGAGCTATTGATGGTTCTGATGGAGAGGAACTTAAAAAAATAAAAGAAAATATTGAAAGTAGCATTGCTATTCTGTTTTCTAACTCAGATGCTTTTGATTTAGCTGCAGATTTGCTTAAGAACAAGAGTCCTGCTAAGGCTAAAGCAGGTCAAGAAGCTCCAGAGGATATTGAGGTTAAGGCTGGACCAACGGAATTAGTTCCTGGCCCTGCAATTTCAGAACTGGGAGCATTAGGAATTCAAATCCAAATTAAAGATGGAAAGATTGAGATTAAAGCGGACAAAGTTATTGTTCAAGAAGGAAAAGCAATCTCTCAAGGAGCTGCTGATATAATGAGTAAATTGGATATTAAGCCATTCTCAATTGGATTTATTCCACTCTCGGCATTTGATACCCAAGAAAAGAAATTCTATTCTGAGATAAATATAGATCCTGAAGGAACTCTCGCTGATTTGAAGCATGCCTTTGGAAGAGCGTTGCCTTTTGCAGTGTCAATTGGATATGCAAATTCTGATACCATTGGATTTATGCTAAGTAAGGCTGAGTCTCATGCTAAGGCATTGGATAAATTGGGTCCATCCGAATCTATTAATGATAAAACTCCTGAAGATGATGAAAAGGATGCTGGCAGTGAAGATAAACAAGAACAATCGAGTGAAACTCAGTCTGATAATAACTCTAAAGAAGAAGAAAAGAAAGAAGAAGCTGCAAGTGAAGATAAACCAGAAGAAAGCAAGGAAGTTGAACAACCAAAAGATGATTCAACGGATAATAACACTCCTGAAACTAAACCCGAGGGTGATGCTCAGGAGGAGAGTAAATAAAATGCAAAACGTATATGCGGCACTTTTACTGCACAAGGCAGGAAAGGAAGTTAATG
>CEPX01060446.1_pt1 | contig 16063 bp, 19 predicted proteins | sample 361361 | NCBI WGS metagenome assembly CEPX01 (sample SAMEA2619974, study PRJEB7988) | marine metagenome | biome: marine biome (ENVO:00000447); feature: mesopelagic zone (ENVO:00000213) & marine oxygen minimum zone (ENVO:01000065); material: "saline water (ENVO:00002010), including plankton... | reverse complement strand
ATTCTATCAAGTATTATTTGTTTCAGCATTTCGCCTAGTTTCTGGCCCTGGTTTCGTTTTATGCGGGCAGTATTTCTTATGTCCATTTTATCGTCGATATTCAGCAGGGTCTCCAATTTCGTAGCAACCTTGTTTTGCAAAGCCAACTTCTCTGTTCCATCGAGCATACCCCAGTATTCAGCTATCTCACCGAACTCCCCAGCAGGAATGTCATCCTCCTCCATATTATCTAGCAATTGACTGAGCTTGTATTTGTCCTTTTCATTACCTCCGGCTCTCCGGATATAATTATCAATACCAGCTTTGGCGACGCTCTTTCTGAACTTGATTTTCTCTTTGGCCCCATTCTCGGGCATCAGCAAATTGTGTTGAACAGCACTGTCAATTGACATCTCTCCCGAAACAATTATATCAGCGCGCCCTGCCGCATCTGCCGTTCCCGCCATTTTTATATAATTGTTCAGCTCACCCCACAAACTACCGAGTTGATCTGAGCGCATCCGCTTGAGAAGTTTTGTGTGGATGGCTACTTGAGCCTTAGTGGAGAGTTCAGCCCAAGTGGCCTCAAAGTTATCCCTAACAGTCAAATCCCACCCAAGACCCTGGAGTATATCGTCTTTGATGGCTTGGGATTCCACCTCCCAAGCTGCCAACGCCGCCCCAGGCTCGTAAAGAGAGCCCTTTTCCTCCGCCACAATGAGTCCACCCTCCATTATGGGCAATGATCTCTTTTGTGTTCTACTTACCGAAGTGGGATCTGGTTCTTCCGTCAGTTTTTTTACAAGAAGATTTGTTCTCAACGTCGCAGACTGCCTTGCAGCAGCCAGTTCCCGTTGAGCCAGGGACTTTCCTAGCCTGGCGCCGATCTTCTGGACACTCTTACCGATCTCTGATAGCTGCTCGAACTTCCCAAAATCCTGAACTGGCTGAACCGAAATCTCACCTCCCGCCCTGTCAGGAATGGAGACTGCGCGTTCGTATAGTTGAATTTTTGGCATAAGCTATAACAATCCTCTGGTATGCTAGGTGGGGTATGCGTCCAACAAAGACTTACCAGTCTTTATCATGGTGCTGTACTGCGCCAGTTTACCCGACTCGATAGCATTTTTAGCAGACATCTCATAATTCTGGGCCTGGAGCGTGTAACCATAGCCGCGTGACCGTGCCGCCGCAGCTTTTTGCTCACCGGCATAAAGAACTTTTAGTCGGTCCTCAACTCCAGCCAGTTCAATATCCTCTGCGATTTTCAGCGGCGTGTCTTGGTTGATAACAACGCCCCCCTTCGCAAAGAGAGTCTGGGCCTCAGCAGCTACCTGCCTTTTCCTGTAATCAACGGCGTCGGCCTCAACTTCGGCCCATTGCATCGCAGCTATAGCGTCGTTTTCCGCCACGGTGCGGTTATACTCAGCAATCCTGGCCTGCTGCTGCATCTGTGCAGCCTGGAACTGAGCCTGCGCCTTTTGCGCCTGCATTTGCATCACGCTGCCAATAGCAGTCATCGGTATCTTGCCGAGGCACATCAACTATCCTCCGCTTGTGACCAGCCGCTTGATAACGGCAATAATGTGCATCGGCAAGGGCTGGTCTTGCTGGATTACCATTTGACCAGCCGTGCCCCACCCAGCCCTAAACTTGATTTTCTTGTCGCCAGTGAATAGCGGCGGCGAACTATCGGTTGGGTCCGAGCCTGTTCGGAAATTGATTTCATCCAGTTCCGTTGCGCTGGGGCCAACTTTGAGACCGAGAGTATCGACCACCCTGATAATTGCCTCAAAGACACGCTTAGTCAAACCCTGGGCAGTTCCAGTTCCAACATTTGCACCCGCCTCTGGCCGCAAAGTCTTGACGATAGACGTGTATCCGAGGCCAGTATGAGCAATGCCGGTCTCTGGCGAGAAACCGGAGACAGTACCAGAAGAAACCGTTTTCTCCATGTAAACACTTCCGTCACCCAGAGTATCGACGCTCTCGCCTTCCAGGTGATCAAGACCAGACAGGGTTGCTTCTGCCTTGCGCGCCACCCCGCCCGAAACGTAGGTCGTGAACCCAGAGGTGTCTGTATTCAAATAAACGAGCCCACCACTGGTATAAACTGAAAACGCTGAACTATCGACGCCGATAGTGAAAGTATCAGCGTCAACCACGGTGATTGTGTAGCCGTTCCCGTTGAGATCCGTCATCCCGCCGACTGACAGGAACCCGACCTCGTTCCCTGTTGAGAACCCATGACCAACAGCCGTAACGGATCCTGGGTTAGCTCTGGTCACTCCAGAAACCGGCTTACCAAGTCCAGCCATAATCTCGAAGGTGTTCGTCGCAACCTCGATGGCGCGGTAACGGTTCCCGTTCAGTTCCGTCATGCCGACAACACCTGAGATATCGATCAGATCGCCATCGGAAAACCCGTGAGCAGTAGCCGTGATGATGCCTGGGTTGCCCTCGCTCGCTCCTGAGATTGTAACGGGAAGATTCAGCGTCAGGCCGGAGTCAACAAAAAAGGCATCGGATTTCGTCTCGCCCTCATCAGGATCAAACTGGTTTTCCATAAATTCAACATAACGGCGCGTCACCGAATTTATCGTTCGTTTTACGATCATCCAGAGTTCGTCCTCACCTGTGCCGGGAACAACACCCAGCGACTCGACGACACCATGCGTTGTCGCCGCCCCAAACGACCCGGCGATAAAATGCCGGTGCCAGGCTACGACCTGCTGATCGCGGAGATAGGTCATGCCGACCAAGGCACCGTCATTCCTGATTGCCCAGACGATAGTCGAGAGCTCCTGCTGATAAGCAAGATCACTGATCCCGCCTTTCGCTACCTGATCTGAGAGAATAGTCAGGTCTGGAGAAAGATAACTGTCAGACTCGAACTGGAAAACAAACTCACGGATTTTCCGTGCCTGCCGCTGGATAAAGAGAACGACGTTATCAATCCGGATAGGACGATGGTTTGCCGATCCTCTCGTTCCTTCCCTGACCACCCGGACGTTTGTCGGTGTCAGCGCCGCTTGAGTGGTGGACCCTGAGACAATAAACTCACCACCAACAGTGCCAACCGCCATCACTTTACCAGGTGACAGCCACCTGATTACGTTCACCTGATCAGTCGCCAAAGTGTAAATCAACGGCTCGTCGTCAAGAGTTCCAGGGGTATGATTTTCAATGTCGCCGGATTTGGAACCCCAAAGAGTTTGCGGCTGGTCAGCGGATCCTGCCCAGAAAAGACGCTGTTCATAGAAAGCGACTGTCCCTGGATACCCTGTAGTCGCCGACCAAGCACCCAAACGCCATTTCGTCTCAGCCGCTGTCCCACCAAAACTGCTAACTATATCGACAGTAACCGCAGTAGTCGTTGACCTGGAAGCAATGGTTCCGTAGCCCCAGTGGATACCTCCGTCGCGGAGATATTTCCATGTCACCGTGTTATCGACGATCTCCTCACCTTCACCTGATGGCCCGCCAGAGCTGTCAGAAGTCCCAGCCTTGATCACCCTATATACGTTCCCAGAGTTTCTGACTATGTCGTCGATGGAATACGATGTTGACGCCACCCACTCTGCGGCCTGGCTACCGATGGACAGCAGCCGCCCCACATCGGTAGCCTGGAAACCAGCGTCGTCATTGATTCCTGTCGCCGAGGAAGCAGTGATAGCAACGCCAGCGCCTGTCGTCGCCGCCGAAGTCAGTGTGGTAGTCTCGATATTCTCAGTCTGGTAGGGGCCATCTAAAAAAACGATATCTGCTATAGTCCAGGCCGTGTGCGCGGTGCGGCTGATCTTCTTGGGGGCGTAGTCTGGGTGCGCCACATAAAGAATATCCGCGCTCTGGGCGAACTGTAATTCAAACAGGTCAGCCGTCAGAAACGTAGTCGTTACCGTGTAAACGCGCGCCGCCGTTCCGGCACTGGCATAGGCAGTAAATCCCGTGCTGTTGATATTATTACCATCCACATCGGTCAGCTCGAAGGTGTTCGTCGTTTTATTGGCGACGAGATAATACTTCTTATTCAGCTCCGTCATGCCGACGACGCTCGAAATGTAAACCTCGTCGCCATTGGCAAACCCGTGGCCGGTAGCTGTAACTACAGCCGGGTTGGCCTGGGTCGCACCCGAAATAACCTGATTAGACTCAAGGATGGCGCCTTGGTCTTTATAAAAACGTATATAAAGATTTCCAAACTCGATTAAATAAGCCTGGGTAGTGGAAAACTCAAAAGAAACCAGCCGCGTCTTGGCGCCACTGTCTTTAACTTCTTTAACGAATCTGGTGCCCGAACGACGTGTCACTCCACCATGCGGCTGGACTATAACGTTCTGGAGGGTGTCCGCCCCGTTGTTGTACTTCGTAATATCGACACGGCCATGCAGCTTCTTGGATAGCTCTCCAGCAGTGAAGTTCGTCTTGATCTCTGAGACGCGCGCCATTTTCAGACCCTCGCGTCAAGCCACGTTCGCTCGTCGGCCCGCAGACCTTCCTGGCTATCGACTGATTTAGCTTCGTTCATAAATGCAGCAAAGCGTGTTTCAGCGACTCTGGCCGCATCCTCACTGGCCGTGATATCGAAAGCCAAGTCCGCTGCTATCCGCAGCGCGTAAGCTTCGACAAACTTCGCATCAAACAAATTAGGATCAGTAACACGATGCACATAGACAATAGATAATGGCGCGGTGGCATCAGTAACGATCTGGCGTCCCTCGATCTCCCATGCTGACAGTGTATCAACCTCGATAATCCGCAAGCAGTCGGACGGCCAGTCAAAAGCGTTGGTGAACTCGAAAATTGGCGCTGTCGTATTGGCCGCGATTTTCACACGCTTGAGAGAAAAATTCCAAGTATGGTCTCGAAGCAGCGCATCGCGCGTCTGCTCGTAAAGCCGGTTGACCGCACGACCTTCCTTGGTGTCGTCATCAAGAGCGGTCAAAACGTCCGCACCCAAATACGTCAGGGCGCGGTTCGCGATTTGGACGAAGGTGGTTGCCATTTTGTATTCCTAAAAAAAAGACCATTCTCACGCATAAAAGAGCGGGTCATTGTTGATGCCGCCCGAACGCCCGAAGTCGTTTCCTCATCCAGTTCAAAGCCGTGCTTACTAAACACACCGACCCAATAATCCTGATCCTGGCAGTTGACATGATGGTAGCCTGGGGTTCCCGGCTGTGCGTAAGTAATCAGCGCATACTTGCAGCAGCGGAAGCTTTCCATGTAATTGGGAACAAACTCCTCAGCGACATGCTCAACGAACTCAACGGACCACGCGAGGTCGGTGGGCTGGACTTGAATTGGGCCTTTCGTATAATCGTGGACATGGCATGGCGCCTGGCGCTGAATCACGCTGTCACCATCGATACCGACTGCGTCCAGGCCCTTGGCGTGAGCCGCTTCCACCATCCCGCCAGTCCCGCAGCCGATGTCCACCATCGACCTGATTGCTTTTTTTTCGACCACATAATCAAACGCCCCCTGGTCGATGTGGCAGCGGCCCATACTGCCCCCCAAATGAGACGGGAGAGCAGCCAGGTTAGCGTGGTTCTTACCCACGAACGGCTTGATTACATAGCCATAAAACTGTTCCAGAACCACCAGATCAGCGTCGAGGAGGGGGCTGGCCGGTGTAACTATCACGTTTATCCCGCGACCCTGACAGTACCCAAGCCAATACGACATGCAGGCCATATATCTGGTTACGGTGTGTGACTGGCGGGGATGATACGGCACCCCGCCTGAAATATAATCGCAGCCGAAGATGGTCAGCTCCTTAACGCCGATCAATGCAGCGTATGCAGCGACATAGCTTGCCGAGCCATCAAAATATGGCCGCGCCCCCGGCATTGCCAGCACCTCCTCAAGCGGGTAGGCAATGGCCTTCGGGTTTCTCGGAACGGAAGTAAAAAACGGCTCCTTGGCGTTCTCGAAAAAACTGGCGAAAGCTGGCGTCCGGTTCACGCAGGCCAGGTAGTCGTCCATAGCAAACGACAGATCCACCCTAACGACTGCGCCGGCTGCGTTAATCCCCCAAACCTCGTCGTGGTCGATGACCGCAGCATCCGAGGCCATGATGTCCATGTATTCAGACTTCGATGGACCCAGGCCCACCAGTATCACCTTCTCAGGCGTTTTCCCGGTTGGATGTTTCAAGTCTCCCTCCAAAAATACGAACAGGGGTGGCGTGTTCAAACGCTGCCCCTGTTCGTTCAAAAGCCTTATTCGGTGTAGTAGATAACCACCGACATCGTGCCGCCACCAACTACGTTGGCGTCGGCCAGAACGACTTTTATATCGACATCCGTCTTGGGGTCAGCAGTAACGCTACCAATGTGATCCCAGATCGGTTGTCCATAAGAGCTGATCGAAGCACCCTGAGTTATCAGCGCGCCGCTCCCAGCAGAAGATACGTCATGCCCGTTTGAGAGGGCATCTGCGTCGTCGGTAAAATCCGACTTTCCGGTCATGTTATAGACACCGACATCCATCGTGGGTGATCCCGTAGTAGTGAGATCATCCCAATATAGCGTGGATGCTGGCAGGATTATTGCGTTGGACGGCAAGCGGGCCATCAAATAAGTCGAAGCCACAGTATCTGCGGCGCCGACTTCAACGGTATCAATCCAGCACTTGACCTTGCCCCCAGCCTGGCCGGGATCGGCCAACGACTTTGGAACATCATCCAGTCCGTCCATAACTAGAGAACCAACAAGTGTTACAACAGCCATTTTATCAGTCCTCCTTAGCTAGGGTCACATTCGATATACCCAACAAGTTCTTCCTGCATGCGGGTAGCACCGATGGACATGGAAACAAAGACCTGTGTCGCGTAATTTTTGTCGTCACGCGTTGAAATCTGGACGTTAGGCTCAGAGCCAATCGCCAGTTTCATGCCAGAATTTTGCCAGAACAGAACCTTGTGGTCGCTGTTGCTGTCAGTTTCCAGCAGTTCGGTCCTTACGAAATCGAAGCCCAGGAACGTGTTGACCTCACCGTTCACCAGCGCCTTCACGACTGCATAGTCGCTGCTAGTGATTTCGGTTTCGGCCAGTAAGTTCTGGAGTTGCTTCGCGTTAATCACACAGGTGCGATCATCATCCTCGGCCTCGTTGGCGTCGAGGATCTGCTTGGCTGCGCGGAGCTTACCAACATTTAAGCCGGTGTCGGCGGCGGGAGAAATCCCGACCTGGACATCAACTGTGTTGTTGGAATCGTAGGTGGTAGAAGTCCCACCCGCGACCCCAGTGTAAGCGGTTCCGTCAGCGGCATCAACAATCGCAGTATCGATAGCGCGGCCCATCGCGTTAGACGCGGCCACGGCATACGGTCCTGATGGATCAATCAACATGCGGACACGATCTTCATCATCGATTAGATCGGCCCAATCGTAATCTACAAGGCTCACTCTACGCCTGGAATGGGGTGTATCCATCCTTGGCGTATCTTGGTGCCGAGTAGTGCGAACACGGGCAGAGGTCGTGCCGACCTGCTCAAAGAAGGCGTTCTTCCCCGTGACACTCTCAGTTGAGACTTTGTCACGAAGGCGCGAACCCTTCTGTTGAACGAGATGCTCGACATTCCCCTTATACTGCTCCACGAACGCGGTGGTAATCTGGATAGACATTTCTGCTATCCTCCACGTTGGTTGAAGAAAGGGTGAAGGGGTTGCCCGTCACCGGACCCCGCGCAGTCTCTCCTGCTGTCTCTGCTGGACTCTGTTGAGTTACCCAGCCGTCTCTGGAAACGCCGTCTGCGTCAGGCGCGTCAGGCGTTCATTCAATACTTTGTATTCTGCATGAGCTTTATCATAAAGCGCAGGATTAGCCCTGATCTCGGCAATCTGGTCCCTGGCGGCGTCCGGCGTCGTTCCGAACCTCCCGCTGCCCTCAGCATCCTTGAACTGACCGGATTGTTTTAAGGTCATCCCGATTTTAGCGAAGGCCCGTACTACGCTTGGATTGGAGCCAAGACCGGCATTGACGAGCGCAACCATTAGTTCTTCGCCGCCATATTCGTTTATTCCACGTTTCGCCGCCGCAATTCTGTCATCAAATGCTGTTCCGAACTCTTTCTTGAGTTCGGCCTCGCCCTTTTGCTGGGTGTTAGCGAAGTCACCGTTTATTGTTTCCGTTGTCGTAATCATGCGATCGACGAACTTATCGTGGATGTACTGCGCCTGGGCCGGGGTCAGCCTAGCCTCATGGAAAGTGGCGCGCATATCATCGGAGAGTGATGCGTCGTAAGCCTCAAACCCGTCGGGGGCAGCCATCGGGTAGTCGGCAGCATCATCTGGCGTTCCCAGCTTTGTCCAGCCATCCCACTTGAGGATATCGGCATCAGCAGCGGGAAGAACGACTTTGTCTGCGCCCACTGCTTTTTCCAGTTCAACATACGATTTTGCCATGTCAGCGTTGGATTTCCATCCCTTCGCCGTAATCGTGTCCCGAAAATCGTCGAGGCCCTGGTCCCAGGGCTCTGAGCTTTCGGGGTTGCCCGTTTCAATCACGGACCCTTCATTCTCAGCCATTTTCCTGTTCTCCTTCTGGTGTGGTCCCGGTTGCTAACTGTGCGAGTTTTTCTTCATCGATAGAGATAATAGAGATAATTCTCCGGACCATGTCACGGGAACCTTCGAGGTGCTGAACCTCATTGTCAGGTCTAAGGCCCGTCATGCTTAAAAGCCCGGATGCCTTCATAAGGTCGTTGAGAATAATCTGGCCCTGGGGCGTAAACAGAAAAACATCCCGATACGCCTGCATCAGTTCGGCTTGGACTTTCGCTTGGTCTTTTACCATTCCCGGTTGCTCCTTAAGGTTCTCTTTTACAAAGGTAAATAAGAGCAGGTTCTTCCCATAATCTTAGGATTATCTCATTCAATATAGTTAGCTCCAGCAACCACTAACTGGAGTTAGATATGCCCCGACAAAGTTTACTCGACCAAGTCGCTGATAATTCAGCGTCCTCACCGCTCTCCTCGTTTGACCCGGCCGAAGACCTCGGGCTTGATTATAAAAATCAGGAAACTCGAGCTTGGCTCCTTGAGCCGCTTACCTGCAAACAGGCGGCGGTTGAGTTAAATACCACAACCAATGCTTTAGCCACATACCGTTGCCGTGGGCGTGGCCCCGCATACATCAAGCACGGCGGAAAGGTCATGTACCGTCGTTTCGATATACTCGCTTATCAGCAAGCTGGGAGAATCGAAACAACCAACCCTCAAAGCACAACCCCAAGGCTGGCAAAGGACAGGCTAGGAGGTGAGCGATGAAGGTGGTTCAGCAAAAAAAGTTCTACTAAGTTTGCTGCATTGCTGCTGGGAGAGACTGCCTTGGCGTTGTCGCCAACTTGGCATAAGCATCACCAGCAGATTTACTTCCCTCGATAATCTCTGGAGAATCCTTGAGCATCTGCGAAACCTTGACTGCTGCATCAGCCGCCTGCGGAGCGTTCTCAATCATAGACTGCATCTGCTGCTGCTGCTGTCGTTGCTGGCGGATCTGATCTATCGCTTCCTGGCGGCGCAGAATCTTCTGCGGTGCGCCGTTGGTTTCAGCTAGAACACGGGTAATCTGGTCGAGATCGAAGTTATCCAGGATACTCTGATCGACGGCAACGAGAGGCTGAACCATCTCCAGGGTGCGGAGAATACTGATACCTTCTTCTGCTTTCATCGCGCGACTGAGAGGAGAAACATACTCGATCTCGTAGTCACCCTGGGCATCGAGAAGCAGTTGCGGTGGCGGGGGCAGCGCCCCTTGGTTGGCAAGAATGTTCAATTCCCGATTGATAAGCGGGCCGAGGGTCTCGGACTGCTGGCGTCCCATAGTAGGGGCCAGCAGAGATCCTTTCTCCTGGGCGCGCTGCAACACTTCTGTCGCGGTCATTTGCGGGCTTTCAATCAGGATCTGGAACAAGGTGATAAGGAAAGCATCTTGGATTACTTTCCGTCGCTGCTCCATCATCTCGAACCCGATATCGACCCGTGCCCCTGTATGGAGCGGTTGAACCGGAGCCTGCTGCCTGCCATCAAGGCGGGCGAACGTGGTGCCGCCCGCCGTGGTGTCCACCGGGAATACGACACCATCATCGGCGATCAGCAATGGAGGATCCACGATCTTCTGCCCAGCCCTGATGACAGTCTTTGACATCTCGTTAATCATCTTGATCTCAGGGAGAACCGACATGGCCGGCGAGCGCCCGTAGGTCTCGCGGGGTCCGGTGACGTAACGGCTCATAATGTAAGGAAGCTCGTCAAAACCCCCTTCGTTAATGAGATGCTTGGTCTTGACCTCGAAATACCCGGAGAAAAAGGGCGCGTTGGAACGATCCCCACGCTCCGGATCGCGGTCAGTTCGCGGCATTACAACGTGTAACAGCTTCACCCGGCGGTCAGGGCGGTCCTGTGCATCCTTCACCAGAGTATCGGTGAGATCCCCGTCGTCGAACATTCGCAGGGCTTGTCTGGCCGTTACCTCGAACTCGCGGAACACGGTGTCCACGATGCCATGTTCGTTAAGCGAGAGAAAAATATCAGCCAGGTGGATGTTGCGATATCTCATCCCCAGAACAGGATGCTCATCAACAAACATGGCCCCGGTGCCAAACGCCCCAAGGCTCATGTAGCCTTCGTGCATCTGGCTGGCGAAATTGGCCTTGGGCGAGTAGCGCAGACGGAACAGGATCTCGTTCACCTGGTCGAACCAGAGCCGGACCTCGTCGTTGTAATCGATAGCGGGATCGCTGGCTCTCAGCGTGTGCCACTTGGCTCCCCTGGGGGTCAGCAACCCCTCGACAGCACTGGCGAACCGTTCCAGAGCCAGGACAGCGGTAGCATCGTAGAGCTGCGCCGTCCGCTTGTCGCCGGTAGTGCGAGACCCGGTAAACTCGGCAGATCGCGGAAGCACCCTTTCGGCCACCTCCTCCCAGTGTGACTCCCAAACCGAGCGGTCCTTCTTGAGCCTGTCGAGGCGTTTGAAAATATCCATCGTGCTTTCGAGCATCTGCATCCTATGTCCTCATCAGCAAGGTCGATTTGCGGATAGCGTCGGCATCGGTAAAGCGCGGGCCTGGAGGAAAAGTATCGGTAGCAAGGCGAGTGCCACCTCCGGCCGCCGAAGATGCTTGTCGTTGTGCCTGGTCGAGGCGGGCTCCCAACGATGTGATTGGAAGTTTCGGCCCGCCCAACTGTTTCCGGGGTTGATTCGTGGGAATACACATCACCTTCTGCCGCCCACGCCCCTTGTCTTAACCACCGAGAAGTGACTTGTCCCCGAGATTTGCCGTGGCCACCAGACCACGCGGTCCTGTCAGAACACTTGAACTGGAGGCAGCAGCGCGGCGGCGCCTTTCGGCGGTGCCGCCAGGAACAATCGTATTGCTGGCAGGATCAACAACCACGGGGGCAGGCTGCGGAGGAGGTGGTGCTGGTGCTGGTGGTGGAGAAGAAGCGCTTAAACACATGAAGTCATCCTCCTAATAAGGTTTTTTCACCGATATTCGGATCAGTGATGTCGCCAATGGTGCCTGACAGAATGGTGGATCCCCGGCCCGACGCAGCTAGGCGGCGTCTGCGCGCAGCCTCGGCGGCGGCGTTCACCTCCGGGTCATCACGCGTTGGCGGCGGCTCTGGCGGGGGTGGAGGTGCTGGCATGGGTGGCATCGAGGGCATCTTCGGAGCGAATGGGCCGAAACACATAGAACGAACCTCCTGCACGTTCCAGCCTGGAACGCGTCCATGAATAGCAGTGAAACTTCTTGCGGGTCGCACCGTAATCCTCAACGGTAGCTTCCCTGGCGGCGCCTAGCAGTTCAAGCCAGCGGTGAGCGGTGTGATGAGTTTCAATCGTCCAGCAATCTGCCCTGACCGCTCCGGTCTTTATCAGTGCTGGCCCCAGCTCCCTCTTGATCATCTTCGTGACCGACAGAGCCACTTCCGGCCACCTGTCCGTCGCAAACATCCAGACACTCCAGCAGAGAGGGCGCGCCTCATGCGCTCCAAAAGCCGCGACGGGAACGTCTGCGGAAAGCGCCACCGACGCCTTTCCTCCAACCGCAATCACACCAGCCGCCAGGTTCTCCGGTGTTCCTCCCCAGGTCAGCGGCAGCACTTCCTCCGCATCAGCCTCACGCAGATTCCGCGCGATATATACGACATCGGCGTAACAGGCCGGAACCAGTTCAACACTAGTGGAGCTCGTCATAGTCTTTTTTAACCACTGGCGCCCCCCCTGCGGTCCTGCCGGTGCGCGCCATCACGGAAAGGTCGTCGTGGGGAATCCCCTCCCTGATCGAAATCGCCATGTAACGAAAGCTGTCCGCCGCATGAGACGAGTGGTCGTGATGCGGCCTGTCCCTCCAGTCGCCCGTCCTGTCGTTGAACTGCCTGTGGTAGGACCGTAGCTTTTTCAAACCCTCACGACAGTTGCTTCTATCAAAATAGCACCTGGGGATTATAGCCCTCGCTGCTTCAATCCCATCCTGTAGGGTTAATTTTTTGCATACATTTGGACGAATCCCCAGGTCTCTCAGAATTTCATAACGCGACATTCCGGAACCAAGCTCACGCACCATCACATCATGGGGGAAGTGGTGCCTGCCATAAACGTAATCCCGGTTTTTCAGTTCCGCAATATAATGGTGAAGCCCTTCCCCGCTTGCCTCGTAATAGTCGATGACCCTGATCGATGGATCAGACCGCATCTGCTGGTAAAACCAGATGGCCGTACTGTCAGCTATCCCCAGATCCCAGGCTGTGTGAACTTCGAGGTTCGGCTCCCACGGAACCGTTCCGATACGCCCCTCACCATCAGCCAGATCAAGTAGGGAGGAATAGTAAGCACCGACCAGAGCAGCAGACCAGTTGACCTCAAACTCCTGTAGATACTGGCTCTCCTCCATCGTCGCCCGTGCAGCATCAAGTTCCTCCTGTGCCAGAACGCCTGTCTCCGAGGCCGGAAACCTCATCGCATACCACTGCGGGTTCCCCTCCTCCTGTTCCTTTACGGCAGTCTCGTAAATCTCCTTGAACTGGTTCTCCCCCCTGGGCGTCCCGATCCAGAGGCACTTGCCATCACCATAATCGGTAAGCGCAGGACGGATGATTTCCGGAAACAGACGTGCGTTCATGTCAGCGTACTCATCGAGACAGGCGGCGTCAAGCCGGAGACCACGGAGACTGTCCGGGTTCTCAGCCCCCAACAGCCAAATACGCCGGCCATCCGGCAAATCACATCGTAGTTCAGCCTCGTTGAACCTGATCCCAGGGATTACACCAGCGTAATCCCGCAGCATCACCCAGGCGATACGCTTCGCAGCGCCATAGGTAGGAGCAATATAAGCCCCCTGGGCGCGCGCCCTTGGACATTCAATGATCTCCCGCAGCAGCCAGTTGACCGCCATCACCGTCTTGCCGAACCGGCGATGGCAGACAGCTACGGAAAATCGCCTCGCCTCCTGGTGAAACTTGGCCTGCAAAGGGCGGGGCTGGTAGGGAATCGTAACCTGCCGTATTTCGTCACTCATGGCCTCCCCCAAAAAACATCAGCAACACAATCCGCTCGCCACTATTGCTCGCTACACAATGCTCATTCTCCGGGGCGCCGTCCCAGGTGTTCAGATCCAAATACGGAAACAACGGCTCGTCCGGAGCATCCCTAAAATAAAAACCCCCCCCACTAAACGTGTCGGCAGGAACCAACAGAACACCCGCCGTGTACCGAACCCAAGGCATATGCCCCTTGGTCCCCGTGTCAAAATGCCAGGGATGACCCTGCCTGCGCTGCTCAATTCGCGCGTAAGCCGGCGCATCAATACTCGCATCAGGAAAAATAGACCGGACCCTGGTAATTAAACCCCCAAGCCTCCGATCCGTGAAATCTAGGTAGCCAACATCCGCAGCTAACTTTGCCGCCTGTTTGGCCGTCAGCACCTTGGGAAAATGACCACGCACCACCTTAACGAATAAATAGTTCTTTTCTTATCCATCGTAAACCAAACCCACGTTCACAGATGGCTACCGGCGGCTCCTCCGGCACAGCACAAAAAACTTCCGACACCAGCGTGGTAGCAACCATCGGCGCACAACCCGATAAAACCAAAACTATGACCACTAAAACTTTATCCAACTACCTTGCCGCCTAAACGTCGTAGCCCAACCATTCGCTGCCTCTCCCGTCGCGCAGCCTCCAGCTCCACTACCACGCCCCCAGATGCTTCCTCCATAGCTTTCTCAGGAGTAGCCTTCTTGATAGTAGATTTCTTCTTCGCAACTTTCTTCGTAGCTTTCGCCATTTTCAAGTCTCCTTTTTCTGATGAGAATTTCCCCTCGGACACAGGCGGTGGTCCCTACGCTATGACAACGGCGCCAGCAAAAGGGGGGCACCCCCCCTATCGAGGTGGGGGGGTAAAAAAGAAAAATTTTCCATAATGTCCGTTATAGGTCATTCAGTATGCAACGATTACAGGGACTTGGCTATTTCACAAACATTATGGTGTGGATTAAGCACTAGATGTTGTGCTCGGCCAGGGCTTCACTCTGTAATGAGACTGATAATCAATAGCTTCCGCTGTGCGCGACGGCATGACACCGACACCCTTACTACAACGCTCAACTTCCTACATTCCACAAGATATTGTGCTTTACCAGCTGGCTGGCGACACAACACATAGTGATGGGCGCGCAACAGCCAGTAACGTCAACGCGCCGACTGGCGAACCAGCCAGATTAGTTCATCGTTTTTTCAGGTGTTACAGCGTCGAGGACGCTATCTGGGACGAGCTTATCCTTATCTTCCTTTTCCCAACCCACAACAACTGGCCCAACGTGGCTTACTTCCTGCTTATCCTTGTATCGGTTATCGATTTTTGACAGTTTTGCGTTCGCTTGGTGGCCCATGTTATTTGCAGCCGTGACGATCGCTTGAAGCCGCTTAGGATCGTCTGGGGCGGCTGAACCGTTGATAACAGACCGCTGTGCATCGACTGCCTCGTCGGCCTGGATGAGTGTTCCACGGATCCTGGCGCGGTGCATACGTTCGTCGAGCTCCCTATCTTTAGCCAGCCATCGCATCACGGAGCGAATGGTTGGCATATGGTCAGAGGCGCAAATCGCCGTAATGGTTTCACCTTCGGACACCCGGTCAATGATTTCGTCGCAGATCGCCGCAGATTTAATGTTAGAGGCTGGCAATTGACTGCATCGTGTAACTCCCAAAAAAAGGCCAACCACGGTTTCGCAGTTAGCCAGGTAGGGAAGTAATTCCCCGCTGAGGCATGGAGCCCAGCTTGCGCTCATCCCTATCATCGATATGATGTGGCTGTCAACATGGAAATCACAACCTGTAGAACTTCCTCAAGCCATCGAGGGCCAATCGAAGGGCGGTCATACCGTCCTGTTCTGGCCTTCGGCTTTCTTTCACGCCGTCCCAGGTTCCGGCTGTGCAACTGTGTCCGGCGACGTGTTCGATGATACGGGCCAGGGGAAAGCCGACAAAACTGAGTGCGGCGTAAACGTGAACCTTGGCGTTTTCCATTACTTCCGCAGCTTCGAGCCCTGGCGATACGCGTGGTAGATCGTCGAACCGCATCCTGGCGTAGTGGGCGCCCAGGTTTGCTTGCCTGAACTTGTGGGCGAAGTTATCCGCAGCCTCGAACTGTTTTTGATTGATTGAGCCACGGCGCAGATATGTAGAGATTGGGTCGATGGTTGTGTTACGGAGCTGTTTCACTCCGGCAACGATAGTTTCCTCCTCGACGTAGTCGCCGTGCTGAAATTTTTCGATTGGGCCGCGATCAAGGGGTGTGACTTTTTTTTGTTTTCTAGCCATTTTCTCGCCATTATTCTCTGATGGGTTGACATTTATGCGCTGTGATTTTGATTTCGTATCGGCCAAGTAGCTTAGTTTTACCTCGCTGAAATTCTTCCACCGTAGCCTCGGCCAGGTCGCAGCTACTCAGGAAGAAGTGGATTTCGTTCGTGAGTGATTTACCGCACAGGCCGTTTTCGATTAGGCAGAAGTAGATGATAAGCAGGCTTTTCATTGATCAGCACTCCCATTACTGTTCATAAAATTTCTACTTT
>CEPX01188067.1_pt1 | contig 16067 bp, 13 predicted proteins | sample 361361 | NCBI WGS metagenome assembly CEPX01 (sample SAMEA2619974, study PRJEB7988) | marine metagenome | biome: marine biome (ENVO:00000447); feature: mesopelagic zone (ENVO:00000213) & marine oxygen minimum zone (ENVO:01000065); material: "saline water (ENVO:00002010), including plankton... | reverse complement strand
TAAAATATTATCTGAAACATAAGTTGCTACTTCTTTTGGATCATAATGTTTTTCTTGTCTTGTATAAGAATGTTTGTCATGAAATAATACTAAGTCATAACCTTTCAACTTTAGTTGTCGTATTATTCTTTGTCCTTCCCTATAACTTAAAGATTTGTTTTTCGTTGATCCTGTAAAGTGTAATCCTATGAGTTTTGTTGGTCGTAAGTTATTTCTTCTCATGTATGTTTTTGCCCATCCGTCATCTTTTATACTATATTTCAAATTATACCTTTGTGTTAGTAAGGTAACTCCTAATTCTTTTGCTACTTTGAGTGTTTTGTGTTCTCTGTAATAACTTATGGGTAATCTTGAATACAATTTTGCTGGTGTCCTGAACATTTTTACAAAGTGTGTTTCAACTATACCATATTTTTTTTCTGCTTTTCTAATGTCTTCTTTTATGATTTTCTTTTCACTAAAGAATTTGAGTGGATTGCCATAATGTGGGTTTTGTTTTAGTGTTGAATATGTGAGTTGATTGATTGCTGTGTCATATTTCAAGAGTTCATGATAAAGTGGTTTATTGATAGTCATGACTGTTATATGGCTTTTAGGGTTCTTTCTCTTCAGAGAGTGTATTGCTGGTAGTGCCATTAAACAGTCTCCTATGCCATGTAAGAGGACTATCAGTATTTTTTTGGTGCTCATGGGTTTGTAGTGCTGTAGTAAAGATTATAAAAGTTTGTATAGAGTTCTTTTACTATGATATCTGTTATTATCACTTCATTTAAGGAACCTGGAACTATTGGGACTGCTATTGAAGCTGTTCTTAAAAATAAGATTAATGAAAAGGTTGAAGTTATTGTTGCTACTCCTGATAAAGAGACTGCTGCTGTTATTAAGAAATATAAAAAGGTGCAGTATTTTAAGGATCCTGGTAAAGGGAAGTCTTTTGCTTTGAATTTGTTGTTCAAAAAAGCTAAGGGTAAGATTTTGATTTTAACTGATGGTGATGTTTTTGTTAATACTTCTTTGCAAAAGATTGTTGATGCTTTTAAAGATCCTGAAGTTGGTTGTGTTTCTGGTCGTCCTATTGCTTTGAATAAGAAAAGTTCTATGTTTGGTTATTTTAGTCATTTGTTATTAGATGCTGGTGCTCATAGTATTCGTAGTGATTTAAATGCTAAAAACAAATTCTTGGAATGTTCTGGTTATTTGTTTGCTTTCCGTAATACTATTAAGACTATTCCTCTTGATGTTGCTGAGGATTCCCATATTCCTTTTGTGTTTTGGAAAAAAGGTTTTAAAGTTCGTTATGTTCCTGAGGCTAAAGTGTTTGTTAAGTATCCTAGTAACTTAAAGGATTTTATTAAGCAGCGTGTGCGTACTGCCAAAAGTCATCAAAAATTAAAAAAGTATAATAAGGATTTTCCTCATGTTAAGAGTTTCTGGAATGAGCTTCGTTTAGGCACTTTTAGAGCTTTAAGCTACCCTTCTAATTGCAAGGAATTCTTGTGGACTTTGTATTTATTCCCTCTCCGTTTATACATTTGGCTTGCTGTTTTCCTCCAGACTAAGGTTTTCAAAAAACACTACACTGATGCTTGGGAGCGTGTTGAAAGTACTAAGAATTAAAGCAACAAGTTTTTATACCTCTCTAATCTTGTCTTTTTCATGGATGCTCTAAAAAAGAGACAAAAAAAGGTTTTGGATTGGGTTAAAAACCATCAAGGTTCTGTTATTTTACTTATTGCTGGTATTTTGTTAGCCATTCGTTTATATTATTTTTTCCTCACTGTTAATCAACCTGTTTGGTGGGATGAGGGTGATTATTTAAATATTGCTCGTTGGTGGGCTTTTGGTTCTCCTCAATGGGATGTTGATCCTCTCCGTCCTTTACTTTTCCCTTTCCTTGTTGCTGGTTTGTTTAAGATTGGTTTGAGTAGTGAGTTCTTCATTCGTTTAATTCCTTTTTTATCTTCTATTATTAGTGTTGTTTTAGTGTATTTTATTGGTAAGGATTTGTATGATAAGAAGGTTGGTTTGACTAGTGCTTTTATGTTGACTGTTTTTTGGTCTTTTCTTTTCTTCAGCTTCCGTATGTTAGTTGATGTTCCTGTTGCAATGTTGTGGTTATTGTCTTTATTTTTATTCATTCGTGGTTATGAGCATGGTCAGAAGAAATGTTTATGGCTTTGTATTCCTGTTATGGTTCTTGCTTTTTTAATGAAGTTTACTGGTGCTTTGCTTGCTCCTATTTTAGTTGTTTATTTATTCATTGTTTACCGTTTAAAGCCTTTAAAGGATAAGAACCTCTGGATTAGTATTGGTCTTGGTGTCTTAACTGTTTTACCTTTCCTTTGGTATCAATTTTCTCGTTTTGGTCATCCTCTTGCTTTCTATGTTAAGGCTATTGGTGGTCGTGCTCCTAGTCCTCGTTCTATGTGGCAGACTTTTATTGATTACATCAAAGTTACTTTTCCTCATATTGAAACTGCTTTCCTTATTTTGTTTATTATTGGTTTCATTATTCTTTTATTTGAATTGATTATTGGTTTTGATTTGTTATGGAAGAAGAGAGATAAGAATCTTAAAGCTAATTTGTTACTTTTACTTACTTTCCTTGTCCCTTTCTTGTACATTGTGAGTCTTGGGTATGGTAGGTATATTGAAGAGCGTTATTTGTTCATTATGTATCCTTTTATGTTTATTATTGCTGCTAAAGGTTTATTTGATTTATCTAAATACATTAGAAAGCATAGTAAGGTTATGGCTACTTTGGTTATTATTGCTTTTTTAGCTGTTGGGTTTTACCAAAATGTTGAGCATGGTGACAAGCTTATTAGGTCTAAAGAAAATTCCTTTGGGCAAGTTAAAGAGTCTGCTATATGGGTTCGTGATCATTCTGATCCTGATGATCTTATTTTTGTGCACCATACACAAGCTGAGTTTCAGTATGCTTCTAATAGAAAGGTGCAGGGTATTCCTGGGGCAGATGCTACTGAATTAATTAAGGAAATTGTTGAGAAGAAACCTAAGTTTGTTGTTTTAAATGTTTTTGCTAGAGTTGGTGAAGCAGATGCTTGGAAGATTGCTTTTCCTTATGTAAACACAGATATTTTTAAGCCTGAAATTAGTTATAAGCCTTTCATTGATGATAAGCAACAAATTCCTATTGTAACTGTGTTCTCTATTAAGCCTGAATTTTATGAAGGGAAGAAATAATGTGGAAAACTGTTGATAGACCAGGTCAGTCTGGTTTTAAAAAAGATGCATTAGTAACTAAATGGAATGGCCTATATGGTAAAGGAAATTGGCGTAAAGCTTGGACTTTTGAGGAGAAAATAATTGATAAATTAAGAGTTTTCAAGATTTGTGAAGATGCTTATTATGCAGATTCTATTGCTAGAGAAAAAATTTGGACAAAGTTACTTACTGAAGCAAAAGAAATTTATGATATGTTACCTGAAGAAGTAGATTCAGGTTTAGACTACAAAAAACAGCATAAATTTACTCGATTCCATGATATTTGTATTCGAAATGTTCTTATAAGAAGAGGTTGGAAGTTTAAGGGGGAAAAAATACAAAAGATACGTTGGAATAAAGAGAATCCTAATTGGTTTAGTGAAAATTTCGATCCAGGAAAAGTAAAGTTTCACCTGCCAAAGCTAATCTGCAAACCTAATTTAACTGGTTGGTGGAATAAAAATTCTGTTGAAGATTTTTACCAAAGTAACAAAGTTCTTCAAGCAAAGGAGTAAATTAATTTTTTGTTTTCCTTAGTGCTCTTAATGCTTGTACTCCTTCTAGTACTCTTAAGATAAAAAATCCTAGTAAATGTATGGGATCTGCTAATAATAGTTTCCAATTTTTCACATATGCTTTTCTTATGAATCTGAATTCTCCTTTTTTTGCTTGTGGATGTTTATTCAAATATTTTTGTAGTGATAGGGAGTAATAGTATCTTTTTTGTAAGAATTCTTTTAAGGAAATATTTTCGTCGTAATGGATTATACCTTTTACTCTTCCAAAGGTTGTGTGTTTCATTACTCTTTTGTGCATGTCTATGTCTTCTGGTCCTGTGAGTTCTTCGTCGTAGCCTCTTACTTTCTTAAAGAGTTGTTTAGTAAAGAATCGTGCTGCTTCTGCATCTCCTGTTCCTGTATAACAACTTTTTTCTAGTGTTTTACATTTGCTCCAATAACCTTTTCCTATGAATGTTTCTTGTATTAATATTGCTTCTTTTCCTTTTTCAATTGCTCTTACACAATCTTCTACTACTCTTGATTGTAGTTGCATGTCCGCATCTATGAAGAAGTAATAGTCTCCTTTCCCTTTTTGTGCTCCGTAGTTTCTTTGTGCACTTCTTTCTGGTCCTTTGTTGTAAACTTTTTTTGTGTATTGTTTAGCTATGTTAACTGTTTGGTCTGTACTATGATTATCTACTACAATCAGTTCTATTGGTGTGTAATTTTGTTTTTGTATTGAGTGCAAGCATCTTGCTAGTACTTTTTCTTCATTTTTTGTTGTTACTATAATTGTAACTGTTTTCATTGTAATAATCCTTCCACTGATTTATAAGTTTCTTCAACGCTTATTTGGTTTAAACAATAATTTGGTGTTCCTTTATATTTACAAGTGAGATCTTCTCCTATTCTATAGGATTTACAGTTTGTTGTTGGCATCAATACTCGTACTTTTTTATGTTGTGGTTTTGTTTTGTTTGGATTTAAGTGTCCTAAGAGTATGACTGATGGCACTTGATAATATGATGCTAAGTGCATGAGTGCTGTATCATTACTTACAAAGGCATCACAGTATTCTAAGAGTGCTGCTGTTTCAAAGATACTTCCTGTTGTTACTATTGTTGATTTTCCTTCCAAGAGTTTTTGTATATCTAATCTCAAAGGTAGTTCATCATTGCCTCCAAAAAGTAATATTTTTGCTTTTTTCTTTTTTATCAGTTTGTCTGCTAGTGCTGCATATTTCTCTTTTGGCCATCTTTTATTCATCATACCTGCTAGTTTGCTTGATCCTGGGTGCATTCCTATTACTAGGTCTTTTTCTTGTATATGGTGCTTCTTAAAGTATTCTTGTGCATAGTTCTCTTCTTTTTTTGTTAAAGTAAAAGTTAGTTTTCTTTTGCATTGTTTTGGATCTATTCCTAATAATCTTAGAAGTGTTAAATTTTCGTCTATACAATGTCTGTGGTATCTTATTTTTAGTTTTTTTGTGTGTAGGAAGTTTAATGACAGTAAATTTTTTATTTCATAAATATGTCCTAGTCTTTTTTTTGCTCCTATTAAAAATGATATAATGTTGTGTTGCATTCTATTTGCTGGGTATGCTAAGATGCTTAAGTCATATTTTTCTTTTCTTAGTTTTAATACATAAAGTAATGATTTTATGTATCCTGCTTGTAAGAATGGGTAATGTAATATTTCGTCTACTTGTTTATTTCTTTCTAGCATTGCTTTGACTGGTTTGTCTCTGGCTAGTGCTGTTATTTTTGCTTCTGGATAAATTTTTCTTAGTGCACTAATTGTTGGGGTAAAGAGTAAACTATCTCCAATACCGCCTAGCAATAACAAAAGTATTTTTTTCATTTTTTTGTGACAAGATAATCACCTAATGCTAAATAATGTAATCCTGATGTTCTTAGTGTGTGGAGTGCATCTATTGGATTGCACACTATTGGTTCTCCATGTATATTAAAGCTAGTGTTCAATAATCCATATCTTCTTGTTTTCTTCTGATATTCTTTCAAAAGGTCATAATAGCTTGGATTCATTTTTTTTGTTACAAATTGTGGTCTTAAAGTCTTGTCTGCTGGATGCATTGCTGCTTTTAGGTCTTTTTGGCCTAGTGGTGTGCTTTCAAAGGATACTGTCATAAAGTGTGCTTTTGTTTTTTGTAGTAATTCTGGGTGTTTGATGTATTTTGCTGCGTGTTCTTCTAGTATACTTGGTGCGAATGGCATCCAGAAGTCTCTTTGTTTTATCATTTGGTTTATTTCTTCTAGTGCTCCTTCTCTTGATGCGTCTGCTAGTATACTTCTATTCCCTAAGGATCTTGCTCCGAATTCCATTCTTCCTGAAAATCTTGCTACTACATGTCCTTTTGCTAAGAGTGTTGCTACTTGTTGATTGATTTTTTTACCGTAATATTTGTATTTGAATTCGCTTTCTTTTAGTACTTGTTCTATTGCTTCTTTAGTATAGCTTGGTCCGTAATAAAGGTGTGTTAGTGGTTCTATTTTTTTCATTAATGCTTTGTCTTTTTTTAGTGTGCCATAGTAGCAACTGCCTATTGGTAGGGATTCGTCTCCACTGCTTGGCATTATAAAGAGTTCTTTTACTTCTGGGAGTTTGAGTATTTCATAATTTGCTTTTACGTTCATAAATACTCCTCCTGATAAAATTACTGAGTGTATATTTGTTTTGTCTATTGCTTTTTTTACTAAGTCTACTACTAAGTTTTCTACTAGTCTTTGTGCTGCTGTTGCTACGTAATCAAATCTTGTTTTTTTACAAACTTTTTCTAAGTATTCTGTAAATCTATGGCTGTGTACTTTTGTTTTTATTCTTAATTGGTCATCTATCCAAATATATTCTTTGAGTTTGTTATATAATTCATTGGCTATTTTTGATTGTGAATAAGGAGCTAATCCCATTACTTTGTATTCATGCTCCAACATTTTCATGCCTAAATTGACTGTTATTGCGCTGTAGAAGTGTCCTATGGATTCTGAGTAATGTGATTGTGCTATTCTTTTGTAGGTTTGTTCTTGTTTGTTATAGACTCCTACTGTTGAGGATAACATGTCTCCTTCTCCGTCTATTGTTATAACTAATAGTTCTTTTTCTTTTGTGTTTTGTAATAAATCGCTTGCATAGATTCCTGTGTATGCATGTGTTAAGTGGTGTTCGCTTGAGATTATTTTGTTTTCGTCTACATTTAATAAATGGCTTACTAAGTGTTTTCTTTTTTTGTCTGTTGTTTTTGCTAGTAAGGGTGCTGTTTTATTATACAATTTTGTGTCTAAGTATTTTATTTTCTTTAATTGTTTTCTTATTTTTGATAATGCTGTAAACCAATTGTGGTTTTCTTTGTCTTCTGGTGCTGATTCTTTTATGCCTTCTGGTGTGTTGGTTAATGGTGGTGTTATATGACTTGATAAGACTACTAAATTTAATGTATGTGATGGTATACCTGCTTCTTTCAAACAATAATCTACTGCTTGTTTTGGATAGCCATAAACATTTTTTACTCTTGTAAATCTTTCTTCACTTGCTGTCGCTATAATTTCCCCATTTTTAGTGAGTGCAGCAGTTGCATTATGACCTAAGGTCATCCCCAAAACATAATAGTCTTCCATATGAATAGTAATTGCCTGAAGTGAGACTTATAAAGGTTATTAATTGTCTTAGAAGGGTGAATTTGGCTGTTTTTAGGCCTTTTTGCCTTTTCTTAAAACTAAGTCTACAAAACGATTGTAGATGTTTACTACAAATTTTAGAGGGGAATAAAACAGTCTTAATCTTATTACTGATAAAAACATTTCTGGTGCTGCTCTGTTTATTTTTAGTACTGAGTTTGGGTCATCATGCCATTCTGTTGGTATTTCTTTTATTTTGTATCCTTGTCTTCTTAAAATATAAAGTAAATCTATATCAAAGCCCCATTGACTAAATCCTAGTTCTGGTAGTATTGTTTTTAGTGCTTTTTTCTTGAAGAGTTTTGCTCCTGTTTGTGTATCATTGTAAGGTAAGAGAAATAATATTCTTACTAGAATATTGAAACATCTTGATGCTATTCTTCTTATCAAAGGTTGTTTTGGTGTCATTACTGCACCTTTCATCCATCTTGATGCTATGACGCCTTCATTGTTTCCTATTTGTTTATATAAATCATGAAATGCATGTGGTGGTGTTGCTCCGTCTGCGTCTACAAATCCTATGTAGTCTCCTTGTACTATTTTGAATCCTTCTATGAGTGCTGCTCCTTTTGCATTTACTTTTCCTACGTCTTTGTATTTTACTTCTTTGTGTTTTTTTGCGAATGTTTTAACTACTCCTTCTGTGTTATCTTTGCATCCATTTATTACTATAAAAATTTCATATTGGTTTTTTAGTTCTTTATCAAAATAGTCTGTATACCTCTGTAGTGTCTTAACTATCCTTTTTTCTTCGTTATATGCTGGTATGACTATAGATAATTGTACCATTTTAGTCTTCTTGTTTTTTAATAAACGGTTTTGGTGTTTTTATGATAAAGCTCTTTAAATTAAAGAGAAAGATAGTTAAGAGTAATAGAGCCATTAATATTATTTGCATTTTAATAACTAACGAAATGGAAGTGTGATAGAAGTAGATCATTATTATTTGTAGTATATTAAAGAGAAGTAAGATTCCTATGAATTTAAATTTGTTTAGAGAAATTAGGTAAAACGAAGTTAAGTAAACAATTGTTATTATTGAAATGAATAATCCAAACCATGCTACTAGTGGTATCATTAAAAAGAATTCTTTTCCAAAGAGTATTGTTACTAAAAGTTTAGGTAAAAATGCGTAAACTAAGAGTGCACAAGCAGAAAAAAGTGAAACTACTGCTAGTGATAAATAAAATGTTTTTGTTGTTTTTTTCCCACTTGCGTGTTGTGAGGAGACTTTAGGAAACATCACTTGGCTTATGGAGAGTGTTCCAAAGAAGATTATTTTTCCTAATAATGATAATGCTGAGTAGATTCCTGCTTCTGTTTCTGTAAAAAAATGTTTTACTAAGATGACATCTAGACTAAAGAAGAGTGTGATGCTTGTTATCATCAAAAAAACTGGAACTGAATAAATGTAAATGTTTTTTGTTGGGAATGGTGTTGCTTCTACTTGTAAGAATTTTTTGAGTGGTTGCCAAAAGAAGAGTATTGCTATTACATAGGTCAAAATTACTGCCACTATTGCTCCCATGACTTTATAGCCGAAGTACACAAAAAGCACTCCTAGACCCAATTTCATGACTCCTTCTATGACATAATTCAAACTTAATGCTTTAAAGTCTTGTATTCCTTGCATAAATCCTCTTCCTACTGGTATTAAAAGAAAGAGTAAGAATATGCTTCCTGAGACATAAAGTAAGTCTTTTTCTATGTGTAAAAATTCTGATAGCCACCCTACTAAAAATAAGGAAATGACAAAGAGGAGTACTCCTATTAAAAAGAGTTTTTTGAATGATCTAATTAAAAGATATTTTATTTTTCCTTGTTCTTGTGTTGCATGAAATTCTGATGAGAATTTTGCTATACTTGTTTGTAGTGTATTTACAAATGATGCATTGATTAAGTAAAATCCTGCTAAAATTGTTCCTAAGATTCCATATGCTTCTACTCCTAATATTCTTCCCATATAAAAATGATAAAAGAATCCTAGTGCTCCTGCTAAGAATGATCCTATGAAGAGTATGAGGTTATCTTTTAGAAATGCGTTATGTTTTATTTTAATTAAGTATTTTTTGAACATATTAAAGCACCCATATGAGTCCTGAAAAGATTAGTTGTATGAAAAAAATAAAATAGACGATTTGTTTTTCTGTATACTTCCCTGTTCTTGTGAAGAAATGTGGTATGGAATAAATTTTTTTGTAGTGTGATTTTATTTTTCCATTTTCTAAGTAGCCTACTGTTACTTTCCTAAATTTCCCTCTTGCTTTTAGAATAAATTCTATGATAAAGGGTATGGATATGATTAATGCTGCTTTTTCTAGATTTCCTAGTACTGCTACTGTTACTAGTGCTGCTCCTAAGAGGTAAGTTCCTGAGTCTCCTGGGATGATTGTTGCTGGTGTTTTATTATACAAATAAAATGCTAGTAGTGCTGCAAGAGTCACAAGTGCTATTAGTGCTGCTGTATATCTTCCATGGTAATAAGCATAGCTTCCTAATGAGAGCATGTAAATTATGCCCATTCCTGTTTCCATTCCATTGAAACCTGCTAAGATATTTACCATATTTGCTCCAAAAACTACTGCTAGTGGTACTAATAAAAGTGGATAAAATAGTCCAAAATCTACATGGCCAACAAAAGGAACTATCATAACTGTTGTTCCTACTTGTGATACCATCAAAGGGACTGCTGCTGCTAAAGTAAGTAAGGGTTTTTGCCATTGCTTCAATCCAGCTGAAGAAGTTTTTGATTTTCTAATTAATAAGTCATCTATGAATCCTACGAAGGTTATTGTGAAGATGGTTATTAATGCTGCAAAAATTAGTGTAAGGTCTGTTCCTTCTAATAAGGAAAGAGGTACTGTATTAGGGAAGAATGTTCTAAAAAAGATGAATATCATTAGTCCAGCTAAGATTCCTAAGAGTATTGCTATTCCTCCTGAGACTGGAACGAGTTTTTTGTTTTCTTTGTGTTGGTCTTGTACTAATAGTTCTATTCTATAGAGATATCTTATTAGCCATGGGGTGATTAAGTAAGTAAATAAAAACCCGAAAAGCATACAGAAGATAAGTATAAGTGGTAGCATATGCGAAATTGGTTGTGGAGCTTATAAAAAGGTTTCGAATGATTATTGAAGCAATTTTAACGCTTCCAAGGTAATTTAGAAAATCTTAATCTTAACACATTTTTCATGAAATTGGGTATTATTTTTACTAAATTAACTCCACTATTCAAGTCTTCTATCCAATGTACTGGCACTTCTCTTATTTTGTAGTTTCTTTTATAGATTAAGTATAACATTTCGCTTTCCCAGAACCATACTCTATCTTGTATGTAAGGCAAAATAGTTTTAACTACTTTTTTGTTCACTGCCTTAAAGCCGCATTGTGCGTCTGTTAGGGGTAGTCCTAAAATGAAGCGATAAAAGTAAGTAATGTATGTTTTTGATATGAAGATTCTTTTTATTGTTCTTTTTATTTTTGATGTTTTCAAGTATCTTGATCCTACTACTGCATCGTATCCTTGTTGTATGTTATCTAATAATGTTTTGAATGATCCTAAATCTGTTGCTAAATCTACGTCCATATAGCTCATGATGTCTGCTTTACTACTTTCCCATGCATGTATTACTCCATTACCTTTTCCTGGTTTATCTATATGAGTGTAATCAACTTTTCCTTTGTGTTTTTTACCAAGTTTTTTTGTTAAGGTTATTACTTTTTCTGGGTTTTTGCCATTGCTTGCAATTACTATTCTCCAATTATACGTCTTTAAATTTTTTTTATAGTAAGCTATTTGTTTCTCTACACTTTCTTCTATTTCTTCTAAATTCCCATAATAAACTGGGAGTGCTATATCTACTGTTGGTAATGATTTCATAGGTTGCTTACATCCTGTTGTTTTCTTATAAACCTTCCGTCCTTTTGAGTTTCTTCACTCCTTCTTTAAAAGAAAGTGGTTTGTAACTAAATATTTTTTTAGTTATTTCTAAATCATGTTGCCTGCTTATTGCTAAATTATATAATTGTGTGTAAGTTAGTGGTGGTTTTACAAAGAGAATAGGTAAGAGTATTGCTGCTAATTTTAAAAGAATAAGTGGTATATGTATCTTTGTTCTTTTCAATTGTAATTCTTCCAGTAAGATATCTATTATTTCTTCATAACTTAATGCTTCTTTTCCAGCAATGGTATGAGTTCCAGTAATTGGTTTTTCTATTGCTCTTTGTATACAATAAACTAAGTCTTCTACATAAACTGGTTGTACTAAATAAGTTCCATTTCCTGGTATAGGTACTAATTTGTGTTTTTGTATGAGCTGTACTAACTTTCCTATATATTCCTTATCTCCAGGTCCATAAATGATTGGTTCTCTAAGAATAGTGTAATTTTTTAGTGTTTTTACTATTTTTTCTGCTTCTTGTTTTGATTTTGTATAGTGATCTTTGCAGTGATACTGCACATTTTCTGTGCTTATAAAAATGAATTTCTTCACTTTTTGTTTTTGTGCTGCTTCTACTAAGTTTCTTGTCCCTTCTACATTAACAGCATAAATATTCTTATTTTTAGCATCTATAATTGCAGCTACATGTATCACACAAAAAACACCATTAACTGCTCTCTCTACAAATGATTTATCAGTTATATTTCCAACTACTATTTGTAAATTCTTATGCTGCATCTTCAGTTCATTTTCATAAAGAACTATGCATCTTACTTTATGCTTCAAAAGCAATTGCTTTAACAATGCTTGACCTACAAATCCTGCTGCTCCTGTTAAAAGTATCATGAGCGTAATTATCAGAAAAGGCTATATAAATGTTTAGATAGAATAGACACAATAGTCATGTTTTTCTGCTTTTAAATCCAGACCACATTTTGTTAAAAAACTACAGCCTATATGCGTTAGTACTTCTTGTGTATTCAACACTTCAAGTTGTTCAATTATTTCTTCACAATTTTGTTCATTAAAGGCTTTTTGTAACTTATCTATTTCTTCAAAATAACTTTGTTCTTTAACATGAGGGTACCATCCTAATGCATTATCCAAATCATAATAAATTGCAGCGTATGCTGTTAAGGGTTTTGAATAAACTTCTTTTGGAGATAAACCTATTGCCATATATCTTTCTTCTATGTGGGGAAGTAATTCTAAAATATCTTGTGTATCTTGATTTTGAACTTCATAATAAGCTGTAAAGAATAAGGTTATAACTACACTTCCTATTGCTGCTAAACCAAGTGCATAGAGTAAGAGTTTATGTAAACTCTTCAATGTTATTAAGAGATATGCTGCTAAAACAATGAAGAGTGTAAAGTATTGAGTTGGAGGAATATTCTTAAAAATTGGGAGAAATGCCGTTATTCTAAAGAACAAAAGTACTGCTAATGTTAAAAATGGTGAGTAAAATAGGAAGTATCTTTTATTCTTATGTTGTTCTTTCCAAGATATATAAAAGAGTACTAAAAAGATTAATGGAAAGATCGTTGCTCCTAGCTGTTTAAACATTGCTAACTTCGTAAATTCTAACAACCATTGTCCTGCATAAAATGTTTCTATGAATGTTTCTTTAATGTTTGTTAAAAATGGCACTAACCAAAAAGAACTAAGTAGTATCCCTACTAGTACTGCAAAAATAACTTGTATTTTCTCTTTAGTTTTTTTATATAGAAATAATCCTAAAAATAAAAGCCCTCCATAGATTGCTACAGAGAAATAAGTTAAGATTAATGCACTATACACTAATGTTGTTGTATAAAAAGGCAAAGTAATTTTTTTGTCTTTATAATAAAGAACAATAAAAAACAATAATAAAAACAAGAACCATCCTAATAACTCGTGAGGTCTTCCTGACCTTAAAAAACTTCTTATTGAATTCACGTTTGCAAATACTAAAAGGAAAAAAAGTATTCTATACAATGGTTGTATTTTTAATTTCTTGCCAAAGTAATGTATGACTACATAAGAAAGAACTAAAATTAAAATTATTGAAGCATATGCTGCTATTTTTACATCTCCAAAAAGAAGGTAAAGTGGATAAGTAAAGAAATACCATCCTGGTGGTGTTATCAAAAATGCTGTAAAGCCATTGTACCAATAAGAACAAAATTGGTGAAAACCACAAGTGTCTAAGAAATAAAGTTGTGCTAAATAAGAGCTCAAGTCATTTATGTAGCCTCCTGGAAAGAAAGTGAGTAGTTTAAATTGATCCACTAACCTAATGAATAAAGTAATTCCTAAGATAAGGATTACAAAAAGGAATACTGTATTTAGGAAGCTTTTGCTTGATTTCATAGTAGCAGAAGAGAAATTGGCGTATTTAAGCTTTCTTTATGACTTCTAGATGCTTAAAGGAATTCGGCTCTAAAGCATCTATTGCTGGATAATCTTCTATTGGCAATTTAGCATTCGTAAAAGTGCTGTAAAAGCTGTATCTATCAAGTATTAAGTAACCTTTATCAAACTCTTCTAAACTTGTTATAACTTTATAATTCCTTTCTCTCCCATTTAGTTCCAGAAGATAATTCATTGACTGAGTAAGTGGTTTTTGTCCTACATAATAAACTATTGGAAGTTCTTCTTCACCATCTTGAAGAATATATTCTACTACTTCCATTTTATTTGCATAAGGTATGCCTGTTATGCCTTTTGTCCCTCCATTACTTTCTACAAAAGAATAGTAAGAATGTAGATAAATTGCATTTGAAAGTAGTAAAAGTAAAATAACTAAAAGAGTTGTTATATATTTCTTTTTCAAAAGGTGAACTAAAAAGATACTAAGAAGTACTATTTGCAAAGGAAAAACAATTATAAAATAGTGTGGTGTAACATTACTTCCTTTAATTGAATAAACAAGTAAAGGTAAAACAAGTAAAATAAAAAGAAGACTGTATTTTCTAAAAGTTTTGTTATTTTGCAAAGAATTATTAAGTACAGAAAGAGTTTGTTTCAATGAAATAAATGACCTTGGTAGTTCTTTAGATAATTTTCTTAAAAAATAAACTACACTTCCAATAAAGAGAAGAATAAAAATTCCTGTTATCATAAAAAAGAGATACTCAGAAGAAGTTTGTTGAAATAGAGAAACAGTTTTTCCTAAGGTAAATGCACCTAAATGTGGTGTCATAAAAAGTACTGGCACACCAAAAGATTCTAAAGTTGTTTGTAAAAGCGTGCTTTCTGCTCTTTGTGTAGCAAGGGTATATTGAGAGGCAATCACTTTATCTGGAAGGTTTTCAACAAGATAAGGAGTAAATGTTAGTAAAGCAAGTAAAATACCTAAGGCAAAGTAAGTTTTATTAAAATTTCTCTTAAAAAGTACTAAAATAATCAGAAAAGCAAATGCTAATAAGAAAGAAGTTAAATGAAGATGCATTTGTAAAGCAAGAAAAACTATTGCGGGTATAACATAAACATCTTCATTATGTAAAACAAGTTTAAATACTGAATAAAAGAAAAGCAATACAAAGATCGGTAAAAAACTAGTTGGAGATAAAACTGTAGCAACATGAATTATTTGCCAAGGTGAAAGAAGATAAAAAGAAAAAGTTAACAATCCAACTGTTGGTCCAAAAAATTCTTTTCCAATTTGGTAAGCTATAAATGCTCCTAAGATATCTAAAAGTGCTATGACAAAAATAGCTGAGATAGGGTAAGAATAATTATCTGGTGCAAAGAACAATCCTATTGCCATTAAGTAATAAGAAAGTGGGCCAAAAGTATTTTGTGCAGTTGATTCTACACTTGGAAGTACTCCATGAAGTGGATACTCTCCTTCAAGTACTCTTCCACCTAGTTCAACATCTCTTACCATTTCATGCTCAAATCTTGTTAAATCAATATAATGAAAGCGAAAGTAAATTCCTAAGATGAGTACAACTAAGAAAAAGAGCACAAATAAGGATTTTTTTCTGGAAAGCATAAAGTGTTGGGGGAAATGAGGATTATAAATAGTTTTTGCTAAAAACTACTTAACTGCATAATAGAGCCTTGGGTCTGGTAAGTCTCTGCTTTTGAGTTTTTCGTCTACTTCTAAGTCTTCTGGTATTGTTGCTTCCCATATCTTCAATGGGCCAAAGAGTCTTCCACTATATAAACCTAAAGGATTATATTCGTCATCAGTGTAAACTAGCTCAAAGTGTTTTAATTTTTCTCCATATAAGTAAAGTCTTGCAAACATACTATCTTTAACATTTTTAGGGAGGTAGATTAAGGCACCATTTGGATTTACGTTATCTTTATTAATTTCAGAGATTATCATAATACAACCATCTAAACCATCTTTAGCATAAACTACTTTTTGGTCATTAGAGATTGCACAATTTAGGGGAACAGAATACTGTTGGTTATTGTAAACAAGTAATGCAGTAGGTCTTTCTATTTGTGTGCTATTTTCTTGTGGTGATACTGGCACTAAGAAACCAAAGACTCCTGCTACTTTTTTTGGAAAAAGTGTGTCTTCATAAGTAAAGTCTTCATTAAGTGGAGTATATCCTTCTGAATAAAGATAAATAATCTGATCTCTTGTTTCTTGTGTTTGTGCAGGATTTAGTCTGTAATTACCTATTTCTGATAATCTATCGTTTGTTAGGTCACTTCCTATGCTTGAGTATGCTGGGTATTTTCCTACATCGTCTATTAATGTTAGG
>CEPX01107448.1_pt1 | contig 16067 bp, 26 predicted proteins | sample 361361 | NCBI WGS metagenome assembly CEPX01 (sample SAMEA2619974, study PRJEB7988) | marine metagenome | biome: marine biome (ENVO:00000447); feature: mesopelagic zone (ENVO:00000213) & marine oxygen minimum zone (ENVO:01000065); material: "saline water (ENVO:00002010), including plankton... | reverse complement strand
GAAGGAGATAATGCTTAATGTGTTTAATTGTAACTGACCGAACTGGAGCTGGACTATCAGAAGACCTCATATCTTCTGCATATGTTAATAATTCTGATGGTTTTGGAATTATGATGCCTGTTGGAAATGGAAAAATCCATGTACATAGGACTATTCCTGCATCAGATCAAGACTGTATTGATGTGTATAATAAATACAGTAAGTCTCCAATGGCAGTACATTTTCGTCTTGCTACATTAGGAGATATAAATAAAGCTAATTGTCATCCATTTAAAATCTTAAATGTAAAAGAGCATGGACGAGATGCTTATTTAATGCACAATGGGCCTCAACTTGAAGTTCCAATATTAGATTCTGAAAAATCTGATACTTGGCATCTTGTTGAATATATCTTAAAACCAGTCTTAGAACGTAATCCTGATCTACTTGAATCAGAATCTTTCTATTCTATGTTAGAGAATATTGCAGAAGCAGATAGATTAACTATTCTTGATGGTAAAACTGAAACTTTTACTAATGTAAATTTTAAGGATTCAGATAAAGCTGATGATTTAGAATTTTCAAATCAATATTCTCTTAGAAGAAATAAAGGCCAAAATTATAGTATTCATAATGGGATTACTTCTAATCAAAATGTGAATAGCTACAATTCTTGGTATGATGATAGTAATTATCCCTTTGACCCTTATCCTAATTCTAGCTATAATTCTAAATTATATGCTCATCGGATAAGAAGTCTACCTTCTTTAAGCGAAGTATTATCAGATATTTCTGATACTATTGAAGAAAATCTTGATCCATCCAATTCTGATATTGAAATTTCTCAGGAAATTAATGAAGCTACGGCTTTAATGGAATCAATAAAGGAAAAGGAAGTATTTTCTGAAGGCTTTTGGGAGAATAAGGGGGGCACATCTACTTATAAGATCCCTTCTTATTCCTCTACACTTAAAGATAAATACCTTAAACATTCTTATTCGGAACTTATGGAGCTTTGTTATGAAGATCCTGATGAATTTTGTACTGTACTTAAAGAACTTAGTTATGAGGAAAAAAGTGAATAATATTTGTCTTACTACCACCGAACTTGAAAATGATATGATCGATATCATCAATGAGACCTTAAATAATCTTTTTATTATAGAAGAACTTGATAATGAAAAGAAATTAAATGCTAATTTAAAAAAGATTCGATTGATTACTGGATTAGAAGTTATAGGTAATCCAATGAATAGTCTTTTTGATGATGATGTAATAACAAAAGACGGGGAAATTAAAAGAATTTACGCCCTTAAAAGTGGAAATCAATACCCTGCTCCTTGGTCAATGACTGGAAAAGCATTATCTTATACAATTTCAAGTGCTAACGGTAACTGCGTTGCATCCGCATTAACTCAAAATGAAGCTACTACTTTGATGGATAAAAACTCTAAAAAAGGAGAACTTATATGACAAAGGTAAAAGTTTATACCAATCGTCAACATATAATCTTAGAGACTGAAGGTCAACGTCCCATTGTTTGTACTCCTCGGGATAGAGAAGACGCATTTTCAACAATTAGCCTAAAAAATGTTGAAATTCTCTATGATGGAGTTAATTACAACGATACTTCAAATGTAAATACTATTATCTCAGGAGAAATAGATAGTAATATTACTTCTTTACATACTACTCTTAAATGGGATTCTCTTATTGGAAATAGTCTTCGAAACATAGAGGAATATTTTCATAATGGATGGAAACCGGGTAAAAAATTCGACATAGGAACAGAGCAATCTTTTTTCCAATGCGATGTTGGCTCTATTAGAGAAAATGGACATTGGAATAGTTCTGTTTGGTATAGAGAATCTCCTCATGATTATTGTGTTTTAAAAGCTGACAATATGCTTTGGGCATGGTCACGAAGAGCTATTTATTTTAAAAATCCTATGGTAGCTTTTGGTAATCCTATTACGGAAGAAGGAAATTCTCCTGTTCCACAATCAGAAATCCCTTATCATGCAGATTGGAACCCTAATCCACCTGACACAGAATAATTTGAAGCGATGAAATCGTAAATTTTCATGTTTCCCCATATCGCTCCATATCACCCTTATCAACGAAATCGAGGCTTTCGGGCCTCGTTTTCTCAAAAATCGCAGAGTTCTGCTAGTTTTCTATTCTTATAATAATTTATTATTATTTTTTTATCTCTGTATATAAGGGAAGAGAAAACATCGCCGTCGCCAAACCTCGTGATATGGGTGATATGGGCTGTAATGGGCTGTTATGGCAATTTAATCGAAAGGATAAAATAATGGGATTTTTTAGCTGGATTACACAAGATACAAATAAAAGTATTAATAATATTCATTGTAATAAGCCAATGTTTAATGTAACAATGACTAATCCTATCAACGGTCAGAAATGGACTGAATCTAATTATGATGGTTATGGAGTATTTGGAGGAAAAGATTACTATAAATTACTAGCTGAAATAAATGGTAAGACAAGTCGTGATGAAGGTCTTGCTATAGCTTTTGATACAGAAATAGAATTAAAAAATAAAATGAAAATAATCTGGCCAACTTTAACTGAAGACCGTAATGCTAAAGTTAAAGGTAAACCTGAAAATTGTCCTGAACAAGGGTATTTTTATGATGACTGTATTGAATGGTAAAATTTTATGAGAACTAGAATTTGGTGTCCGCGCTTTTCAAATAGCGCAAAAGCTCTTAGTCAAGCAACAGAAATTAAACGACTTCGGTGGCGTACCCCTAGTCAATTTAAATATCGTTGGAATGATGTTATTATTAATTGGGGATCGACTATAGTTCCTTCTGGTATGTATAATAATTCTTATATTATTAATGATCCTCTTGCTGTTGAATTTGCAGTAGATAAAAGATTAACATTTTCCTTATTAGAATCAGTACATTTAGAAGATGAAAAAGTAACTATTCCTAAATGGACTTTAGATAATAAAGAAGCACAGGATTGGTCTGATGAAGGAAGTAAAATTGTAGGAAGATCATCAATCAAAGGTTGCGCTGGAGAAGGAATTATGTTATACTCTCCGGGCGATTGTATTTCTAATCATCTTTTGTATACTAAATATATCCCTAGAGATAAGGAATATAGAGTTCATGTATTTGATGATGTTGTTATTAGAGTACAGGAAAAGCGACGTAGTTATTCTTTTAATGATAATCAAGTGAATTGGCAAATCAGAACACATGATAATGGTTTTGTTTTTGCTACAGAATATTCTGAACCTATCCCTTCTGTTATAAATCTTGAAGCAAAAAAAGCTATTAAAGCTCTAGGCTTAGATTTTGGTGCTGTTGATATTGGATATCGTAGTTCTAAAGATACAGCATATGTTTTTGAAATTAATACAGCCCCTAATTTAAAGGGAACTACATTGGAGATATATAAAGATGCCATACAATCCTTCCTCTTACGCCTTACACAGACACAATGATATTAAACATATTCTTGATTCTGCTTTAGAATCTGAAAGTGGAGTATTTATTCCAACAAATGATGATAATAAAGCAAGATCATTACAACTTTCTTTAGGTAGATTTCGTAGTGCAGTTGAAGTTCAGCATGATAATTTTTCTTATTCCTACTTAACTTTTAAAAGAAATAATAATCCTCCTTATGGAGTTACTGTTGCTGATACTTCTATTAATCATGGGTATCAAATTATTGATGTATCGTCAGGAGAAACAATAGATTAATGAAATCTCATAAAGCTAATAAACTTACCAATAAAAAAGTATCAATTTTAAAGCGATTACCTTCTACTATTCATCAATTATTAGGTGATGAAGATTTTGATACATTTCGTGTTTATGCTCATGAATATGGAGCAGCTTACTTTTTTAAACGTAGGCCTTGGAGAGCTTTTGAAACAGCTAGGAATATGAACGCTCGTTGTATTGCAGAAAGAATTCCTTTTAAAGTTTTTAGGCTTGGACGTAGAGTTATTATGATTGATACAAATAAAGTAAATTATAAAATTCCAAACTATAGAACTAATGAATTTACATCTGCTTATAAAAATTCAGAACCTCCTTCAGGATTTAGAGGATCTCTACCTGGACATGGTGATAGCCGTAGAGAACAGCTTAATAGCGATGTAATTGATTCTCAAAGAAGTCAGTTATTACGAGATTCTATTTCAGAAGATCAAAATTTTCCTTATGATGAAATAGAAGAAGAAGATATTGATTATGATGAGGATAGGTATGACCAATGATAAATAATTGGTTAGCAATTTTCGTCATTTTATCCTTATTCGTTTCATGTTTCATGCCATTTTAAAAATCATGTCAAAAACATTTAAATTTTCTAAAGAAGGTGAACAATATTTTGATAGAGATGATTTAGTAGAATTAAATTTTAGATTAAAAGAATTAATTCACGATTATCCTTCTCTTCCTACTGAAGTTATTGCATTATCTTTAATAGAATCAGGAACAAAAACATTATTTAATGAAGTAGGCCCTCAACAAACATTACTAGAACTCATTGGTATAACATATAGTACCGCTCAATGGGGTAATGTAATTGGGGGTGAAAGATTTCCAACAAAGCATGGCCTTAACTAGGAGAATAACATGACTGAGAAAATTAATCCAACTGAAATTGTAGAAGTTACATCCCTCTTTGATCGTGATCTTGAAGAGCTTGCAGAAGATAAAGAGTCTCTTGATAAAATTGTTACTTACCTAAGAGAGCAACGAGTTAACGTCAGATCGGCGGAATCTACCGGAAAACGAATTACTAAAAAGGTTGCAACAGGTGACACTTCGACGGCTAAAAAGAATGAAGTGCCCCCCTCTGCTATGGATGTCCTTAATGACTGATTCAACTTCCTCTATGCAGGTAAATTTAATAGATCATATGGGATCTGATTTAACTGTAGTAAATGCTGCAAGAGTTTCCATGAATAAAGAAAGTGATTGGAATTATTGGCGAGATGAGGATGATGAATATCAAATTAAAAAATATCTTAAACCAAAGGATGAAAAATTAATTAAGTATCTTGCAAAACATGATCATTGGACTCCTTTTGGGCATCCTCAAGTAACATTTCGCATCAAGGCCCCCATTTTTGTAGCACGTCAATTAGGAAAACACCAAGTGGGGATGGTATGGAATGAAGTATCTCGTAGATATGTAGATAATGAACCTGAATTCTATGAGCCAGAAGTGTGGCGAGGTAAAGCCGATAATATAAAGCAAGGTTCATCTGATGAAGTAATAGAATATAGTATATACCCAGCTCATATATTTGCAAAACAGTGTTATGAAAATATGTTAAGTAAAGGTATTGCACCTGAAATGGCTAGAATGGTTTTACCTCAGTCTATGTATACAGAATGGTATTGGACAGGATCTTTAGCTGCATGGGCTAGAGTTTGTAAATTAAGAATTGATTCTAATACTCAAAAAGAAACACAAGAAATTGTATTAATGTTCACTTCATTTATGGAACAGTTATATCCTATATCATGGAAGGAACTAATGAATGACGGATAAAGTTAAAAAATGGAATGAGATTTGTGAAGAAGATGCTAATCTAATTGAATGGCAAAGAGAGAGATGGAAAAATTTAAATATAAATAATGTTTTAGATCAAGAAAAAAATGAAGATGCAAGCATTAAATACCATAAAAAGAAAGTATTAATGTCAGAAATTAAAGAGTTAAATAATAATTTAGATAAATTAAACGATCTTTTTATAGAAACAAGTACAAAATTTGATTCATTAAAACATAATATATCTGTAATAACAGATAATATAACAATAACTTTTGAGGATTATATGAATGACTGAATTAAATTTAGAAGAACATACATTTGCTAAATTTGTAGATAATGTTCAACAGATTTGGGATACTTCTAGTCTAGATGCATTTTTAAAATGCCCTCAATATTATAAACTTAATACTATTGAAGGCTGGAAAATTTCTAGTGAATCTATTGATCCTCTTTGGGGTAGTGCTATTCACGATGCCTTCGAAGTTCTTGATACTAATAGATTTAAAGGGAACAAAAAAGATGAAGCTATAAATGAAGCAATTCACCTTCTCATTACTAAATACGGAGCTCTTCAATATAGTGATAACACTAAAAAGAATCTTGAAACAGCGTGCCGTGCTGTAGTATGGCGTGCTGATGAACATTACTATAGTGATACAGCTAAGATTATGCCTCTTCCTAATGGAGAACCTGCCCTTGAAGTAAGATTTGAATTACCTTTCGAAGATACAGGCTATCGTTTTTCAGGTAGGATAGATAAAGTTGTAACTCTTAATGACCAACTATTTATTGTAGATACAAAAACTACAGCATCATCTTTATCTAATTATTATTTTGATAGGTATGCTCCTGCAAATCAAATATATACATATATTTGGGCAACTAGAGAACAGTTAGGTTTACCTGTAGCTGGATTTATTATTGATGCAGTATCTACTGGTGTAAATTTTACTCGCTTTGGAAGACAACAATTTAATGTACGAGAATCTCAAATTAATGAATGGATACGTTCAGTAAAATATCAATTAAAATGCGTAGAAGATTTTCATACTATTGAAGAATGGCCACGAAATTTTGCAGGTTGTGGTAATTATGGAGGATGTTCATATAGAGATATATGTCGTAATGCTCCTGAGCATAGACAAGCTTTTTTAGATGCAGAATTTAAACTTGCTCCTTATGGAACTAGAGTAACAACAGAAAAGGAAAATACATAATGTCAATTGTTGATATGACAGAGATACTTAAGAATAAAAAGAATGAACAAAAAAGTACAGTAGCACGAAATAGAATTCCTGAAGAAGCGGATACTTGGAAACCTTTAGAAGCTATGGAAGTTACTAGAGAATTAATGGAATCAGAAGGAGTTGAAGGCTGTCTTATTGTTTGGGTGACACGTAATGGAGAAAATGAAGAAGATCAAGTTGTAAATTATGTAATGTCAGATATGAATAGAGATTCAGTTATGGCTGTTCTTGTTCACGCCCTTCGTCGTGTAATCTTTGAGTGGTTCTAATGGCAGATAAAATTTGGGGATTCTATGAAGAAAAATATCCTATGTTTACTATGGAAGAATCTGCTCCAACAGAATTACATTCAGAAGCTACCATTACAGAAGTTCTTAAGACATATAATGCTATAAGAATTAAATTAGAGAATGCTGAAGAATATCAACTATGGCTTGAAGATATTTTAGACGGTTGACAAAGATTTAAATTTTTGCTATACTACATATTCAAACGCGGAAACGGCGATATTGTCAGGAGAAAACATGCCAGCATTTAAAGACCATTCAGTAGGGTCTAGAACTAAACTACTTATTTGCGGAGACTCTGGGTCAGGGAAGACCGCATCATTAGCCTCACTAGCAAACGCAGGATATAATCTTCGGATAGCAGATTTCGATGATGGTCTTGATGTGCTTGGAGATTATTTAAATAAAACTGCAGTGAGTAATGTTCATTATGTTACTCTTAGAGATACACTTAAATCTGCTACAGCCTTTAATAGTTTTATCAAACTTGTAGATAATTGGGAAGACGGTGAGTTTAAATTCGGTCCAGTAAAAGAATGGACTGAAAAAGATGTACTCATTGTAGACTCCCTTACTTTTTTAGGGGCTAGTTCTATGCGTTCTGTTTTACAACGAGATGGTAAAAGATTTACCGATCAGCCGGGCATCCATCATTGGGGAGAAGCAGGACGTAACCTTGAAAATATTGTTCAATATCTAACTTCTAACGAAGTTAAATGTAATGTTGTATTTACTTCTCATGTATCTTATTACGAAGATGCAGGGGGTGGGCGTAAAGCTTACCCAGTTGCACTTGGGTCTAAACTTCCTACTATTATTGGGCGTTATTTTAATACTGTTTTACGCATTGATGTAAAGCCCTCTAAAGAAGGAGGTACTCGTATTCTTAGAACTGCATCTGATTATAAAATGGATCTTAAAACTCCTGCTCCATCTCAAATTCCAGTAGATGCAGAATTAGATCTTGCTAAGATTTTTAAAGGCATTCAAGATAACTCAAAGAAAGGAATAGTAAGTGAAAAAAACGGTTAGTCTAGGGGGAGTAGAAGTTACACATCCCCCTTTCCAAGAAGCTTCAGTTTACTTAGCAGAAAAGGCAGCTAAGAGATTAGTTGATGGGGAACCTAACCCTATTGTAGTTCGATTAGATACAGAAACAGGAGATAAACTTGAAATAGTATTAACACAAGACGACATAGAAACCACATTTGTAAACACTGAAATAACTGTGGCTCCTTTAGAGCCAGTAGAACTTGATACAAACTTTAATTAAAAACGGAGAATATATAATATGACTGATCTTTCTTCCTTTATGGGTATGTCTTGGGGCGATGTTGAAGACTCTGTCCTCTTAGACGATGGTATTTATGACCTTGAAATTACCGGATATTATGATACTGAATATGTTAATAAAGATGGTGATCCCGGTTTCATTATTACTGTAACCGCTAAAGCTACTGATGTAGTTGAAGGAGACTTTGATCCTTCTTCTCTTGGTCGTTCAGAACGAGTACGCCTTAAATTCTTTGGTTCTGAAAAAGCATTAGCTAATAAGAGTCCTACCATTTCCCTAAAACAATTTACTCGTGCTGCCCTTGACATGAGTAATACTGAGATGAGTTCACTTGATCCTGCTTCTAGTCTTGAACTTCTTAGTGGTCGACGTTTCCGGGGTGTTGTTAAGCGGGCAATGGAAGGAAAGAATAACGATATCGAAGTTGCTAATGTCGTTAAATTTCTTGAGGCCCTCTAAGTCTTTATAATATAAAATCGTTTACATCTTTCTGTTTGGTGCATTTCAACTCAGTTACGATGTAATAAACTAGGGGTGGGGCTTTTGCTCCACCCTCTTTTTTCTTGGAGATATAAATGAACTTACCTTCAGATAGAGATTATCCTGTATATCTCATTAAACCTGATGGAACTAAAATTCAAACAGGATGGTTCAATTTAAAAGGACAAGATACAAATCGTATTCCAACTTGGATTATACCTAAGTATGGTGTAGTTATTAAATATGAAGATGTCCCTACTAATGATCCAAACTATACTCCCTTAGAAATCACAGATGAGTAAATCAAAAGTTCTTGATCCCGTTCCTCCTCGTTACCCGGAGGGGGGCACTTCAACTTACGCTGTTGTAGGGGATTTCCCTCGTAAAGAAGAGATACTTTCTGGTAATATTTTTAGTGGCCCCGGTGGACAAGAGTTAATGAGATGGTTACACCATGACACAGTACAAGTTAATCCAGATTCAATCTTATTTACAAACATATTTAAATACAAACCGATCCGTGATGATGCGGCTAATTTCTTTATCAAAAAACAGAAGGTGAAAAAGAATCTTCCTAAAGATCATAAGTCTTTATTACCTTATCATAGCTCTTATAATATACTTGCTCCCGCTAGAGAGCATGACCTTTTACTTTTAAAGGAGGAACTCCATGACTGTAAAGTTAAATATATTTTGGGATTGGGTGAGATCCCATTGTGGGCATTTACAGGGCTCACTAAAATCAATGCTCATCGGGGAACAATCTTTGACACCACAGGATTCTTGGAAGGATTCAAGTATGTACCTACCCTACATCCCAGCAGTATCATACGAGGTCGATTCGATCAAAGACTTGTGGTTTTATCTGACATACGAAAATGGAAAGACCCCCGTTCCCCTTTGCGACGAGAGATTTGGACTGAACCGCAATTAAAAGATTTAATAAAATTTGAAAAAGAATATTGTACTCCCCTTCCAGAAGGGTCACGTATTTCTTTTGATATAGAAACAGGAGGAAATGAAATTACATGTATAGGATTTGCTCCCGATGAGAAACATGCTATTGTGGTTCCGTTTTATGATGATACTATGCCAGATAAAAGTTACTGGCCTACGCCTAAGATGGAAGTTACTGCGTGGCAATGGGTTAAAAACCTTTTGGAAAATCCGCGATATACTTTTGTAGCACATAACGGATCATACGATATCATCTGGCTTAAGGAAAGATTAAATATTACAGTACATACTCCTTACGATGATACAATGCATATGCATCATGCATGGCAACCAGAAATGAAAAAGGGGCTAGGATTTTTAGCATCCCTCTATACTAATGAAAGTAGTTGGAAACATCTCGTATCCCATAACGAAGAAAAACGAGGTAATAAACGTGATGAATAGTACTAAAAAACAATTTGATTTTGAATTAATGTTTAAAGATAATTTACTTATAATTGAAGCAGAAGTAACTCCTGGAAGAGCAATGATTCCTCCTTCCCTTAATTCACCAGGAGAACCTCCTGAAGTTTCTAGTGTAGAAATTCTTTCATGTAGTATTACAGATGGGGTAGAAACAAATATTGATTTTCATCCTGAAGGTATTGCTGAATGGGATAGATCTTCAGGTGGTTGGATTCCTTTAGAAGATATTATTGAAGATGAGGCCTTGGAATATTACTATGAGTATTTTTAAACCAGAAAATTTCAAAAATATTCCTTATGAAATTCTTGTAGAACAGTATTGGAAACTTCGTAGAATTTCTAGTAAGTGGTTATTTAAAGCTATGGAATTAGAAGCTTTAGCTGGACAAGCTCAAGGGAGAAAAGAATTAAAATTAAAGTTTCTTTCTAATAAATTTTCTAAGTATAGTGATAAGATTTTATTAGAAGCTATTGATTTAGAGTATTACTTTAGTCAAAAAATAAAACCTAAAAAAGAATTTCCTTTTATGCTTTAACCTATTGACGAGCTCTTAAAATTATAGTATAATTCTCTAATGAAAAGAGCATTAATATTTGCGAAGATGGAGATTCTTCCAGAGCACCGCAAAGGTGAAAAAGAAATTAGATTGTGGAGAGCAGTACTTGATCAAGCTATTCAAGACTATCAAAAAGATCCTGTTGAACCTGAAGATATAAGAGCTAAAGAAGAAGCTCAGATATGGCTTCGTGGTAATACAGAAGATTTTAAAGAGGTCTGTGATATGGCTATGCTTAATACACGTACTGTTAAAGCAATAATTGAATATACATTAGGAGGAAAAAATTTATATGATTAAAGATGTAGTTAACCATCCTCCACATTATACAAAAGGAATTGAAACCTCAGACTATATAGAATCTTGGGAAATGGGATTTGTTGAAGGGAATATAATTAAATATATAACTAGATACAAATATAAAAACAAACCTATTGAAGATCTCAAAAAAGCACAATGGTATTTAACTAAACTTATTGAGGTAAATGAATACAGAAATGGTAAAGATACTATATAATGATCTTGATCCTAGTGAACTCACGAAACAAGAAACTCTCTGGTTTTATAATGGTTTAGATTGCTGCGTTACCAGAGAAATTTATAATGTCCTCTTACCTTATATAGAAAGAGATTGTAAAAAAACTTACGACTTTGAACGTGGTATGCTTGGGCCTGCTATGACCATGAGCCGTCGCGGCGTAGCCGTAAACCCTGCAACTTCCGAAAGCATAAGTGCCCCCCTCCGCGCTAAACAAAAATCGTTGGAGAAACTTTGGGGAATTTTAACTGAAGCTATCATGGGGGAAAAGATTAATCCCCGTAGTCAAGTAGCAGTACCTAAACTTTTTTACGATGTTTTAGGAATCCCTAAGATAACAGAACGGAAAGGAGGTAAAATAAAAGTAACTACTAATGAGGCTTCGCTTGAAAAAATTGTAGCAAAATATCCTAGAGGTAAATTATTAGCTAGAATTTTATTAGAACTTCGGGGAATGAAAAAGAAGTTTGATGTTATTAATACTAAGTTAGATCATAGAAATAGATTTTTAACTAGCTTTAATGTAGCTGGTACAGAAACATGGCGTTGGAGTTCTTCAGCATCTAGCTTTCGTATTGGCGGTAATATGCAAAACATTACTAAAGAATTACGAAGAATGTTAGTAGCAGATCCTGGTTATGATTTATTTTATGCTGATTTAGATCAAGCTGAATCCTTGGTAGTAGCATATATTACTGGGGATAAAAATTATACTTTAGCTTGTCATTCTGGAGACTTACATACATCAGTTGCCAAAATGCTTTGGCCTGAATTAAAGTGGACTGGAGATTCAAAAACAGATAGGGCTTTAGCAGAGACACCTTACATTCATGGGATGACTTATCGTGACCTAGCTAAAATAGCGGGGCATGGTACAAATTATGGACTTAGTCCTAAGTCATTACAAAATTATACTAAAATTTTATTAAGAGATGCTTGGAAATTTTATCTTAGTTATGTTGGAGGTAGTATTGAAAAAACTACATTAGAAAGATGGCATAAACAATCTCCTAATGATGGATTTAATTTATTAATTGATAGAGGAACAGAGATAAAGGGGGGCACTTCAACTTACATAGAGTGTCCGGGGGCCTTCCCCGGTATTAAACAATGGCATGATAAAGTGGCACAACAAATTGAAGTATTACCTCATCAAATAACAACACCGCTTGGATTTACTAGAACTTTTTGGGGAAACCCTTATGATGCTACTACATTAAGAGAAGCTATTGCGTTTGCACCACAATCAACAATTGGTTGTTTATTACATATTGGATTATGGAGAATTTGGAATGAGTTAGATGGAGAAGGTGTTCAATTATTTGGTAATGTTCATGATGCTGTTTTTGGACAAGTTAAATCAGAACAGAAAAAAGAACTTTTAAAGAAGATAAAAGATTGTATGCTTAACCCTATCCCTTTTGGGGATAAAGAACTACTTGTACCTGTATCAATAGAAGTCGGAAACAATTGGGCTCCGATAGATACTAAATGTAAATTATTTGCTGATGGAAATCCTGAAGGATTGGAGGAATGGAATGTCTAAAATTAGTTATTTCGGAATGAACGGTTATAATAAAAATCCTCTTGGAAATTATAATGATAGTTTAATATTAGCACGAAACATTGAAGCTTATTATCATTCAAGAGATTTCTTGAAAGTTAAATGTTGGGTAGAAAAAGTTGATTTAAAAGATTCAAAAATTCCAAGTCATTATACTATTAAAAGTAATATAAAATTTGCTCCTTATGAGGAGTAATATATGTCTAGAAATTTTCAAAACTTTATTCGATCTTGTACAGAAGCTGTAAAAGACTCTAATATTCCTGAAATATTTAGTGTATGGACAGCAGCTTCTGCAGTTGCGGGAGCTTTAGGGCGTAGAGTTTGGTATGATTTTGGACCTTTTCAAGTACGCCCTAATATGTATGTTGTTCTTATTGCTGGTCCTGGTAGAGGTAAAAGTTTAAGTCTTATTCTTCCCTTTGATAAACTTTTTAATTCTATTACTGCAGAACCTGGAAAAGAAGAAGGCGCTGGATGGGAAGCCGGGGTTAATCAAATGCGTCTTGAAGAGTTTGGAATATCTAAACGTCCTCTTTATTTAGTTAGAGATAGAGTTACAGCAGAAAAATTATCTCAGATAATTTCTAGGTGTGGTCGAGCTGATATTGATCTAAGTGCCTTTGAAGAAAATTTTCAAGAAAGTTCTATGACATTAGTTACTTCAGAGTTTGGTACTTTAGTTAATAGAAATGATCATTATCTTCAAATGTTTTTAACAGGATTGTGGGATTCTCCTTCAACATATACCTATCGAACTAAAACTAGTGGTGAAGATGTACTAAAAGGGCCTTGTCTTAATTGGATTGCAGGAGCTACCCCTGAACAATTTGTTGTTAATCTTCCTGAAAATGCAAGAACTCAAGGATTATTATCTAGAGTTATCCCCGTCTTTTATGAGGGAGAAAAAAGTACTCAAGATATTTGGTACGGTAAAGCTAAGTATGGAATGTTAGAAGCACTACGAGAAGATCTTGCACAGATTTCAAAATTAAAAGGAGAGATAAGATTTCATGATGAAGTAATAGATATAGTACGAAAAGATGTAGGAGATAATATTCCTCCTACGCCTATAAACCCTAATCTTTCTGAGTATTTAGAAAGACGAACATCTCATTTTATTAAGCTTGCTATTAATATGTGCGCTGCCCGAACTGATGATTTAATTATTACTCAAGAAGATTGGGAGAATACAAAAGAATTAATGTTTAAAACAGAAGTTGATATGCCCAAAGCCCTATCTCAATTTGGGATAGGTAAAGCAGGAAGAATAGCTTTTGATATGCATGATTTTTTAGAACACTTGGTAACATCAACTAAATCCTTTGGAATTCCAATGCCTTTATTTAGAAGAGAGTTACTTAGAAAAGTATCAACTCCTGGAGAAGTGGAGCAAACAATTGTTGCAATGACTGATGCAGGCTTAATTGAAGTACAAGGAAGATTGGTAGTACCTAATGTCAAAAAAGCGAAAGAGGATCAAAAGAACAAAGATAAACAAATTGAAATGGGCAGAATTAACAAATCGGGGGATGCCCAAACCAAAACCAAAAGCGGGATCTCTGATAAAACAAGGGCTGCTTTACGAGCAACGGGTAGCTGACTATCTTACTGCTTATTATGATGATCGTATTATTCATGGGCAATGGATTAAATATGAAGATAGTCAAGGAACAGGACTATGCCAACCAGATATAATTATAAAACCTAAATCAAAAAAAGATTACCTAGTCGTTATTGAAGTTAAGTTATCATGGAAAAAAACAGTAGAAGGAAAAATAAAAAATGTATATGGTGTTGTAGCTCAAGCACTTTTTCCTGGGCATAAAATTAAATATATTCAGATTTGCAAAAGGTTGTCTAAACGTTTCAAAGGAACTATAATAGAAAGACTGGAGGATGTTTATTCTCTTCCTGCCTCAGAAAATTACGTCACATTAAACCTACGAAATATTACGGAGATATAAATGATAGGACCGACTATGCCAATTTCGGAGCTGACTCATAAACAACGGCACCGTTTACCTAATGAAACTTTCCATGACTCTTGTGCTAGACAAGCAAACGCTTTAAAAGATAGTGACGAACATTTCCTACAACTTAATGACATATATAAAAATCAACGATTCCTTAATGGGGGAAGAATCCAAGCTGCAGTAGGAGCCCCTCGCCAAGTAACTCCATTTAACTGTTATGTATCGGGAACAATAGAAGATTCTATTGAAGGTATCTTTGCCAAGTTAGGGGAGGCGGCTTTAACAATGAAACTAGGCGGAGGTATTGGATATGATTTTTCTACCTTACGTCCTGAACATGATATCATTACTACTTTAGGAAGCCGCTCTAGTGGGCCAATGAGTTTCATTGAAGTCTTTGATACTATGTGTCGTTGTATTAAATCAGCAGGAGACAGACGTGGAGCTATGATGGCAATGATGCGTGTTGACCATCCTGATATTGAAAAATTTGTCCAAGCTAAAAATAATACAACACAATTGCGAAACTTTAATATTTCCGTAGCAATCACTGATGAATTTATGAAGTGCCTTAAATTAGATGTAGATTTTCCTTTACGTTTTCAAGGTAAAATTTATGGACAAGTAAATGCTAATTTCCTTTGGGATGAAATTATGAGATCCACTTGGGATTGGGCAGAACCGGGTGTTGTTTTTATTGATGCTATTAATAAAATGAATAACCTTTGGTATTGTGAAACTATAGCAGCTACAAATCCCTGTGGTGAACAACCTCTTCCTCCTTACGGAGCTTGCTTACTTGGATCATTTAATCTTGTAAAATATATAGATCAAGTAAATAATAAATTTACTTTCAATTTTGAAAAATTTAAACATGATATCCCTCCCGTTATTAGGGCTGTAGATAATGTTATTGATCAAGCTATTTTCCCTTTAGATCAACAGGAATTAGAAGCTAGACGTAAGCGCCGTATGGGAATTGGTATTACTGGTTTAGCCAATGCTGTTGAAATAACAGGAGCTCCTTATGGAAGTTATGAGTTTATAAAAACTACTCATAATATTCTTACAGTACTTAGAGATACTACTTATAGATCTAGTATTTCTCTTGGTATTGAAAAAGGAGTATTCGATTTATTTGATAGAGATAAATATGTTGCAGGAGGA
>CEPX01198214.1_pt1 | contig 16096 bp, 6 predicted proteins | sample 361361 | NCBI WGS metagenome assembly CEPX01 (sample SAMEA2619974, study PRJEB7988) | marine metagenome | biome: marine biome (ENVO:00000447); feature: mesopelagic zone (ENVO:00000213) & marine oxygen minimum zone (ENVO:01000065); material: "saline water (ENVO:00002010), including plankton... | reverse complement strand
AACGATTCATTTTGTACTGTAAGTTCCATTAGATAACCACCAGTAACAGAACCATTTATGAACGCTCTGGATGCAGAATCATAATAATTAATACCATGCAAAGTTAATGTAGAGGATGTATCGCCTCGTATGGTAATTTTTTCTGCATCAGGATGATTGATAGTAATCTTACTTTCGCTTCCTGAACCTGCACCAATCATATATTGATTATAAGTAGTCATTCCTGCTTGACCACGAATAACAAAAGTTACTGTTGCATCGTTAGCAATTCGTGCATCTTCAATATGATTAAATCCTTTTGTTAAGGATTGCCACGGATTTGCAGAAGAACCATCGTCATCATCATCACCAGTGGGAGAAATATAATAAGTAACATCTCCAGTAATAATCTGGACATCGTTTGCATCTGCGGGTGTGTGTATTGCACTATAATATGCCATTTAGTGTTTCCTTAAATCAATCCAATTCTGCATCTGCTTCATAATGAAAAGCAAGTTTATTTTTATAACTATCAACCACTGTAGTTGCAGTACTCTTTCCTATAGAGTATATATCTGTATCACTAGCAATAATTGAATTAACTGTATGATTTACATCAGTTCCCACTTCATAACTTATCATTGTAAATGAACTTGAAGTGTTTACTACTGCGGGATTCCAAATCGTTACAGCAGGTCTTGCTCGTTTTCTTGTTCTCCAAGATGCATTTACATTTGCTAATGGGTCTATTTGCCAATCACTTCCCACTATCGCACCTCTTGATGTTACTGTGCCTGGAAGTATACCAGATTCATAACTATTTTCATAGTATCTTTCGCATCTTGAAATTTCATCTTCAATACGCATTTGTTGGAATGGTGTTGCTACTGAACCTGCTTCAAGTTGAACCTCTGCAAGTTCAAAACAAGGATTAACGGTATCTATTTCTGATGCAGTATTTGTTTGAGTTGATAGAGATGTTAAATTACCATCTACCCATGTATCTTCTTGTGCGGTGGTAGCAGACCAACTACTTCCGCCAGCAAGTGTCCAACTAATTCTTAATCCTGCAAGTTCTTCAAAATTCCACTTCAATACACTATCCTCTAATGGAATAGGAACAGTAATAGTTTTTCGTTCCCAAGTATTTGCAGTTAGTACAGTATAAGATGAAACATATGACCTGTCACGGTTACCATTTCTAAAAGATACAGAGTATGTACCTGTTTGTTTGCATTTTACATAGAAACTTAATGTTATACATTTTGCACCCCATAATGGTCTAAAGTCATAACCTTCTACACTATAACCAATATTAATATAATCTGTTGGTGATATATTACTTTGTGCTGTTGTGGTAAACACCTGTAATGTATTTACTCCAGGCGTTGAACTAATTCCTGTGCGGAATGGGTGCGAACTTGTTCCTCTTTTTATATCTTGTTTTGCAGAAAGTGATGAACTTCTTGAATAGAAGAATCTGTCTGATGCAAATAATCTACCATTTGAGATGTTATCGCTATTCGTATCTGTTGCTCTTCCCCACACATCGAAATTACCATTAATTATAACATTTTTGTCTGCTTTGTTTGTAGCGGTAACAGCAAATTTATTTGATGAATTATATACTAAAGTATCACCAAGACTTGGAACATTACAGGCGCCTTCACAACTAGCACCACAAGATTTTGTAGAATCTACATCTGCTAAATTTTGAAGATTTACTGTTAATATCGCTGCCTCTGATGTTGCTTTTGCACGAATCAACCAGTTAACTACAACATATGGTTGCATATTATTATGAGCAACTCCACCGCCTGCATTAGCAACATTGATTGGGTAATTTACTTTTCCGTAATCGTTATCGTCAGTACCAATATCCCAAGAATACCATTGATTGCCAAGTACTGGTCCATCTGATTGTACAGGAACTGTGGTTGTGTTGGCAGGTATGTCAGGAGATTCACTGACACAGGTATTACAAACACCATAAGTAACACCATCAATTCTACTTGCATACCATTCGTCAGTAGGATTTGAAGCATCATCTTTATATGCCATATATGTTGCACTATGAGAATGAGATGGCATTTCATTATAGGTAAGTGGATGTTCTTCTGTACCACTCACTGTGCCTGTTACTCTTTGTGATAGAGTAGCATTTTGAGCCATCACATCATTAGTAACATTTACACCTATTGGTGTTCTTCCTCTAAAGTCTGGAAGATAATGTAATGTTCCATTAACTGGTCCGTGGGTATCACCTAATAGTAATGCCAACTCTGGATAAATGGTATTACTAAATTGACTACCATCACATAACAACCAACCCTTCGGTATCAAAGATACATTATTTACATCACCACCATAAGGTACAATACTACCAACAGGTTGTATACCATCAAGTTGTACTAAATCGTGTCCACCGATACCATTTTTTAATCCGACATAATTTATAACAATTGCTCGGCTATTAGAAATACCAATTAATACACTTTTTCTAATTGTTCCTGTGTTTGATGGGGGTGTCTTATCTACGGTACATTGACCAGCCGTAGAGTCAGAAAGAAAATATACCGCACCTTCTGTTAATTGGGATGCTAATTTTACTACACCATTAAATACAACAGTAAATGCAGTTGCGTTTCGACTTTCTACGACACCTACAACTTCAGCATTTTCAGATGTATCTGCCAATGCTTTAACATAAGTACCAGATGAGTCTAATCTAATAGCATCACCTTGAGCAAAATTATTTGATTGTTGTACGGTTAATCGAGAACCGGCAGAACCTGCTCCCCCCGCAACATCCATTGTGCTATAACCCATTTAGTATTCTCCCCTAAACATCTGTAATTCCAAAATCGAAATGGTATACACCATTAATGTGTACTGCACCGGCTTGCCCATTAGTGCTTAACCTTGAAACATTAAATCCTTTACTTACACTGGCAACCCGAACATCTGTAGTTGCGCCAGCCGCACATCCTGTATTTCCTATATTATGTGCGAATGAACATTTACCTGATAAATCAGCATCTGATGCGTGTCCGTAATATGGATATGGAATCGTATCAAACTTTCCACCAATACCAAGAGTACCTCCAGATGCAACATAACCCTCAATATATATCGGTTGTCTTTGGTAATATCTATTAACTAAATTTTCTTCTATTTGTATTGGTCTAGCATCCCAATCAGTAGCACCAGAACCACCTTCAAGTTGTACTCTAGCCAAATCAAAACCACCTGTCATACCCCATCGAGTTGGCATTTCAAATTGAAGTTGTAACCAATTATAAGAACTATCGATTGCTGTTCCTACTGGCGAGCCGCCTGTCACTGCTGTCGTTGAGTTTAATCTGAATGTGTGTGATTTTTTAGTCCAAGTCGCCGGAATGGTTACTGAATGTCCAAATTCATAAGTCGCTCCACTTCCAACATCAATACCGACACAGGATGTAGCACCACCACTAGCAGAAATACCTAAAGCACCTCCACTGTTACCATCGAATACTTGCCATAATGATACTGCCATTGATTCGTTAAATGCAGTTGCACCACTACCACCTATTGAACCTCTAATCCAATAACTTAATGTTGCATAATCTTCTCCAGTTGTTGGTGCGAGTGTTGAAACATTTTCAATTCTATGTACAAGATATCCAGTTGAGCCTGGGAATGTATGGTCGTTACCATTCAATGCTCTAAGATACGAACCACGGGGCTCTGTTCCGTATGGTGATGTGTTTGGTATATCAGAAGTCAATAGATGGTCTATTTTTTGAACTTCTAGTGTAGTTCCGTGTGGACGAGTATCAATCATCCACATATCTGCTGTATATAACCAAGAACTACCTGTTGCAAATCTTGCTCCTGTTGTACCATTCCAAGCCGTTGCAGTTCTCATTCCAAGTCTACGGTCTTCTGCTCTTTGCCAGAATGAGAAATCACCATTAATAATTTTATTCTTAAATTCTTGATTCGGAATGAAACTTGGGTCTACAAGATAACCTGTATCATTAGAGGACAAAACAGTTGATGTAGTTGCATCTGATGTAGTACCTGTTGCAATTATATTACCAATGTAATTTACGAAAAGTCCTTCTTGTTCACCAACTGATAATAGTACTGGTTTTCGTACAACGCCGTCAATATTTGGCGCACTTGCAGTCCAACCACCAGAGTTTCCTACCGCATCTAGGAAGTAAACTGAACCTGTTTCCATTGTTGTTCCTGCGGAGCCGCTCCATCCAGATGCCCCTGCATTTTTTGGAGTCCATAAACTTAAATCAACTAATCCAGAAAATACAGCAACAAATTGGTCTGCTGAACTTCCTGGCGATGCATCTTCAACAATACAAATTACTTCTGAAGATTCTGGTGTCGCATTGTATGCCCATTCATAAGTTGAACCGCCTGGGAAATATCTAAGCAAATCACCGTGTGTAAATCCGTGTGCAACTTGAGTAACTGTTTTTCTGTTTGTCCATTTATAATTAAGATATGAATCTGCACTCATTCCTGTTGTTGGAACAGAATATGGTGCGGGTAAATACTTAAAGGTTGAATCGTGTGTTACACCCGATAGGCGGTCGCCGTCTAATTCATGAATCCTAACTGTTCCAAGTTTTGATAGGGTTATTGCTTCGGCTGTTATACCAGTGTCTGTATCTTCATAAAAGAATACTAACTTTCCTTGAGTGTCACCTGATTTTGTTCTTCTAATCTTCCATTCTTTCGTTTCAGCAGTTAATGTTGTTAGAATTAAATCAAAATCTTCATCTCTCATACATCTAAATTTTAAAGTTGAATCTTCAGATAATATTTTGGAGTCATTTCCAAATTCAAAATCAATATTTGTTTTAAATGCGTGGAAGGTCGAACCAGATGTTTCTGTATATTCGTAAGTTAATTCTTTATCACCCGATGCACCCTTAATAACAATACCTGCACCGTGTAATAGTGCATCATTAAGATAACCACCTGTACTGTCACCTGTATTGCTTGTTGCAAGGGTGATTGTTTTATCGTCAATCCATAGTTCTGAAGAATTTATAGTTGTGTTTGTTCCATCAAAATATATGTTACCGTAAAATCTGTGGTCACCACTAATTCCGTATGGAAGTATATTTTGTGCAGTTACTCTTCTAATTGAACCTGTTCCAGATGATGAATCTGCATAGGCAAAAGTATCTGCTCCCAGTACATAAGCACCAGAAACACCACCGCTTGGTCCTGGCAAGTTCTCAAAGTCAAGTGTTAATATTTTTCTACTATCGCTTACATCTGGATGAGATGCACCTGTTGTTCCGCCATCATCAATAAATCGAAGTCCATATTTCCAATCACCAGAAACGCCACCGCTTGCATCATATTCATTTTCTTGTTGACCAATATTTAATCGAATTAATGTTGTACCATCAATATTTCTATATTTTGCTAAACCCCAACCAGTATTCACATTATAAACATTAATCTTATTAACAACATCAATAAGGTCATTACTTCTCAAAAACCATTCGTTGAATGTATCTGAAAGTTGCAGTGGTGTTACATAATGGAGACTACTTGCCATTTATTCGTTATCCTTCAATAATTTTTTAAGAAGAGATTTAATTTCATTAAGTTCTTCTTCAATTTTATTTATCTTATTTTTCTGTCTAGATTTCTCTACAAACTTATCATATTCATTTTTATTTGTATTTATGATAGCATTAGAATCTAAATCTCTTACTAAATTCGGTTCGCCTTCTACTTTTATTTTTCTCATATTATTATCCATCAGAGACTAGTATCTATTGTAGAGTCGTACAAGGCATAAGATTTAAGATTTTTTACAATTGGAACATCACTCTTACTAGAATCGCCAATTAAAACTATCTTTACCATAAAATTGGTAAACCCATCTGTTTTCTTTAAGGAATATTTATATTGATAAAATTCATTCTCATCTATCGATGATGGATTACTAATATTGCTTGCTTCTTCTGTAAGTTCTTCAAAATTCTTTTCGTGTATATTTTCGTCAAGGGAAGAAGTTGTTTTTGCATAAACTTTTACATTTGTTCCGTATTTCATAGAGGCATCAAATGTAACATTAACAGAATTTGCTTCATTTCCAGTATTTACAACTTTACCGATATATCTAGAAACTGGTGTTGTTTCTGACGAGGGTGCTTCTGGTAAAAGTTCTTTGCTCACATCATTTGACATTTCATATTTACTTGTAATAATACTTAAACGGTCCATATCAAGAACAGGCGTAAGATTGGCATCTTTAGTTTCCATGATGGTATATACAAGAGATTCATCTTCAATAGAATCTTGGTCTGTTACCAAATTATATGTTTTTCTTTTTGAAAGTCTTGTAACATCATTTATGGCAAGTTCTATATCTTTTGATAATCCAGTATCTGTCATATAATGTTTAATAGATGTGCCTGGGTCAGTGTTATATTCTGTTAACAATGTTACTTCGTGAAAATCAGGAGATGTAACAAGAGTTGCATCCGCATTGATAGTGTCTGATGTTGCACCTTGCAGGTCTATTCTGTGATTGGCATTTGTAATGTATGTTGCTCTGTTCAATCTGAACATTATATTAGTATTTTTATTTTCATACCGTTTACCGTTATTTTGTGGTAGCCATAAGTTTCCAATATATGGTTGTTTTTCAACATCACTAATATCGGAAGAACCATCAGAGGTTAATCCCTTTTTACCAAATTCAGTTCCCCAAAGATTATATTTTGTGCTGTTGGTTTTTAATACAATAGAATATTTTCCAGAATCTAAAAAGACAGGAGTTGAAAATTCAAACCTAGTAAATTGTGCTACATCTGGTCCATCTTTACTTTGTGAGAAGTTTGATGTTTTTGTAACTTCTGATAATGGAATTGAAGTTGTTGGGTGAGGTGAGCCATTTAAAAGAGGTCTTAGTTCAATACTAAACGGTAAATTTCCAGTATCATATTGTTTGAAAAACAAATCAACACTTGTCGCAAAAATACCTTTTGGATATTGAGAACTATCAATTTCAAATACTTGTGAGAGTGGGTCGAAGTAAGATGCTACACCACTTAATACTTGACTTTGCGTAAGTTGTGATGCATCTTGTGTAATTCTTTCATTATTTACACTATCTCGTTTTGCAGTGATTTCTCTTGTTCCACATATACCGCCTTCTTGGGAATTGACATTACCCACAACATAAAATGCTTCAGCCGCTGTTGTTGTTGAAGATGCCGTATTTGTTTTTGAATCGGATAATCTAATTAATATTTTACTAGAAACATATGGATTATCATTTGGTATTTTAATTATACAGGAAGCATTACCATAAGAATCGGTACGCATTGAATTATCGCTTGTTGTAACATAACCATTTTTATTTACACTATATCCTAGCAAGTTCTTATTGATAAATGCCCAATATCGAGTATTTGGTTTCATATTGGAAGCAGTGAGAGTAATTTCTCTTTCTCGAACTCTAGGAACGATACTCTTATCAATTATTTTATCACGATGTTGTACTATATGTGCGTGGTGATGCGGATAATGGTGGTGATGATGTTGCCAATTGTGGTGATGTCCGTGTCCGTGTAACTGTGCAGACCTTCTTACTGGATTCCATCGTTTATGATATGAGTGTCTGTGACCCCAATGGTGTCTATGTCCGTGGAATCTATGTGAAGTTCTATGTTTGTGTCCTCTTCTTGACCAAGTATGGTGATGGTATGGGCGATGAGCATGATGGTATCCTGCCCAGTGATGTAACCACCAATGATGCCAAGCACCAAATCCGTGTCGAATGCCCTGATGCTTTCTTAATACTTCTGTTACATAAGGGTCATTAGTAGAATTATCATTTATTTTTACTTTTGGTGCTTTTGTAATATTGAACCAATCGTCCGATGAAGGAGAAAGTTTAAGATTACCAAGCCAATTTGTTTTAGAGAATGGATTTGGATTTATTGAAACATTACCTGTTAAGTTATTTACCGTGGAGGTAGTTGTTGAGTTTGGTGTCAATGTATAAATGTTATCATCAGATGATGTAATGCCAGATGGTAATGATTTTATTGTATGTGCAAACAGATTAATATTAGTAACAGAGGATGTGGGTTGCATTTGTCCTTTGGTCACATCAAATGAAACATTATAATCTGAACTTTCTATTTCTGCGGATACCAGTGTGGTAAAATCTTCTACTGCCATAGCATTAGTAAATTTATCTCCGTGTGAATTTGCTTCAATTTTTGCTTCTAGTTCGCTTGAAGATAATTTAGTGGTTTTTTCTAATGTTGTGATTCGTCCATCTAAATCACCAATCATTTCCATTGTATATCTTTGATTGTTGATATATTCTTGACCAACATCTTCTGCATTAAATGTATATGGATTCCAATGTAGTTTATACAATGGCATCATATCTTGTGGGTTATGTTCTGGTGCAATTGCGTTAACTGACGGAACACCCTCAAGAACTTTAAATTCTCTATTTTTCGTAAGAACAACCTTATCTACTCTTGGAAGATAATGTTCATAATCCGCAAAGAATAATTTACCGTCTTGTGGTGTCCAAGTTCCACGAATCTTACCGAATTGATTGGCAGCCGTAACGCCTGCATCCCAACCACCAACTTTAATTGGTCTAAAGTCTATTGCATCTGTAAGTTCTAAAGTCTGACCGGTTTTAGGGTCAGAGAATGTTGGAACAAAGTTATATGTTGATATTTCCGCAGGTAAAGTATTACCTGTCGTTAAACCAAATTCAGCAGTTACTCCACCATTATCAAACCCTGTTACTTCGTGGTCGCTGTGTATATAAGAATTTACAACGCAAGGATATTTTAATGTTGAGTAATCTGTCCAATTATCTGAAGCATCCCAAGTTTGATGGTCAAAATATAAGAATGTTACACTAAAACTCTGGAATGGATTTTCTCCAGGTCCACCTGTACCACCAACCTGTCCTCTATCTAAAATTATAGAACCGTGGTCGTAAAGATGTAGTTTTTGTCCGTTGTCTAAAGTAAACTTGCTTGTATAATCTATTCCAGATGTAATTTCTTTAACCGATTCAAGTTTGAAAATATCAGGATAACCTAAATTTAAACCGTAACCATCACCTATTCTAGAATTCCACATACTAGTAGAACTATCAGCATTTGCCACATTTGAAATTGATACGGTTTTTCTTTTTAGAATTTTCTTTCTAATATGATGCTGTGGATTACTAACAATTTCATCATCAGCATTAACTCTAAGTTGTGATATAAGATGTCCTTTTTTCGTACCTGACCAACTACTTGTTCCCGCCGAAGAAAGGTTAATAGTTAATACATTTGAATCTACACCTAGTGTGTTACCACCATAATCACCAGTAGATGCAGGGTTCATATCAAACAAATATCCGTCTACCGATACTAAATATTCATCAGTATTTGTAACATCATTTATGACACCACCACCTTCATTTTCTCCTTGCCAAACTGTTCCGTTTGGTCGAGTAACAGTTCCTGACCATATACCGCCCGCCTTCTCAAGAGTAACTGTAAAATCTCTTTGCATATAATAATCTAAACCTGTTACCTGTTTTACACTTTCCCCAACAGGAACTTTGAAAATTAGTGATGTTTGACCTTTATCTTGTAAACCTTCATTTTGTGTTTGTCCAGGCGGAACATAGGTTTTAAAGATTTTTAATCCTGATGTTGGGTCTGATATGTATGTAACATCTTTCATAGTATACAAATCATATTCAGTACCAAACCCTGCGGCTGAACCAAACACAATACTATTTAAATATACTCTATAAGTAGTACCTACAGCCAAATTTCCTTGTTCGTATGCGTGTGGAGAAATCTGAAATACTCTTGCACAACCGACAGGCACCATAGCACCTTCCGAATCAATTGTAGATAGGTTTACTTTTTTCCATTCTGGAAGTGGAGAACCACCAATAATATTGAATGGTCCGTTTGCATTTACAGAATTATTCATTGCACCAAGTGTTTGATAAAGAGGTGTAATACCATCCATATTATGTTCTACTAAAACATAATTACCAATATCAATATCTAAAGTTCTATCGTTTTGTTTTTCTGTGGTTCTTGCTCTTTTACCCACGATATGTTCGGTATTTTGTAATTCAAATTCATAGCCACGAACATATGCTTTACCTGTTTGTAGACCGACTGCCAAATAATTATAATGGTCTGTTCTTCCTGTCACACTGGGGTCCCATATATCAGAATACTCAACAGTTTCAATACCAAAGGGACGAACAGTATAGTGACCAGACTCATCGTATGTTCTTCTAGCAAAAGTTTCTTCTAGTTCTGCATAATCTGGATATTTTAAATTCTTAAAAGTCTCACCTTTAATAATTCGTGCGAATTCAAAATAATTTTCGGTGCTGAAGTCGGTTCTATATCCATTTTCATCAAAAATATATGGAATTTGTGTTATTTTTAAATTTATAGTAAATCTATCTGCACCAGGCGCATTATAATTATAAGAACCTTGTGATGGGTCTTGTAAAGTAATATCAGATGAAGAAGTTGTAATACTTCTTACAATATCAAATCCTACGGAAAGTGTTCTGTCAGCAGGATTAAATTTACGAATATCTGATTCTAATTCAAATGCAGGAATTGTTTGTGCATCATTTATTACAAAATAACCATCAACATAAAATAGTCCTTTTTCAATTGAAATTAGAACAGCATTTCCAGTTGGGGTAAATGTAGAAGATGTTAAAATGCCCAATGTCGGGGTTATATTTGGATTGTCAGACTTAATATTAGTTGTTCCCGTAGGAAATGCTTCTGTTGTATCCTTTGTGTCCTGTATAACATCTATGAACAGAATTTTATGAGGGTCATCGGTTGTTGAATCTATAGCGTGTATGACTTTACCAATTACTGTAGTTTCAGTATTTAAAAGTTCATCAGTTGTTCCTGCATCTTCAGTATTTTCAACTGTATGTACATATTCAATATTATATCCTATTAAGTCATCAATATCAACAGTAGATGAATCCCCAGTTGTTTCCAATCTAATAAATTTTAATGTTTGTTCGGTGACACCACCACCTTTAATTACAGTACCATTTTCAAACATATGGTCTGCAAACCTACCAGTTTGATTACTTAATATACTTTGTAATTGTGTTAGTTCTCTTGCTTGAACAGAATAGCCAGGTTTAAAGAGAATTTGAAGGAATTTCTTATTCTCATCATAGTCATCGTAGTATGGTTCTATATTAAATCTTGATTTGTCCAGTGTCATTTATATAACCTTCTAGAATTTCAGAATAATCTGATATTGTTCTCGTTGCTCTGGGTCTCGCTCTATGGGTTTCATATTTTGAGCATAAATTATTTCGCCAGTATTTTGTTTAATTTCGGGCGGTACTATACTATCTATAACAATAGTAGTAGCGGCAAGGGCGGAATGTCCTATAGAATCACCAGTATTAAATATACCTTTTACATCTCCTACAACCATCGTGCCACCAGTTCCATTATCGTTTACAGTCCAATCTAAACAAAGTCCTGTTGGTTCGCCTGGTCCCGATGTTCCGCTACCACCTGTAACTCCAATATCAATAGGGAATGTACTTGTAGTTAAAGCATCTGCACCACCAGAAATTCCCAATGACCAAGTACAGTTGTACGATGGAATAGTATTTATATACTTGTCATCAAATCCTGCTACTGCCGCTATTGCAACATCACTAAATGTCCAAGTATTTCCAACTTGCTCAAATTCAATTAAATCTTCACCAACTCTTGAACTGTCAATAGGTGCTTTAAATTCACCATTAATATTATTAACAATAAGCACACCGTGATTAGCCGACACGGATGGACTCCATTGTACGATTTTAGCATTCGCTTTTGTGTCTTTACCTACAACATATTTTCCTGCTGTGAATAATGATTCTGACAAAAATCCAGTTGGGTCGGAAGATGTAACTTCTAATCTTCTATTTAGTGTCTGTTCTTTTCCTGCTATTCTGTATGGGTCGCCATTAATATCTAAGTAGTCTGAATCAGTATCATTAAGAACAGGATTTTTAACAATACCGTATTGACGAATATCATTAGTGGTAATCCAATCAGAAGTTCCACCACTATCTTCTCCCTTATCAACATTTGCAATTATCAATAGGGTGTTACATTTTAATTCTCCTACTGGGTCTGAACCGTGTCCACCTAAAGGAGAAATAATTGCTTGTGGGTCAGCAGTTTCACCATTACTAGTAAGGTTAACAACACCAGTTGGTGTAAGAACTATATTTGCATAGGTATAGTTTTTTCCTGCATTTGAAACTGATATATTTTTTATTTTCTTTTGAGAAGTATTATTTGCATCATAATCATACAAATCAATATATGCTTCAGCAGATACACCATCACCATATATGTCTATTTTAGGTGCAATCTCGTATGCACTATTTTGGGAAATATCTTTAGTAAGCGGGTCAGTAAAAACTAATTCATTACTAGCACCACCATTATATCCTGTAATGGGTCTTCTTTGTCCTGCACCCGCCCCTGTCGTAATTGTCACAACCATTCCGTTATAAGCACTAGTTGCACCTGCGTGAGTGGATGCCAATTTAATTGCAGTTGCACCTCTTAAAGCGATTTCACTCGTTAAATTTACAGAAGGGTTGTGTGGTAGAACTAGAGGTGAATTGAAGTTTGGGTCATTTCCATTTGCAACAATTGGAATAAATTTTATAAATTCAATTCCACCTTTTTTTGCATTTGTTTGAACTTTCCATTGGTTATTGCTTTCTGTAGAATATCCTTTAGTGTTTATTCTGTCAACAGGCATCAAATTGTCATCAATAAAATATCGTAATTGTTCTGGAATGCTGTACATATATTTCCACACATAACCATCTGATGTAACAATAGGAGAATCAATTTTTATTCCAGAAGGTTCTACTGATGATAGTGTGTTATTATTAAACAAACATTTATATACATTATATTCACTGTTCATCACATAAAACTTTGTACCAAATAAATCTACAGTATCATCATACATCGTATATGTTGTATTGGTTGTCCAAGTGTGTTTTGGAATCATATACAAAACATTATTTGGGTCTATTTGTTTTAGACCAATAATATTTCGCCAAATATCGATATCAGTTGAACGATTATCCGTAAGACTTGGTATTGCTTCGTCTGCTGTCCACCCATCACTTTTACCTGCAAACACAAAATATCTGTCAGGGGAATTATGTTGAAACCCTTCTACAAAAGATTCAACTATTTGCCTTCTAATTCCAAGTTTAAATTGTGAGTTGTCGCCAGTTGCTGCCATTTATACTTCTCCGTGTATTACATTATGTAGGTGTGTTTGTTGAAAAATCTGTTATGATTCCACCAGTTTCTCCTCTGTCTATAAAGAAAAATGGTTCTACTAAAACTGATGAAAAAGTAGTTCCAGCCGATATATTAGTTATGCCTCTTGAGTTAGGATGTGGATAAACTACCCAATACGAACCTTGATGGTTAAAGTTTCCTGCATCTGCTGTTCCAAGAAAATAATATGAAGATGATGCACCAGATAAACTATTGTCTGCGGTGAAAAATAAACCCTGACTTAAATGATATAATGGTCCTGTTGTTCCAGAAGCACCATCCCAAGTTATACCTGTCGCAAGAGTCGAACCCGAAACATTATAATTAAATGCGTATGTGTTTCCTGCTGTTATCGAATCACTTTGTGCTGTTCTGCCTGGTTCATCATTATATACTAATCCCCAATATGAGGCCGCCCTAGTGTCTTCTGCAACATGTGCCGTAACTCCATCTTCAACTACTGCCCCACCACTAACTCCATCATAAAAACCAATATACACTGCTCCAGTAGCACCAATTTCGTGTGCAGTTATAGTATTGTTACCTTCTGCTCCACCCACAGCCTGAGTAATATCAACAGTTATACCAGTATTTGATGCACTGAATTTTGTATGATAATTAATTACTGTTGCCAATTCTACTGCTTGTGCTGTAGCGTGTAGTGTCGTATTAGCATAACCACCACTTGCAAATGTTTTACAATCAAGAGTTGTTCCTGATGTTGCTGAACTTGTTGAAGTACCAGACGAACCAAGAATATTTACAATAACCTTTTGTCCGTCTGTTGCTTCTAGGAAAATGTGGTCGCCTTCACCGACTTGTGCAATTCCCGGCACTCCAAGTCCAAATCCAATTTGTGCTTTTGCTCTTCCCGAATCTGGATTGTGACCAAATGGATATAAGTCTATACCTTGAGTGTTGTGTCTAAGATTTTCTACGGTGTTCCAAGTGTAGGGTGTATAGTGACCAAGAACTGATATTTCAAATGGTTTTGCTTGGGTTCTATATTTTGATACAACTGAATGGGTGTTCTTTATTAATACTTGATTGAATAATTTAGTTCCTGCGGGGTGTATCAAATCCAACACTGCATTCTTATAAGTTTTTATTGCCATATCCGTTCTAATTTCATAAGAAAAATCTTGATAATAATAATTATCAAAAAGTTTTTTATTTGAACTTGGATGTCCGTGCGTATTAAAATAATAGCCGGGATATACTGTTACGACATCAACAGATGCCGTTAAGCCAGCATTTACACCTCTAAGTGAGTTTATACTAAATGTTATATCATCTGAATCTCTATATGCCAATCCAGAATTAATAACATCAATTCCAATAATTCCACCATTATTATTAACTGTTACAATTTCACCAATAGCATCTGTACCACCTGTCGATGTTATTATTTTTATTTTTTCACCAACAGCATATCCGCTTCCCCCTGCTGATTCTGCACTCAAACCAATTGAAGAAATCATAGAATAAACACTTTCTTCAAATATTGTACTTCCTGTATTAAAATTTATTACTTTATCATCTGTAAACTTTCCAGAAATTTCATCAATGGTGAGTTCTGCAATAGTTGCTTGCGAATTTTCATATTTTGTTATATTTCTAACCATTGCTGTCGCAGTAATATCACCATCTTGAGTTTTTTGGTAAATTGATGTGTCTTTAGTAAGCCATAAATCTGCTTCGTGTACAATTGATGTTTTAATTGTTGTTGGGTTTATCCAGTTACCATAAGATGCTTTAAGCAAATCATTTTTTGGATAATAAAAATTATCAGCATCTGCATCGTATAAAATTTTAAGTAAGAGTTTATAAGATTTTTCTGTTCCCTTTGCTCGATAAAATTCTTTTATTCTTTTGATTAATCGTTTTTCGTCTACCAAAGAATTTGTAGTTTTGTCGTATGCTAGTGCTTTAGGAAATCCTTCAAGATATTGTGATTTAAAATGTTCAACAAATGCTGTCATAGTATCATCTATATCTGAAAAATCTTTTAGAACAAATGTGCTGTATAAGGTTTCATCTTTTTGTTGCATCCATTCATAGTATGCTTCTAAAAAAGCAACCATACGAGGATGGTCGGCGTTAACAAAATTTGGTAATTGTTCCGATACAAGAGAAGATAACGAAACAATACTATCTTTCTTGGTTGCAATATCAAGTAAGGTTGAAGTTGTTGTTGAATCTTGCTGATTTAATATTAATGCCATACTCATAAACAGTTATTCTCTTAATATATGCTTGAAATACCAGAAGTGCCGTGTCTATTTGATGTTGATTTATCTTCAACTTTAAGAACTACTGCTTCTGCATCATTTTTGTCTATAGTTAAAATTATACTTTGTTTAGAGAATATATTTTTACTAGCAGGTTTGCAATTTACTTTTATGTGCGAATCACCCATATATGAAATAGGTCTAAAATTATTGAGGTTAATCACGCCTGTTGTGTAGTCTACAGTTCCAATAGAATTATTGCCATAATATACTAAAACTTTTTTGCCGAGTGAACTATATTTAAACATACGAATTTTTCCCCAACCATCATCTTCAAAATAGCCATCAAATACAATATTATCATCGTCTTTATATTTAAATCCTGAACTTAATATTACTGGCATATGACCATCGTGCGGATGGTGTATTGGGTTTCCAAATTTGATTTTATAGTTTGCAGTTATATTTAATGTAGGAACAAATCTTTTTTGT
>CEPX01198165.1_pt1 | contig 16132 bp, 15 predicted proteins | sample 361361 | NCBI WGS metagenome assembly CEPX01 (sample SAMEA2619974, study PRJEB7988) | marine metagenome | biome: marine biome (ENVO:00000447); feature: mesopelagic zone (ENVO:00000213) & marine oxygen minimum zone (ENVO:01000065); material: "saline water (ENVO:00002010), including plankton... | reverse complement strand
TCTGGCTGCAGCTTCGTTTTCTGTTTCTTCAATAATGGGCCACATTTCCTTTTGCACTTCCTGCCTTCTTTTCAGAAATGCAGGTCTGGGTGGTTTGTGAAATTTCTTGCGACGTTTGCCCCTTCCCTCAAAAATTTCCATTTTGGCTATTTTATAACACGACGCAAAAACATGGATCAGCGTCTTATTGCCATGACTATACCAATAATTACAAGGATGTACATCACCAACTTTACCAATCCTTTGATGGCAAAAATAATAGCAATGACCAAGAGAATGTACAAAAACCAGTTTGAGGCTCGTCGTTTGAGAGATTGAGGAGCTTTGGAACCACTTTCCTCCCTGAATCCAGATTTAGGTTCATTTGTGATGGGGTTTCTTAATCTATAGACGTGGACCTCATACTCTTCATCAGCCTTCTTCGCCTCATCCTTATAGCGACCAGCCTGTTGAAATTTAGAACGCTGAACTCTTGGTCCTAATTGGGCCACAACTTCTTCGCGTTTGGTATCTATGTTGTTACTTCTCATCACAATTTTTATTTGTGTCGCAACATAAAAAGTTTGAAATGGGTGATCACGATGACTATAATTACAATGTGGGCCTAAGTCGCAATTTGTTTCAAAGTGGTAATGGTGACATCTTCAGAGGAAATGCAAGGCAATGGGGTTTCCCTCAAGACACACGCCTTGGCGCATCCAACGTCAATTCAAGACCACAGCTTCTAGTGTCTATGGACCAACAAAGAATGCACGATTCTAATCGTTTCACAGATCATACGCTTGTGTCAAACACAGGGGAAAAAGAAAAGATTGGTATTATAAGATTGCGTGGCGATGTGCGTGTTTTACGCAACAAAACACATTGGGATGCCCGACATCCCCAAAGAATAGATCGCAGTGGGGAAAGAACTGCTCAAAGCAATCGTGGGGCAGAGCGACGACATTGGTTTCGCAGGCCACATTTTATTGACAATAGTTTTACTCGACAAGAAGCTCAATTTTTTTAAATTTAAATTTAGACGCAGGCTCGCAGGCATGGTGGAGGATCTTTGGCCCACCCACAAGGATAGCTGGATGTTAGATCGCAACACTCCACCCCCACCTTGCACCACCATTGTGCACACGACCAAGTTGCCAGGTCCCACGTTTGCACAAAAATGTGCTGCCACTCAAATGGAGCGCAGACGTCGTCGCCAAGACCTGCGAGCAGCGCAACGCAACTTGGAAGAAACCAAACAACAATGCATTCAAGAGTTGCACAGGCTCAAGACCATCTTGTATCAGCAGCGTGTTATTGTGCAAAGCCTGGAAATGGTGGACGATGATGTAGACAGCACTCTTTATTATTATCGACGCTTTACTTTTGATCCACCTCCTACTCCAACTAAGTTAACAGTACGGCCTTCCACTGTTTTTGCTGGGCCATTGCTTGTCGATCAGCTTCAGTTGGTTGGGCATACATGACAATGTTTTCCAGATCTTGTGGGATTTCCACCATCTCTTTGTTCCCCCTTAATAAATTGTGAATTGAAATCATGCTTGTGTCTGAGGCCTTGACAAAACAGTTTGTGGCAGCTTCCTCTACATTTTCCCATACATTATCTCCTGCAGCATCACGATCTTCTGAAGATTCAATACGTACAATGTGAAACATTTGTGTGGATGCTGCTGGCTCACAATGAAAGTAACGCCTGTGAATCAAGTCATGTTCGTCGTCACCCCTAAAGTAAATGTAGGCAAAGGTTTTGTCGCCACTGGCTTCTTGAATATCTGAAGTAATGTTGCCTTCGTCGTCGTAGCGTGCTAAACGCTGACTTCCTTGCACCATGGACGTAGTCTGTTGCTTCTCTGCAACAGGACCATAATGACGCAAAAAATGTACCAACTGTTCTTCCTTGGGTTCAATGACATCTCCATGCTGTAACTCATTCAACTTTTGCAACTGCAATTTCAAGATGTTGGATTGAGAGACCACTGTCGAAGAAGAACTTTGTGGCGCAGCACTGTCATGAGATTGAGGGCTTTGCAACTGAGAGCTTTGCAACTGAGGGCTTTGCAACTGAGGGCTTTGCAACTGAGGGCTTTGCGACGCAACAGCATGCCCAGACACTGACGCAGACACTGGCGCAGATACTGGCGCAGATACTGGCGCAGATACTGGCGCAGACGCAGGCATTGGGTCTGGCGAAATACGTGGTAAAGGTTTGAGGGATTCGTCGCTTGATTTGCGTTCCACTTTGCTTTCCACTCTGTCTACTCTGCTTCCCTCCTCCTCTGCTTCTACTTTGTCCCCTACTTTGTCCCCTACTTCGTTTTCTACCACCTCTGCCTGAATTTTGATGGGAGTTTCAGAAGGCACCTCTTCCAACATGGATGGCGTGTGCAGGGAAATGTGAGAGGAAGGGATGGAGGAAAGGTGAGAAGATGAGACGTCAGAATCGTTGTTGTCATGAGACTGCTGCTGGTCAACTTCACATGCTTGCTGCGCAACATTCCATTGCTCTTGGGGGTCAGGACAAAGAACGCAATTGGGTGGATCTTGATCACATTTGACTTGCTGTGTCAGCTGCACATTGTCATCTTGCCAGCGCTGTCTAAATCCTGGCCACTCTTCCTCAAATTGGGGGCCAGTCCATACCCTCAACCCCCATGTCTGTGTCATGTCATCTCCCACAAAAAGAGGTTCTTGTCTAGGAGTTCGCACCACCCACACATTTTTGAATTGTTGGGGAGGGTTCCATTGTGTTCCTGGCACGTTGGCCCCAAGTTCCAAGAATTGAGGATTAAGTTCAAAGGGGCCAATAGGTTCGCCCATCCTCCAAGCGTTCCAACCAGCTTTGGAACCATCTTTGGCATTGCTGTCCTTAATTTGAAAGTACCCATAACCAGGTTGGGATTGCCCAAACAGTGCTTCAGGCGCCATGTCAGGGCCAGGGTTGAGGAGATGAGGCCCATATTTTCTAAGACGATGCCTCATGTATTTGGTGGAAGGCCCATCTAATTTCCATAGGGCGTGCAGCACCACATTCACCAATTCGCGTTTTGTGACTTGAGCCAAAAACTGTACATTGGGTTGGGTGGGTGTGGTGCTTGATCCCCTGCCTTGCATGTTGGGCTTCACTGTGTTTGGGGGGTATTCCACATCTTTGGGGCTGTTTGTTGCGTTTAGTACAGGGGGATCAAAGCGAATGGGTCTCAGGTACGCTTGGCGCAACGCTGCATCCAAGGCATCTTCTGCTGTGGAATTGTACACACTGCGCGCTGCAGGGCTTTTTAGGGCAGGGGTGGCAAAGTTGGGAAAGTAGCCCACCTTTTCTTGTGGGATGAGCTGTGTGGCGTCTTTTGCCAACAACTCCCCAACGTTTTGAGCGCGCTTTTCCAATTGATGTTCCAAAGCCACCTCTTCCAAATGCCCCACTTTGGATTTGAGTTGCGCCAGCGCTTTGCTGGCATCCCACTCTGTTGCATCCCCCAATCCATAAAACAGTTTGGGGGCATCTGTATCATTCAATGCGTGAATCATGGCCAAATTTTGGGTGTAGGTAACATTCTTGTTTTCTCTAAATGGCTCCAAACCCTCGCGCTGACGCTGCGCTTGAACGTGTGGACGTATCACTTCGTACTCTTGTCCTCCTTCCTCTTGTGGGCCAGGTGTGGGAAAGTAGTGGGGAAACTGTCGAAACTGTCCATTTTTTCCCCATGCAAATTGGGCCAACAATGGTGTGATAGGTTGAGCCATGTACAAAGTTGGAGGGCCATACTTTTTGCCAAGGTTGTCCAAGTCGCCAAAGCGCTGCCATCCATTCAAAACAGCTGGGCCAGCCCCTGCGCCAGCCCCTGCCTCTGCGTTTGCGTTAGCCCCTGCGTTAGCCTTCCCAAAATGTTTGTGGATGTTTTCCAAACAACGCCCCATGTCCAACGACTCTGCGCGTGATGTGATGGCAGCATCAGCGTCCAAGCGCTCCACCACACCATCCTGCAATTTCCACCAATCCATCAATCCCACCACCTTTTCTGCGTCAGTGGATTGGACTGACTCATACAAATTGTGAGGATAAGCATCAAAGCCATGCCAATGCCAAAACACTGGCTGCTGCCCCTTTTTCAAAAAGTTGGGCGTGCGCTCACGTTCCCAAATTGTATAAGCGTCAGCTCCAATGTGAAGGCGATTGGGCTGTAATCTCAGGGTGCCCATAATGAATTGGTACATGTCATCTTCCTCCACACGCTTGGGGTTCACTTTCCAAACCTCCTCTGCATTTTCAACCCCAACACCCATAAATCTCAAACGTCTGAAATCAGGATCTACGCGTAAATTGTCGTTGTTAATATGAACGTCCACAATTGTTCCCCTCACTTCCATCACCTTCCCCAATACATTTCCTTCCTCTTCCACCTGCATGATTGTGATGTTGTGTTGATTCCTGCGACGTCTTGGGATATAAATTTGGGTTCCCACCTTAACATTTACATTCCCCAACAATGTCAAACGAATGCAGCGAATGAGGGGAGGTTCTGGGTTCATTTCTACATCTCTTATCAGAGTATAAGCCAACCATATTTCTGATGCAGCAGATTTTCTGCCAGTCACTGGCTCTTGAGGCATGGTCTCAATGGCGTTGGAGATGAGGGATTGGCCGCGTTTCACATTGCCTTTTCCCTTCACTTCTTTTCCCTTGCGCACAACATCCAACCCTTTAGTAATCCATGCTTGGCCAGTTTGGAAGAGTTGACGTGCTTTGTTAATGTGATCTAGCGCGCGTTCTAGACGCCCCAATTTAAAAAATCGCTCGTCGCTCACTTTCAAATCTACTGCATAATCTTCCCCAACTTCCTCAAAGGCGTCATACACACCCATACGCTCCATGGCTTGGATGGGACCCTCAGCCACATTTGCATCATTTAAAAACCATCCTAAACGCCATGTACCCACACCCATGGGAAAAGGTCCTCTAATGGAACGCTTGTCGTCCCCCAACTTTTTCTCTTTGACATTTTTGAGGGTGCGCCTCAATTCCTTGGCACTATCTTTGCAACGCTGGCGTTGAGTTTGTGTACGTTTTTTTTCGCACTTGTCGTCGTGATCTTGCATTACTTTTCTAATGAAATCGCGTGCACCCATCTTGGGAAACTTGTCTGGCAAGGGCTTGAGGCCGTCGTCACCTCGCATGATGCGCCTGCGTGTGTGTTTGGAAAACATGATCTATTTTACATCTCACTTTAAAAAATTTAAACAATGTCCATAGTCAATTTCTCAGACAAGGAGGATTTGAGGAAATGCATGCGCAAGCTGCGTTCTGAAGCTCAACAAAATGCAACTCTGAAAAATGATGATGACAGCCAAAACTTTGAAACTGTGATGCAAAATCCCCTTCAATGGTTTCAAACATCGTGCATCCAAACAATTTTCCAACAATTTCATCACTTGATGCACCTCATTGTGGTGGAATGGCTGGAGCAAACTCAAACAAATTTGTTGCTCCCTTTCAAAATGGCCCTACCTCAAAAGTATGCGCAATTCACAAGCGACCAACCCCATTTTGTCCTCCCCACCTACCTCAAACACATGGAAGAGTGTCAGCACTTGTTGGAAAAGAGGGATGAAGCTTATGTAGGATTGAAGGAATGTATGGCGCAAATCATGACTAAGACAACCCCTATTGTGCAAGTCATGGGCAGTTTGGTGACGTTGCATGAAAAAGTCGAGCGCAATCGTCAATTAATACAACTTAGTTTATTGCAAACTTGTGTGGAGATGGCAGAGCAACTGCGCAGACATCGTTTATTGGCTGCTGAGAAATTGAAACGCGTACTACACCATGTCAAATCCAAGTACGTGCCCAAATATGTGGAATGCCAGACCATGAAACAGCCTCATCCCAGACAAAAACAATTTGTCTTAGCGTACCAAAATGTCGTGCAAAAGTATTTGGGGTACGTCACCCAATGCGCTGAAGCCATTGCAGACAATGATCAACTCTTGGCCACTGTGGCCACTTCCATTGACTTGCTCCATCGCCAACAGTCACAAGGTCATCATGAATATCTAAGTGAAAATATCAAGGATGCCCTGTACCACATAGACTGTGTGACGCGCGCTTTTCACAAGTATGTGTCATTGAAAACAGATTACTTTCGCCAACTTGATACTCCACCTCAACCTGACACCTCTGCCTTAAAAAGCAAAAAGCAAGCTTTGAAAATAGCCCATAAGGAATATAAGGACTTGTCACAATTGGAGGACAAGTATTGGAATTCTCAAAACTCCACCATGTCTGTCACCACCCTCCAACAAATCCAGATTGAAAAAAAGAAAAAAAAGAATGAAATTGCATTCCTCAAGGACCAATTGGAAACGCAGGCCACAGAATTGCAAAAGTGGCAAATCCATTTATTGGAGCGTCAGCAACAAGGAAGAATTCAAAAAATGACTCAATGTCAGCAGTGGCGCGAACCTTTGGAAAAGTTGTTGGAGGCCTCCCAAGCCATGGAAACACAAAATAAGGACGACAATGCTACACTGTCCTTATTACGAGTGGAGGTTCAACAGCACATGTTTTACGTCCTTCAAAACTTTTTTCAAGATTTAGAAATCTGTGCCCAACATTGTGCTAGGGACTGTCGCCAGCTTTGCATTCAAGTGCAAAAGCGTTTGGACACCATGAACATGCATCTCAAGGAATACTCTGATGCTCATCGTGCTTCATTGTTGCGCTATGCCATCCATCTCAGTGGCAATGATGTCATTTGGTACAAGAAATTTATGAAACAATTGGACATTTTAGACACTTTTAATATCAGTTTATTTCGTATTCAATACGCCATTGCTGCCACTGATGGTGTGAGGTCCATTATTCAAAATTTTCCAACATGATGACCAATGTAACTGTTAGGCCTGGCACCCCCTTCCCCACCAAAAGTGACGTTGAGACCAAACAACTTGCTCCAGATGTGGTGTTGGACATTGACGCCATCTACGACAAGTTTGTCAAAAAAGTGCATCAACGTTGGCGCAGAGAAGTGACTACAGTCACAGAAAAAAAATTAGCGCCATTGTTCAATCTCATTTGGACCATGGGTAACGATTTTTATTGGAAGTGCCTTCAAGCCAACAGAATGTCGTGTGAAAGTTTGAAGGAAAAAGTTGCCACACATTTCTTCATCAACGCCTATGCAGGCTTTAAAATTGCCAAGGTAACAACTGTCAAGGACGCCAAATTGTTCAAGCCACAACACAATCAAGGCAAAGCTTGGCAAATGGTTTTGCAGCTTAAGACACAAAAATTTTTATCATAACAAATTGAGGAACAAGTACCACAAGCCCAAGTATTGATACATAAACACTTCCACAAACTTTTCCTGTAAAGTTTTCAATTGTTTAAAACGTCTCGCAAACACCATAAACGCGCCAATGGAAATGGCCAAATTGATTCCTTCCACCCATGACTTGTCCTCCCCCCCTTCCCTTTCCTCCTCCAATTGCAAAATCAATGTTGTCATTAGGTCTTTATTGTCTAAAACTTTTAATTTTTAGTTGCTTGTCGCTTGCTTCTCCTGACTTTGCGACGTTTTAGCAAACGACTTTTGCTCATGTCCTTGATAATGGGGGGCACCTCTACCAGTGGTTTTTCCTCCACTTTCTCTGGCGTTTTCTCTAACGTTTTCTCTAGCGCTGGTGCTGGTGCTGGCGCTTCCTCTAGGGTTGTTTCTTCTACGTCTTGGTGAAATTTACCATGATAATGCATAATAGCTCCTTCCACACTGCTTGGCAACGATTGCAAAAAAGTATTGTGGGATTGATGCAAATTATTTAAATTGACATGCAGCTGATTGGTCATTTCTTCATAACGTTTTCCCCTAAACCATAAATACAACACCACAATACTCAAACACAATACAAGAATGGGCACAACCAAAGATAAACGCATTTGAGACACCAACCCTGCAAAAAGTCCTTTTACCATTTTTTGAATTCGCACAACAAATTTCCAACTCAATTTTAAACCATGGGTTTGAAATCATCTTACCAAATTTGGACTCGTTTTCAGTTTTGGGCCATCGCCATTTTCGTGAATGTCTTGACAAAGCATGTGGTGTTCAAGGACATTACAACTTGGAAACAAAGATTGGGAAGCGCCTTCATCATTTTCCTCATTTTATTTGCATGGCAACCTAGTTGGACCAAAGTGGATTTGAAGGACCCTGACTCCCCTTTTGATTTCCCAGACGTCTTATTGGCTTTGGCCATAAACGCCTTGGTGGGAAACTATCTATAAAATAAATCAAGAAGTGGTTGAGCAAAAAAGTTTCCTCGTTCACTTATGAAATCATGTTCTTGTCGTAGGGCTTTAAGACGATATCTTTCAGGGGCTTGGTTATACTCTATGAGGAAGGGATCCACCTTCCAGTATTTTGAAGGAATTTTTTGGATATCAGTGATGCCCAACATCTTGTTGTATCTATTCAAAATTAAATGGTGCAGTCTTTCAAATTTTTCAAATGTCGCGCTTTTGTTATAACTTAGTTTGCGCTTGCGTTGTGTGACAGGATCATGAGTCATGTACCACGCCAATGTGCCTCCCAACGCAGCACCTGTAGCCCCCAACACTTTGAGAAAGAGAGAGGAATCTTCTGCCACTTCCTCTGACGCCATGACTAAATCAGCATAGGCTTTTTTCCCTAATTTGGTATATTCCTGCCTTGCATTCAACACCTGAAGCTTGTCCATGGTGAGGGCTATTTTGGCATTGTCGCTAATTTTAAAGAATTGAGTTTTTTTGTCAGGCTTAAACGTCGTATTGGTAGTACCCACCTGTTTTACCTGCTTGATCTGACCATTCTTATTCTTGCTTATTACTTCCACCACCATGGGCATTGGAGTTTCCTCTACCACAACAACAAGCACATCGCCTTTTTTGACACCCTTGCGCTCTGTTGGAGTTAGGCGTTGGGTGGAATCATGAGCAATTTTGTAAATTAGTTCAGAAGATGGCAGCACGCCTCCATGCACCTCAATTTCTTTTTCATTCCATGCCAACAAACTCTTGGTTATGTCGTCGTAAAGCGCTTCCACATTTTGTGTGTGTTTCACTTGCTCTTGTCTATCTTTTGTCTCCTGGACATTTTCGTCGAGAAGTGTCATCAAATCTGACAATAAAATTAGGGTGTCCTTATCATCCTCTTTAACAAACAAATGGATGTTTGACACCAACCTCTTAAAATACTCTTGTGATTGTTCTTTTACGTCCATGATGGTGTTTCCATTAGTTTTCACCTCATAATACTTGTTTTGTGAAGGAATTAACAAAGCAAATCCCTCCTGTATCCTGTACACCAGCTGTTGAGATTTGAGGTCACCCAGAGTTTGTCCGTCGTGTCTAATAGTAAGTGTCGATGTACTTTCAGACCCACCTACAGTAAGGTGAGGCTTTCCATTTTTTTGTTCTGTTACCACAATACTGTCGCTTGGATTGTTGTATTTAACCCTAGTTGTGAGGGAGGTCCCTTTTAAAATTTCTTTGATCTGACTTGGAGTTGGTACTAAACTTTGATCATTGGTGCCCACAATACGTGCTCCTCCACCAGGTATTTCTTGCACTTGTATATCTTGCAACACATCCCCCATGACTTCCTTGTAATTGTTGTAAATGATTTTTAGTAACTTACTGTTATTACTAAACATAGAAAACAATGTCCTGCCATCTAGGTTGGGTACGTAGAGGTTAACAAAAATATTAAAAAATCGTAACTTTTTTTCACCCTCTAACACTTGTTGCAACTTTTCTTTTAACGCAGTGGCCACTATGTAAGGCTGGGTAGAGGTAAAAAGCAAATTCCCCTTTTTAATTTGGTCTTGTACGCCTTTCAACATGTTAAGACGCGTCTTCATATAATCGTACACTGCCTCAGCTTCAAAATCAAAACTGAAACACAGCGTTTCTTTATCACCCCTTGTAACTTCACCTAATAACGTTCCTTCATGTTGTATATATGTTTGAGCGTTTTCAACCACTTCCATGACAGACAACATGCCAGAGGCAGTGGTAATGGGAAGGGGGCGACTAAAAAGCTCAGCGTCCTCTCCTAGAAATGAGGGATCAAACTTCATTATAAGATCCCTATCCACACAACCTCCATTAAAAATAGCGTCAATGACTGCGTTATGGATATTGAATTTGATGCGCGCGTTTTCAGCTTGTTCTAAATCATAAGTGCCTGAATGCCTATACAACTTTTCCCTCAAATCTTTGGCTTGGTGCATGCATGAAGTGGGCCCTACAAAGAACCCCAACCATTTCAAAAATTCTGAATCCTGAAACAGCAAACTGCCCTCTTCAAAAGGAAGAGGTTGACCAATGGTTTGGGGAAGAGACGCAGCGTACTTGGCAGCCTCGACAAAGTTTTGTGTTAAATTCAACATGTTTTGTGTCAAATAATGAGCCATACGACCCAACGTCAACACTGCTGTGACTGCACGACAGCGTCTATTCCACGTCTCAGCGCGCTTTCTAGCATTCTTTTTACTGCTAAACATCCAAGTCATGTACTTGAGCAAAATACAAAAGAAACTGGGAGCTCGCCACAAAGTAAAGGTGAGCATCCCAGAGGTAAAATCCCACAACCCACCCTCATTTTCTGCCCAGAGTTCCATCCCTTTCCCCAACACCACATCCAAATCATACCACAACAACATAGAAACACGACCAGACACTCTTAAGAGAGACGCCACTTGACCCAAGTCTTGGTTGGGAAACAGGGCCATGATCACTGGTTTTTGAGCTGCAGTCACCACAGCCACTTTTCCCACAGTGATCATGTATTCACTATAATCCTTCCAAAACATTTCCAACCCCTTCACATAGTTTTTGCCCAACAATTTGCCCACCATCCACTTGAACCAGTAAGAAATTTGACCCCCCACCCATCTGGTAATGGGGGCAAAATATTGAAATAGAATTCTCATGCGAAGCAGGAATTGCGTCAGGGCAAACTGCACCACCCAGCTCATCACTGCTTCCTTAAATTTGTCAGTATGCTCATCCTGCCAAGATCGCCATGCCACTACAAAGACCATGACTGTCAAGACAAAACAAATAACTTGGTTCCACATTTTGATTTTCCAAAGATACGCGCTCAAAGTATGAATCCAACTCACCATCATGGAACCAAACTTGTCCCAAGCCTGACCCAACTTCATACCCCAATCTTTCTCAACTGTCTCAGTGTCTGGCACCAAGTCTTCCATAAAGGGTTCCAACATGTCCAATTCAGTGTGAGTTATTAGTCCTTTATCAATCATGGTGCGCAGTGCATGCCAGGAATCATACCAATGTTGAATACGATGCAAAACTTCCAAAGTAAAATACTTGGGACCAGCCTCTGCTTCTCCAAAATCTTTGCGCGCAGGGTTGGGCACTGTGTTTTTGAGTTGGTTGGCGTCCTTGAACGCTAGGAACCAAGGCACATTTTCCTTGTACACAGCCTTTCCTTGCAAATCTGTGTTTTTGCGTGCAATGTGTTCACGACAATATTCGTACAATTCCCTGATGTCGTAGCAGAATAAGCGTCCAGACTGATTGTGGAAAGGCATGGAGAAAATTTGAAACTTGCCCACAGGACCTCCTTCCTCCTCCAACATTTCTGTGGGGTCAGTTTCAATGGTGATGTACGTGCATCGAATGGCCAAGTTGCGTGCGTTTTGAATTTCAATGCCCACACGTTTTTCTTCAAATTGAGCTTCCCTAGATTTTGTGGCTGGGTGCACCATGACTTCTTTTGTTAAGTTATGCAGCAGGTTTTGTAAGCGTTCACTCACACCTTGCTGTTGGCCAGGCTTTAGAATTTGCTGGTGCATTTCAGAAATGATTCCTAATTCTGAAGGACCATTGGTTTCAAGTTGTTGTCTGGCTTTTTCGACAAATTTGGCTGTGGCTTGCGCGCGACTCCTATCATTTTTAGCTTGCAAAACCTCATCCATCAACTCCCTCAAGTTGGGTTTGTTTAGAGCTTGCGACGTTTGCTGCATGGACTTCAACAAAAATTGGAGACTGGGTGTGGATCTCTGCACAAAGTCAGAGGTTGACATTTCAAAAGTTTTATTAAAACAAAACAAATTCTCAATCATCCAACTTGACTTTGGCCGTCTGTATCACTTTCATGTGGCCATGGTGTAAATCCATTTTAAAAAGAGCCAGACCCATTGGATCCTTGTCCATCAAGCCAATCACCACGTCTCTGCCAGACAGTTTTTTCAGAATGTTTTCAAAGGTGGTGGTGTCAAACACCAAATTCACAGCCAACTCATACCCTGACGTTTGTTGAAACGCCAAAGCATGCACGTCCCCATCCTCACCATCCCCTCTGGGGTCCACCATGGATTTGGTGGAATTGACAAAAGCAATGGGCTTGGGCCCTGTATCAAGACCATCCTCCAAATCCTTGCGTTCGTGCACAATGGTGGACATGATGTTGCGAAATTTCTGCGCGCGTTGCGTGGTGGGATCACAAACGCCAATGGTGATGATTCTGTGAGAGGTGAAGGACGCGTCCAAATTCTGGTTATTCTTCCACTGCTCAAACTTTTGCGTTTGTCCCTTGGGCACCTTCACAACAATTTGCACGTCGCCTTCCTCACAGGGCCTTGAAGTTGAGTCAACAATGGCCTGAAGTTCGCGCAGGGGCATTTGAATGAAATGGTCAAACTTGGTGTTTTTCAGCAGTTGGAATTGAGCTTGGGAATGAATGACTGGCGATTCTGTAAAAATGCAATTGCGCACTTGCCCTGCAGGAAAGGTTGCCATTTGAACATGGGTCACAATGCCTTCCCCATCCAAATCTGACCCCACGCCAGTCATGACCAAGACGTGTTGGGCTTGAGCGCTCTTGAGCTGGCCATACAGTCTTTTGGCGTCCATGTGCACTTCAATGGAAGAGGGTGGGTCCACATTGGGGCGAAAGACCATGTGCATGGCCTCTGTTTGTGCCTCCACATGGATGATGGCTGCTTTATCCATTTGCGCCACAGACACAGTCTTGCTTTTCAAGTCCAAATGCAGCACCACGGCCGCAAATCCTCTCAACATGTTGGCAATGGCGCGTAAGTCATGTAGACTGCTCAATTCTAACTTCCACTGTTCATTGGCACGTAATTTAAGCGTTGGGGCGTTGTCATCGCGTCTCTGGCGCTTTCCTTGGGAATTATCGTCGTCTTCCTCATCGTCTGAAGTAAAGAGCACGCGTTTAAGACGACTGCTTTTTGGTCTCAACTTCACTGGCTGTTCCTGTTCGTCGTCTGAGCTGTTCGCCATTTTTTGTCAAATTTCGCAATTCTGCCAAAAGTGCTTGTGGGGTGTTTGTTCCATCTTCCTCATCGTCTGAGTCGCATACACTCAAATTTGGTTTTGGGACAGCGTCCAATTGCCCAGAACCCACCAAACACTCTTTGGTCCAGAGAAAAATGTAGCGTCCAAATACACAAGTCGTGTCCCAATTTTTGCCTACGTACACACCACAGAGCCACGTGCAAATGTAGTCAAACATTTTACACCAATCCTTTAAACTTTAGACAATGAAATTTAAATTTAAAAATGGACGTGCGTCGCAAACTTTGGATTTTTCTCAAGCTCAATGCTGGGAAATGATTTGTTACAGACTTGAAAATAAATTGGGATTTACTCCACACTCCACTTCTTGCCTTCAAGGGTGGCACAACAAAAAGAAATTGAGGTTTGATGACGTGTTGGAGAATGATGTAGAAGTTGTGGTGGCGCGCGTTCCTTGCACCAAACGCCACATTCCCCTCCAAATTTTAGAGCAAGAATTCCACGATCGAGCTGTCGTGGCATTGCATACCACCCCTAACTTGAGTGAGGAGGAAAAATTGGATTTGATCATGCAACAGTCCATGACTTTGTCGCGCAAACGCAATTCAAGGTCAAAACAAGTTCTGAAACCAAATTACCAATGTCATTATTGTGGCGTTGTTGGACAACATTTGATTGGGGATTGCCCCATGTCCAAAGAAAGACCACACTTTATTCCAATGTACAAACGTAAATACCCTGGAGGCATTCCCAAATCCAACTTGCGTCTGGCGCAAACTTTAGACGAAAAAGATGTGGCTTTTGTGAATGATGAGGGCGAATTTGTGGTGCGCTACTAGCTTGAACTTGCGCTCATACATTTTGGTCTTTGGTATGTTTTAAACAATAAGTGTGGGTGTGAAATGGAGGCCAAATCTTCTTCATTTTTCCCTCAATCAACATGTTTGTAAGTTCTTCTGCGTACAAAATACACTCTTCTACACTATATTGTGTTATCATCAAGTCTTTTTCTTCAAAAGGACCAGGATGAGCCCATTCTGTGTTTTTTAGAATAAAGACGGCCAAAGTAACTGCAGTCTTAATAAGATTGGTCCATGGACTTTTTATCTTGTAAACAGCAAGAATAATGTTAATGACAAACAGCCTCAAACCTCCCATAATATGCCAAAGTTCAGCGTCTGGGTTGCTTGTGAGGGGTTTTGACCAATTTTTCTTCCCCTGCGTCGCTCGTTCCCAATCCTCAACGTTTTCTTTTATCTCAATAACACGACAAGTCATGGAAAGAATAAAGGCTTGACCATCAGAACTTTCCAGGAAGGGTTCAAACGTCCAGGGCATTTTGGGAGTTTAATTTAAACATTTTCACCCATCAGAGAGGAACAATGTAGACGATATTTGCTACAAAAACTGTGTCTACAATGCATTCTACGTATCTGACGTATTTCATGATCATCTCAGGCGTCACTGTTAATGAACATAAAGACGACGATTCGTCCCAGTTCCATATCACACTTTTCAACAAAAAGATCTCAGCTCGCTCCATATTCATGTCACCAGTTCGTTCGTAATGCCTAGTTATAAAAGGCTTGATGTTTTCCAAAAATAAGTTTAGACCTTCCATAACAATGCATAATTCAGCGTCTGGGTCACTTGTTAAACAATCAGACAAATGCACGTCTATTTTTGTTTTTTCCCATTGTCTCATGGATTGTTTTATAGCAATAACACGACATGCAATACTACGTACAAACATTGTAGAAAAATCATCATCCCCAAAACAAGGTTTAAGTTTAAATCTTTGGGTCATTTGACAGAACTTTGAAAATTTGTTGTGTTTTAGGTAAAATGAAACGTATTCAAAAAAGGGGTTTGCAAATCTTGCGTAAATTGTACGATCGCAACCCTCGCAGACATCAACCCATTCTAAGATTGTTGACAGCCAAACAAAGAGCTTACTTTGAATGGTTGGGAACGATTTACCCAAAATCAAGGCGATATGGCCTCAAACCACCATCTTCGCACGATAACAATTCCCTCAATCGCCTTGACAAAATGAAGGAAATTAAGAAAATTGTCAAGAAATTTAAGAAAGCCAAATACACTTGCATGTTCAGCCCTACCTGCAGCATTAGCGAAATGTTGTGTCAAGCTGCGCGCACTAAAGCCATGTTTTTGAACGAATCTTTTAATTTTAAGCAAATTGGGTCAGGCTCAATACATGGAGAAGCTTATTTATTGACCAGAGGGCGCAAAGGCATCAAAGTCAATATTAGAAAAAAAGGACGACAACGACAGCATTATGATGTACACTTTGGAGAAGCCAACAACATCAAGTTGGCAGCAAAGTTGGTGCCAGCGAAGAATTTCAAAGACAAAGACGCAGAAATTGAGATTGAAATTATGAAAGAATTGACAAAGTTGTCACAAAAGGGATGGCCTCATTTCCCTCTTTTGTATGGTGTGTTACACTGTCCTTACTGTGCGTACAAAAACAAGAAATTGAAGAAGTCCCAAACTCCAAAACAATGTATCATTTTGCTCAATGAGTTTGCCAGTGGAGGCGATTTGTTGCATTGGGCTCAAACTTCTCACAATGTTGAGGAGTGGCGATCTGTCACTTTTCAAATTTTGTTCTCTGTTCATCTATTTCACCAAGGAACTCACAGAGTGCATGGGGATACTCATGGTGGTAATTTTTTAATACACGACACAACGCCCAACAAACCAAAGTTTTGGCGCTACAGTTTACAAAGTGGCGACTTTACTGTGCCCAATTTGGGATCGTACATTGTCATTTGGGATTTTGGT
>CEPX01125814.1_pt1 | contig 16134 bp, 27 predicted proteins | sample 361361 | NCBI WGS metagenome assembly CEPX01 (sample SAMEA2619974, study PRJEB7988) | marine metagenome | biome: marine biome (ENVO:00000447); feature: mesopelagic zone (ENVO:00000213) & marine oxygen minimum zone (ENVO:01000065); material: "saline water (ENVO:00002010), including plankton... | reverse complement strand
GAGCCGTAAAAGTCCACGAGAAGTGGAAGGCGGACAAAAAGAAGGACGAGGAGGACAAGATATGAGCAAGGCAGACAATGCCCCCATAGAGCTAAAGACCTAGTCGAGCCTAAAGCTCGGGTCCCCTGAGCCCCCCCGAAAGGGGGGGTGCGCCAATAGATTTCGATTGTTATTTTTTATTCCTTCTTCTTAGGTTTTTAACCCGTAAGCCTGTATCCCGCGCGTCCCTTCGCGAATTCGCGCACGCGTATCGCGAGAACCTTCGTGTAAATTCGCGTATTCACGAACCCGCGAAACCCGCTTCGCGTATCCCGCATCGCGAAACCCGCTTCGCGCATCCCGCATCCCGCATCCCGCATCGCGCATCGCGCATCGCGCGTCGCGCCCCTTACGTGAAAGACCCTGTAATTCGGCAATCGCCGAACAGGGGCTGCGAGATTACGTTCACGACATACGCCCGCGCGTTCGATGCCGTCGTCTAAACACAAGCTATATAAGCTTCCTCGCGTGTAGTGAACCGGTGAGATGAATGAAAAATCCCACACACGAACAGGTCGCCCTCGTGGTCGCGGCGCTCATCACGGCACTCACCGAGTCCGTGAAGACGCTTCGCGAAATCGAGGCAGCGGCAAGCAAGCCCATCGTGAACGCGCTCGTACAGGGTGCGAACACGGCGGTGTCCGTGAAGGACAACCTACCCCTCGCGTTAGCGGCGAAAAGTCGTGGCCCATTTGCGGTCGCGATGCAAACGCTGCTTCGTGGGGGCACAATACGCGACGCCGAAGCCGCGTGCGGTGTGAAAACCGTTCGCCAATGGTGTGCGAGTATGGGCGGCGTGAAAGCCGCCCGTTCGTGGGCAGCGAACCACATACACGAGCTGCTCCCTGCGATACCCACATCGGGTATCGCGACGGCACTCCCTGCCGTGAACGACCCACGAACACCCCCGATGCCGTCGCTCGCAATCACGAATGCGACCGGCGGCGACGAAATACACGAAGCGGTTCGTGTAGCCGGTGCGTACTGCAAGCAGCGGTTCGTGGACGGAAAGGGCTTTCGCATCCGTCACGATGTGTTCGCATTCGGGAAAGCCGCCGATGGCGGTCTTTACGCACTCATACGGGGCGTGAAGAAAGACGGGACATTCACGAATGTCCACGCCCTGCTCGAACACGATGGAAAATTCGTGTCCGTGAAGCAGGGTACTCACGGATGGAAGGACTCCATCCTCGTGAACGCAACACAAATGCCGCCCATCACCGTGTTCGGGGGCGACGCGAAGGCAAAGAGCGACCCTGTCGGGTCGTTCTTCGCATAGACAGGACACGAACGGGCAGCCCCTTCGGGGGCTGTCCACCACGAATATGAACCTTCTCGAATGTTCGTATTGCAATGCGAAATTCTTTCGTGTTTCTACACACGAACGGCACGAGCATCGCTGCCGCTACGCGACCTTTGTTCGCGAAGCGGTACGTGGTCGCACACGAAGCCCGCGATAGGGCTACACAAAACGCGATGTTTAACACCGTCATCGCGTTGCGTCCGTGTAGCTCCGCGAAAGGCGCTCACCCGCGAAAGGTGTTCGCGAAGAACCTCGCCGCACTCGTGATGAACGGGCGGATGACCACGCTTCGCGAATACCCGCGAAAGGATGCACCAAATCATCGTGTATTCGGGAACACAGGTTCGTGAACAATGATGCGAATGGTCGTGAAAACAATTCGTGAATGCTATGATACGAGCAGAACACGAAGCGTATTCGCGAATGTTCGCGGAGTTCGCGAACCTTTTTTTTATTTTTTTTTCAAATTCGCGAATTCGCGAATTCGTGAACACGCGCAACGCGCTACGCATACACGCCAAACATCGTGAAATCGCGAAAGGGGTACAAAACACGAATTCGTGAATCACGCGCGAACATCCGCAGAACCCGCGAAATCGCGTACATTCGCGAACCCGCGCGCACATTCGCGAAATCGCGCGCACATCCTTATATAGACCCTATATAAAACTTCAGATTCGTGAATTCGTGAACGCAGACTTGTGTATTTGTGTGAACATTCGTGAAATAATCAGCTTCTCCATACGTTCCCGTAAGTCATACACGCGCTTTCCCGCGCGCCGTTTCGCGAATTCGCGCATCTCGCGCGCTGCTTCGCGAACATTCGTGAATTCGTGAACATCTGGGTGCTGCTGGCTTCGCAATGTTCGTGAAGGGGGTCAATGTTCGTCTTTCTTACTCGGACATTCGTAAAGAGTAAGTGTGAATTCGTGTGTCCACGAACGTTTTAGGAACGTTTCGTGAACATATATGACTATCCTTCGTATAACCTTATGTATTATATGAACATATATGTCTATGGAACATATAGGTATATGAACATCGGGAGATAATAATGACTTCGTGAACGTTCATAGAATATATGAACATATGTGTATGGAACATATGTGTATATGTTATCCGAAGGAACATTCACAAACCCAGATGAACATATACGTGTTATATGTGTGCAATGCGTAAAAGTGGCTCGAAGAAGCGCCGCTGGCGGAGGCAAGCGTGAATGTCCTTTGCGTCGTATGCGCCCGCGTTCCATCGGCTCGTCTAATCCAAAGCTATATAAGCTTCCTCGCGTGTATGGAACCGATGAGCGAAAACGACTTATCAGGCGACAGCGACCTGTCGTGTTGCGCAGCGTGTGAACACACGTCCTGTGCAGATGCGACGGCGATATGTTCGGGAATAGCTGCTCCGGTTGTTCCCGTCCTAAAGAAATCGGTTCGTGAACGCAAATGGCGCGAGCACACGATATTGGATGTTTCGTGGGAACACCCCGTTCGTCCTTTCTCGTGGAGCCTCGCGGAACGTATGAAGCTCACCGATGACGAAATCGCGGAGTGGCGTACCGGGTGGTATTCGTACCTCACACGAACAAAGCACATTCGTGAGGAAGAGTGTCCATTCATTGCGAACCACTTCCTGATTGACTCGTGGGGTGATGCTGTCCGTGAAAAGGGGCGGCTTATCACGAACACGGAGTGGGGCTGCTATGCGAAATGGATGCTCGACGCATATAATGCGAAGACCACAAAGAGCAGGCTGTTGGGGGAAATCCAAACACGAAAGATGATGCGAAGCTCACCTTCGTATCAGCACAAATTGGAGCGCTTCGCGGACCGCAGCACACGCACGAATGTCCTGTTCGGGCATATCACGGGGGACAGGTGGGGCAATCCGCTTCTCCTGAAATCGCAGGAGCTTGCGAATGCTCGTGATGGGATTGCGAAGGTACAGGATGAGCGCACATCGGGAATACTCGATGCACTTGCGGAGAAGGGATGGGAGGTTCGTGATTAATACGAACATCCCGTTCCTACGCGAAATACCCGAAAGGGGGGCTGAACCCTATGGTTATACCCCCATCGGAGATGGGGGATATAACCTTAAGCTTTAAAAATCGCACTTTGGAGAACGCGAAAATGAACACAAACAAACCGACCGCCGATGGGGACGATTTCGTAGTGGAAGCCTGCTACGAATATGTCCCGAAGCCCGCCTTCACGCTTTGCGTGGAGTATTGGGACGGTTCTCGTTTTCACGAGGACTATCTCGATGACGAATGGATGTATGCGGATGGTGCTGCGAAGCTCGCGGCACTTAACCCCGTAGCACGACGGGTATTTCTCGTCGCCGCGAGCGATTACGCGAGTGGCTATCAGGAGTCGTACCTGTGAGCGCGAATGGATGGATTGACCACGCGAAGAAACACAACCCACATTCGCGAAAGTGGATAAACCCGAAACACAAGCGCGCGAATTCGTGGAAGCGCTTTCGCTGCGTGAAATGCGAAAAGCCCGGCCAAACCGAGAAAGGACTAACTTGTTCGTGGTGCAGCCGGAAATTCGTATCATCGGGAAGGGGGCGTTCGTGGTGAAAGACTACGCGAATGATTCGAGATATTTCCTGAACCACGCGAAGCCACCCGAATGGGTGCAGGCTGCCGGCTGCCTATGTGGTCGCGAATGCACCTGTTGGCTTCACGATAACGGGTGTTTGTGTAATAATTGTTTGGACTTTGGCGACCGCGAAGTTTTACGCAAATCCCGCGAGGAGAAGCAGCGTTCTATACGGTTCACTCCCCATCGAAGATGGGGTAGTGAACCTATGCTAATGATTTGGCTGATGATTACACGCGTATTTGGGAAGTAAATATGACCGACAACGAAACAGAAAAATGTGAACATTGCGACAGCGAACCCGTCGCAGAAGTCGTGTTTTTGGGATGGATGGAGCAAACTCCAGCATCACTATGCGATGACTGTGTGGGCGAATTACAGGAGTGCGAATATTCAGGCACCCTACACGAACCGGATGCGAATATGCACGAATTGGACGACGAAACACTCGTTTGCACCGAAGTTCGCGAAAATGTATGCTCGACCTGCGAATGGTCGAATGAGTTGTGTATCACCGAAAATATGCTGGTGATGGGGGACGGCGACCGCGTTTCACGAAACCATATGGATGATACCGCCGTTTGCTACGAAACAGGCGACCGCTGGCATTGCGATGATATGATTTACGATGAAAATCACGGGGAGTGGTTTCACTTGGATTTCGCTCCCGTACAAAGCGAACGCTGGTATCGTCGCTTCTCGCATATACTATGCGAAAAGTACACAAAGTATCCCGTGCGAAACTTCGTGGGGATTGAGTTTGAAGCCGAAGGTGGGGACACGATTGGGCAGGACGAGTGGACACGCGAATACATCGCAGAAGCGAAGGACGATGGCTCCCTTTGCGATGGAACGGAATATACTACACACCCACTACGTGGAGACGATATCGCGAATGTAATTGACGAAATGTGCGAGCGATTGTGGAACAACGATTTCTCGCTTGGCGCCAACATAGGCTGGCATTTTCATTATGAAGCGCAAAAGTTTGGGCGAAAAGCACAAAAGAACATTTGGACAGCGGTCGAGAAGTTTCAGGATGCCTTCACGAATACCGGCCCCGGTTGGGATTACTTTAACGAGATGATACGCGGTTATGCGGAAGCGTGGGGTTCACAATATCGTGAATGGGCAGGTGCTTGGGCGAAAACACAGGCACAATACCCGTATAACGAACACTATCGCAGATACAGGCCACGGCGTTCGAGCAGCCCACGAGCATTCGTGAACTTTACACCAATGCGTCGTAATAACGGTCGCAGGATAGAGATACGAATGTATCAACCCTGTTCCGTGCTACGAAAATGCAAAAACTACGCGGCATTGGGCGAAGATTACAAGGCATTCATACGATTTTGGGATGAGTTAATTCGCAAAGCCGCATACAGGTTTAATGACCTGCAATTTCCCGATGGGATGGACGAGTTTGCGACGCAATTTTCTGCCCCCACTCGTGGATGGCTGATGTCGAAGATACCTACGAATACACACAATGGAGAATAAACACGAAATAAAATGTGCGAAATACAATTTGTAATAGGCGAGAACCTAACGAAATATACGATAGACGATTTCCTGCACCTGCTCAAAGCGGGTAGCTACGGAAACAGGGACGCGACGGGAATATTTGGCGAGAACGGCGTTCTCCTGAAATGGAGTGAGGCGTTTTACGAGCTTCCATTCGAGAAGAGCCGGCAGGTTTGGACGCGACTTGCGAATGCGAACACGCGATGGCTCATCGGACACAACCGATTGGCGACGCAGGGCAACGAGATGCTGAAGAAAAACAACCACCCATTCACGAATGATGTGTGTTCCGTTGTTCACAACGGGATTATAACAAACGACGACCACGTGAAACAGCGACTTAAACTGAAATATCCCGAACACACGGACAGCGCAATCATTCCCCATCTCATCGCCCACTATTTCGTGGGTGAAGTGGATGAAGTGGATGCGATTAAACTCGCGATGGAAGAGCTTACAGGTAGTTATTCCATATTCGTGAGTATGCACGCTTCACAAAACCTATACTACCTACGAAATTCAGGTTCTGCATTCGAGTTTATGCGTGCAGAAAACAGCGAAGGCGAAATCCTGATATTTGGAAGCACGAGAGCATCTAACTTGGCGGATATTGGTGCGAATATAAAGAACGGCGTATTCGCGATTGATACTTTGCGTAGCAGAAGCTCCTTCACACCTGTCACGGGACACATATACCAAATACTTATTCCCGAAATGCAGATACAGGATGTGAAAACATTTACGCCAAATGCCACCGGGTACGGCACCGGCTTCACTTATGGGAATTCTCACCATCCCATATCAGCGAAGGACGGCACGATTTGGGCGGGCAACACGAACGGGGGAATAATCACAGATACGAAATCAAACCGCCAGCGCAAACGCGAAGCTAAAAAGATTGTTAGCGATGCACTTTCGGGAAGCGAATACGAAATCGAAGATTATTGGATGCTCGTGATGGATGAGATGGATTACCTTTCGGGTTTATACCTGCTCGAGGATAACATAGACGCAGCTTTTCAGGAAGCGACCGCGAAATTTAATCACAAAGGACAGCATATAGTGATTGAGAACATTCCCGAAACCGTCGCTGAACACTTTGACCTGTATTTGCGTGCTCGCATATGGCATCCAGAAAATGCGGTGCTCACGAAAGGCAGTAAAGGGATGTGTAATATGACGGTTTCGTATAAGGAAGTCATTGATTTCGTCGCGAATAATAAGATGACCGAGCGCCACGCGAATGCGGGAATAATCACGACGTGATACGATGGGAGTTTATAAATTTGAAGATGCTGTGAAGCATCCCGAAGGGATGTGTGAAGATTGCAGCAACATAATAGGAGCTGTTCGTGTAGTCGGAAATGACCCGCATAAGCACGAAGGAAAGGGAATTAAACTTAAGCCCCAATGGGGCGGAAAACACGCAACACTATCACTATACTACGAAATCCGTAGTCATACTGACCCCGAACACGCGAAGAAATTTGTGATAGAAACCAAGCATATGTTCGTGAACCTGTGCGAAATTGGAAAGCAATTACCCTTCGTTCACGTTGAAAGACAGGCACACAATGAATTTCCCGAAATCAGGAAAGAGTTAGATGCGAAGGGAGTGCCACGAATGGTGGACATAGACGGCGACTTATGGTGTAAATTCTGTAATTGCCACAAAACGTATCACGCTTACGCCAATGGTTCGTGGGTATCGCCTGCCGAATCCTGTACAAATCCCGAATGTGTGAAGAATGGTGGCCCAATAGACGAATGGCAAAAGCATATTGATAACAAAGTTATCTGCCCCGAATGTGAATGGCGTATGCAAAAAGGAAAGTGCGTTAACAAACTATGTGAAGTGTACCTATGAGCGATTGTAAAAAAAAAGGAGAACCAATTAGTGAAAAAATGAATGACGAAGAAATAGGCTTCGGTTCACGCCCGAACGAGAGCGTGTTGCAGGAGCGAATGGACGGCTACGGTGGACGCGAAAATATAACTTGCGACAAGTGTGGGGACACGAAGGTTCGCGATGTAATGCTGCGCTTCGACCGGATTATAACGAAGATGAAACACATATACTGCCCGCATTGTGTTGATGAGTGCGGGTGCAACGGGTGAGGTAAAAAAATATGCAAACATATATACTAAAAAACGAATTACGCGAAGCGAGAACACTACCTAAATCGCAAATTAGCGAAGCTGGAAATCGCAGGGGCGACAGGTTGAATGCGATACTTTCGCGAAATATGGGAAATGCGAATATGGTAAGCGGAGTGTTCGCATTCGAGAACAAACCCGCGATAAGATACAGGAGAATACTACCTGCCGCCACCGCGCCTGCGCGACCGGGACTCGCGAATGATGTTGGTTTTGCTGACCTGCTTCACGATTGGATTATGAACGGTAAGGGCGAAGCCTTCGTATGTTTCTCGAAAATAAATAAGGCGAACCTACGTGAATTACAACCATACAGGGTTGATACAAATACCTTCTTCTTCTTTAACGGGAGATACGGGACAGGCGATATGTGGGCGGCTGTTCGCGATGCACGAAATCGTGGACGGGACATCCCGCAAGTTATTCACGATGCATTTTGTGAAGTAGGAACCTACACCACGAAGAATAATCGCAATGCTCGCCGGAAGGAGATAAAGAAATACATAGGCTCTCTCGATGAATGGATGAACAGCGACGCTGAAGAAAGGTTCCCCTTCGCGAATAAGGTAATTTATGAAACTCCCGAAGAATTAGCATTGCCACGACCATACAGGATTTGGGTATGGGAAGATGGAAATACATATTACGATGAGTATTTTAAGTCAGGCTACCAAACGGGAATAGGACAAATATATTTAGAGCATACACCTGTGTGCTATCTTCCTGATGGCGACGAAGACCTCCCACGATGGAGAATGTGAATGAATAGATACATATTTATTCCACAAACTCGTGCGAAGCGTAGCCGCAGGTATATATGCTACGCAGAAACTGACGAAGAAGCGTGGGCATCATTGCGAAAGGACATAAATCTGTATCAGGGCTGGCTCCTTCAGGAAGTGGACACGATTTACGGAGGTTCATACGATGCCGGACAGGAATGATATATACAGGGGGTATTGGAACGAGAGCCGGTGGCTTCTGATAAATGCGTTGACTTCCCATACCGGAAATCCACAACACGCAAGTGAAGTCGCACAAAGATATTGGGATGATAACTTACGGCATCACGATGTGGAAACGATATTGCGATGCGAAGAATGGCTTGAATCCGAAGATGCGTGGGCGAACATATCACGCGAAAGGGAACGGCCAAACGGCGCAGCGCCTTCGCGTTGGCGTTCCGAATTCAGGAAAGTGGAGAGCAATGTGTTCGATGAGAACCCTTACAAATACTTTGTGGGCTTGGAGTTAGAAGTGAACGATAGTAAAGTCATAAACCACATACGTGAAACCGAGTTATCTCCTGATGGAACCATTACTCAATCTCCCCAATCATCACAAACGAATTGGGATTGCGTACACGATGGCTCTTTAAATTGTGGTAGCGAATTCAGGCTTCGCGAAGTATACCAAGGCGACCAAGCTCTCGATGAAGTCAGGAAGTTTTGTGTATTCCTTCACAAGCGGGGATACAAAATTGACGATACCTGCTCGGTTCACATACATATAGATGCACGAGATATGAACCTGACGTCCCTGAAGAACCTGATAAAAATGCACCGAAGATACGAAGATTTTCTATATGAATTTGTGCGCCCATCACGAAAGGACACTCGCTTCTGCCGTCCCACGAAACGCACAGGCCCCGCAGCGAGTACGGTTCCGTATTCATTCGAACCACTTAATGCTGCGATGCGTGCCGAGAACCTTCGTGATTTCAAGCACGCCTACTACCAATGTGGCGACCACACTAATGTTTCTTCGCAATATGAAGAACAGGAAACCTACAAGTATTACGATGGTAGGTATTGGGGATTTAATGTTCACAGTATGTTCCTGAATGGAACGGTTGAAGTGCGACATCTTCACGGAACAATTGACCCCGATGTGATTAATTCGTGGATGATGATTAACTTGGCGATGGTTCACAAGGCAAATCAGGGTCTTACCCGAAGGGAGCGTCGCACTTTGGAATACAGTAATGAACCTACATTGCGAGAGTTTATGAACCTATTTCCCGATAATATACAAGTATTATTCGAGAAGGGGCACGATAAGGAGCGTATGTTTCGCAAGTATGGGAAGAAACAAAGGGAAGATTATGTATCAATTTAAGGATACATTTATATACCACGGAGTGCATATATGATAATAAACACAAACTATTGGAAAACGGACAAATTAATACCTACTGAAATTAGTAAAAAAATTCGCGATGCTTCGCAACGGTCAATGAACGACCTGTTCTTCTCACCTTACAGGAATTCCGTTCTGGAAATTGATGATGATTGGCTATCAATACGAATACCACGCGATTATATACTGCTGGAAAGCGGCTACGATTTAGATGATACGACTGTGCAGGAACGCAAAGATATGTGGAGTGATTTACAATCAGGGACAAATATGAGAGATGTAATTGGAGGAATGCTAAATCGTCAGGTGGCGAGCGAAGCGGCGCTAATTACGAATAACATAATGGATGACTATATGGATTATATGGGTATTGGAGAGTTAGCGAATAAAATTGTTCGCGATTCACGAGCCAACAGCCGTGAATTCCTGTATCCGGCGGGTCAATCTCTCTCACACCGCCGCATTAAATATGAAGATAATATTTGGGAGAAGATACACGATGAAGAAAAATAAGATACTACGAAAATTCGTTAGTGAAATAGACAGCAGCGATGGGGACTATCTGGACATTCGCTCTATTTTTACTACCCGACAGAAAAATGTGTATACGAAACTTGAGCGCACGATGGATGTGCTATTCTCAAGTAAAAACATTTACGACGGGTTAAGCGAAATTATAGAACAACACGAGTTAACACAAAACGAACAGGTATTTGTGTTGATGATACTAAAGATGTATGAGGTTGCCTTTTCAGCATTTGACGAATCAAATATGAATGAAGTGATGGAACAGATGGCGACTACACGACCGCCGCCGATGGGCGACAGTCCAGAAGTGGCGTAAGTATTTTACATAAACATTCACAAATGGTTTATGTAAAATACATACGACGCCCCGATGAAGGGGGAGCCGAAGTATCCGACATTAAATTGCGTTTCAATTTATGAAATTTATAAAAAGACAGCGATTTATAGGTGAAAAGGATTTCTCCCCGAGGGGCGACCTGAAACGCGCTTTACAGCGCGTTATTTGCGAACGAACATAAATAAACAAACACGAAAAAGGAGATGAATATTATGGCTATTACACGAAGAAACACCAGAACAGGCCGCGGTTCAACAAGCAACCGTGGACGCAGCCCCGGCGGAGTTAAGCGCGACGTTAAATACGATATACTCGCGCAGGAAATCGTTGAGTGGGAACCCAATAACTTTGTTGAGGTTTCACACAAAGCGTGGGCCGCGGCGGGCTCGTCAGCGCCCAGCGGTGGAGGAAAAACCAAGGGAGAGTTTTACTCAATCACTCGCGGATATTACGCGACCGGCACCGGCGATGTTGAGGAAGGAACACCAATTTACACGAAGTCAATTACGATTCCGACCGAGGACGAAGTCGTGGACAACCTACTTACGGCACTTGATAAAGTAGTAAGTGGTTAGAAATGGATACAAACTTTAGCGAACGGCCCGCAGGTATTGTGGAAGCGTATGAGAATTTACGCTCTATAATGCGGGTGCATTCGCCAATGTCCCATTGGGAGCAGATGCGCAACGCACTCGACGAATTGGGAAAGAACATTTATGGTTCTTACCAAAATCGCCGGTGAATTGTGGGACTTTCTGATTACAGGTTGGGGTAGTTATCTGCCCTTTTTCCTGTATTGGGGAGCAGTAATACTATTTGCGATGAGTTTGTGAGTATGAGTAAAAAAGATATAATGAAATGCGGTTGCGAAACCGTAGCCGATGAAATGAGCATCCTGTATATGTGCGAACAGCACGAATGGATGCTTTGCGATGATTGGGAAATAGAGAAACGGGAGTAATATGCGGTATCACATTATGTTTTCCGACAGGATAGTTCTGAAGGACGGCGGAGTAGTAAAATACGATGATGTCGTTCTTCACGAGCCGACCCACGAATACGACATAGGAACACGAGAGAAGATGGGTTTAAGTAAAAACCCAAGGATGAATGACGAATGTTTAGAAGATTTTATGCAGGGCAGATTTGTAGTCATTCTGGAAACAGGCGATACGTATTTTAAAGGCGAACAAAAATACGCGGAAAGATGAACAGCCCTGAACATACCCTGAAAGTCATTCGCGACCCGGTATTATCCAATAGCGGATTTGACGGCGTCAATATAGAAAACGGGGTAGCTTCGTTCATATTTGTGAATGAAGCATTAGTAAGGTTCGCGACAACGGGGAGCCACAATAGTGGTTCCCCAACCTTTACTATATATTTTTTTAACTACGATGATGCAGCGCACGCTGCACACGAATGCGATGTGGATATTAATGCGGGCTTAACTTTTTTTTGCGATGAAAGATTTGAGAATGTAGTTAAAACTTTTTTTTTAAAACACTTTATTACCGATGAGAATATTCACGAATTCGTGTTTCGTATTACCGCGAATCCACTTAAGAATTATCCCGGCACCTTTCTTCGTATTTCTATCGCGCTGCACGATGTTGACTTGGAGCGCTACGCGCACTCACCAGCTCAGACCGAATTACTACTCGGAGAAATAAATAATGAATGGAACGAAGAAGAACTCGAACTCGCCCGCGAACTACGCGCAACGATTCCCCTGCTGGAGAAGCCACTTTCCCGCGACCAGTTTATCGCAACATACTGCGACAAATTTGGTAGGGATAAAAAATACCGAGCGGAATCTCTGTGGCTCCAAAAAGAGGAGGTAGGTCTTTATGGCTACGGTTGATATAACAAACGATTTATCGTGGGGAACCGCGAAAGAACAAGAAGCAATGTCTGCATTTGAGGCACACGCACCCGCCGACAAATGGCAGCCCTTCACGAAGATGGGAAAGTATTCCCACTTTGATTTTTGTGCTATCGGAAACGACAGGAAACACCAGCTTGCCTTCGCGGAAATAAAATCACGGAGATGTAAAAGAAATACATATCCAGATACGATTGTCCCATCAGTAAAAATACAGAAAGGTCTGGAATTGCTGAATCTGAGACATAAAGTATATGTAATTCTAAATTTTGAAGACGAAATTTGTTTCGTCGATTTGAAGGATGCGCAGATGAGATTTGGATACAACGCGCGGACAGACCGAGGGGCATTGGAATTGGGTCACTATGCCTTTATCCCGCTAGACCAATTTGTGGCCCTGGAGAAAAAGGAGAAAAATGACAGCAAAAAAGATAAAGCAGTTTGATGACAGGCTAAAAAATGTTGAGCAATGGATTGACCATCACGAAATGCCACTCAGTCATCAGAATATATCAGAGAATCTAAATTTTCTGGTAGATACAATTCGCGAATACAAATCATATATGGATAATATGCGCGAAGAGATAGAGAGACACAGAAATACCCTGAATTCAGTAGGACAATTTATGGATGATAAGGAGATGCTGGATGACTGGAAAGAGTATTTCGAGAAAAAACAGAAGGAAGCCGAAGAGGCCAGTATAAAAAGCCAGGAAGAAGAAGAAGAAGATACAAGTTAAAGGGGGGTATATAAATGACTAATTTGCACGAACTACACAAATATTTTGAGAGCTGCTGGGTTCTCGGTAAAAGAGATTCCATTATCGAGAACAACGAAACCAGGATACTTTCAGCCCTACTATGGGGAATATCAGGCGTATCCGTATGCATACGGGGAGAATCTGGAAGTGCGAAGACAAAAATACTGAACGCTACATCAACTCTATTCTTTGGTGATGCGGGATTAAATGGACGGAGTCCAGATATGCTACTGTTGAATTCTTCGTCCGCCAAAGGCCAACTCACGCCAGACAACGCAGCATATATCGGTCAAACGTCACGCTGTGTTATACCTGAACTGCAGAATATCCTAACTTCCCCTCACCTGGAGGCGATGATTAAATTATGGATGGAGGGCAGGCCATATATCTATTCGCGCAGTGAATTCGGCAAACGTATGATAAGATTGATTTTAGAACCTAAACCAATTCTCACGAACCTTGCCGACGGAAACGAATTCCTACCGGAACTCCCGGTAGAGATGCAACGTCGCGTAGTTAGTCTCCCGACGTTCTCCAGCAGGGTTCTAAATGAAAGAGTCCACCATATGAAAGCGAAGAGCAGATTTCTGCCTGAGCACGAACTCAATCAACTCACCAGGAGAGAAGTTACACAACTCAGAGAAAACTGCAGAAACGCTATGAAAATCAAAACCCGCGTCATTAATCCTGGAGCCGACGTGGTCAGGAAGACTATCCCTACTAGATATACTATGTCAAATACTTTCATTGGTTACTACTTTGATGTAGTAGAAGCAATTACTAAATTCCATCACAAGAACCGGCTCACCGACGGGAAATATATATTTTCCACTCCCGAAGACAATTACCTCGCCTTTGTGTTGGCTGGCAATATCTTCAGGGATATGTCTATTGGTATTCAGCCACTTGGAAAACAGATAATCGAATTTGTTCCAAAGGCAGAAGTATGGGGAGACTTGGTGGGTGAGACAGAAACTGATTCGGTTCATATCGATGAAATTATTGATTTCCTTTCGGATGAAGGACTCTCCAGAGCAAAGAAATTAGTTAAGATAGTTCTAGGGAGGCTTGTAGATACTAACTTCCTGCGCAAGATTCCCAGAAAAGATAGATACTACAGAACGAAGGACGTCAGCTTTGAGCAGAGTGTTGACTGGAAGGAGCTAGTCACGGGCTGTGTGCAAAATGTGAATAAGCATTACCCGCACCTTGCCGATGAATACTCAAAGATGTCCTTACACAGATATACGGATCCCTACACGGGGAAACGTAAAGATATACCAATGATAGTCAAAGTCTACGGAGGTAAAACTAACGATGAAACCTGAAGAATATAAAGAATTACAAGAACTATATAATAAAAATTTGGTAGAGGTAGACTACCACGAAGTAAACTACCTACTTAAATATATAAATGAATCGGAGCGTCTCCCGAGCAATAAGACGCGAAGAGCATTCTATGCGTCCGACGCTACAAAGTGCGAACGCGCTCTGGCCTGGGCAGTCACAGGGGTGCCAAAGAGCAACCCAGAATACTCAGTCCAAACACTGAACATTTTTGCGCTCGGAGATGCGGTTCACGAGATTATGGAAGACAGATATAGGAAGATACCCGGCTGGAAATTCTATCCAGAACACCCAGGGGAGATTAACGTCGTCCACGAGGACAAGCCAGAATTCCTTCTCAGCTACAGAGTTGATGGTGTTCTACTCAGGGAAGATTGGGCAAAGAAAGACCTATTCGGTCTGAAAACCGATAAGTTCGTCTGCGAGTTTAAAACAATCGCGGACTTCCCTTATAAAGTAGGGAGGAACAGACAAAAAGAAGTATACTGGTACGGTGCCGAGATGGTACCTAAACTTGACCACTTCGCGCAGCTGCAGATGGGTATGGCTGGCGAAGGAGCAGAATATGGAATTCTACACTACCACAATAAGAATAATGGAAGTGAAGCAATCCACGTAATCCGCGCAGACCCAGAATATATAAGTGATATGATTGACAGATTATGGGACATTCAAATAAATGCGCAGAAAGGAAAGATACCAGACAGGCCCTTCTCCGCCTATCCAAATAAGAATCGAACGGGTCTGATGAAAAGCAAGACCGTGGATGGGGAAATATCCCGAACATCCTGGCAGTGCACGTACTGCGATTGGAGAGACAAGTGCTGGGAACTAAATGACTTCAAGGTGGAAGAATGAATCGATTCAAAAAATGTTGTGTTAGTGGACCAGTCGAAGTTGAGATGTTTGAGATAACTAGCAATCCAGTTTTAGACGATCCCATCGCAGCTACGATAATCTGTAAAACCTGCGGACTGGAATTCCAGGGCGATATGAGACCCTCGGACTGGGGGGAACAATGAATAAACCGTTTGAATTACAGAAAAAGTATGCTGAATTTCTAAAGTTTATTGGTGTTATTGAAAAGGGCTACGTGTGGAATACGCGCCATTTGCGTTGGATTAAGGAGACGGAGTAAGAATGATGTTAAGTGAATATATATATGAGAAAATGGTAGCACTGGGATGCGTGACAACATATTCAGTAGCTACGCGGAAAGTAACAAAAGAAGATATAGAATATTGGATAGTAGAGTGGTACAAAGATAAATACGGAAACATTCCACCGCTATGGTTAGCTGATAGAGAGAATGATGTGAGAATATGAAATTAAGTGAATATTTAGATGGACCCAATTTTTGCAATGTGTGTGGGCGGTGGATGTATCCACACGCCTCACACTTGTGTAAACGCTGCCGTGGAGAAGGAGACGGATTATGACAGAACAAACTCTTATCTGGAGTTTCCTCTCCTTCATCGGCGGAATGGGAATGGGAATGG
>CEPX01192428.1_pt1 | contig 16135 bp, 15 predicted proteins | sample 361361 | NCBI WGS metagenome assembly CEPX01 (sample SAMEA2619974, study PRJEB7988) | marine metagenome | biome: marine biome (ENVO:00000447); feature: mesopelagic zone (ENVO:00000213) & marine oxygen minimum zone (ENVO:01000065); material: "saline water (ENVO:00002010), including plankton... | reverse complement strand
GCACAACAATCGCCCTGCCTCTGGTGGTCTTGAACTTGATTGAAGCTGGCGGCAGCGCGAACCTGCCAACTATGCTTAGCTTTGATTTGATCCTATAAGTGATTATCCTCTCTTCATTCTCCTCCAAAGAATCTATATCCCATGCAATAATAGTTCCCCTTCCCTCATGCTTTGTTACCTTGCTTGGCTGGATAGTGCCTATCTTAAACTCTCTCTCAATCTGTATTATATTGGGAATTTTGTCAACAACCTTAATATTGCTGATAGGTTTCTTGTTTCTGTTCTTAACCGTTAACATTAGGTTTAGCTCTGAGATTCCATCATGCTTTTTCTTAATCTCCCTTACAGTTTTTAATACAATGAGCGGGCTCCTAAAACCATAATAAGAAAGAACTCCTACAGTCACCAAAATAATAATCAAGAGCAGAGGTATATAGTTGGTTGTAACGTTTATTGTAACAGAGCCTTGCGCAGGCATGTTAAGCTTCCATCCAAGGTAAAGCTCTTCCTCTTTAATAACAACTGCTTTAGGTTTTGAAAAAACAAACAATCTCTCGAAAATGTTTGTTTTAATCCTATAAACCTCTTTACTTTCAGTATTGCTTGGATTAGTTAGTGTAATAACCTGTTTAGTTCTTAATAACCCTTTGTCAGTCTTTACCTCTTCAATGAAAGGCTCAGTATAACCTATTACCTGATATTCTTTAACAACTGTAAAGGTTTTATTCTGCACAGACACGGTGGTTATCAATGAATCATTCATAGGTGGATGAAAAGGGTCAAGCACAACTGTAAACTCTTCTATTTTCCTCTGCAAAGGCTCTAAAGCAATGCCTGACTTCTGCCCATCAACCAATTCGCTTTTAAGCATTAAGCTCAAATCCCCAATGTTCAGCAGATTCTTATTTTTAAGGCTGATCTTGATAACCTGCTTTTGCCTGGGGTCCAGCTTACCATCATTTGGTATATCCACTGTTACAAGAACATCCGGCTTAAACTCTGCCTGATGGTATTCCCCGGAAACCAGGTTTAGGTTCAGTATCTTTCTTACCTCTTCATCGGTTTTCTCGGATTCAATAACAAGCTTGATTTGGTATCTTCCCGGCCAGACCTTTTCAGTGGGATATACTTTTAAGATGGTTGAGACCTCTGAATTTGGTTGAACCAAAATCCCAGATAATCTGTGTGACTGGGGGCTGGTTTGTACACTCCATAAAGAGAAATCTGGGAGAATTATCCTATACCTGTTTTCATATTCAAGGTTATTTCTTACTGTGACCTTATATTCTGCGCCTTCGTTAACGAAGATGGTGGTCTTTATTGGCTCTACCTCTATATCAAACCCGTACGCAGAAACATAAAAGGAGCTTAATATAAGTATAACCGCAAATAAAAGACTTCTTCTTAACACAAGTTACCACCTCTGGTTTACATGGCTTGGTTTACTGGTATTTAAAGGTTTTGAATTGGTTTGTCTAAATGATAAATTTTATAAGCTGTATATGTTTTTAATGGAATATGGCTAAGAAAAAGCAGAAAAAGAAAGAAGCCCAGGAAAAAGATACTGATAAGGCTAAAGAAGAGAAAAAGCCGGATATAAAAGCATCTCTTTCAAAAGAAAGGGTGTTAACAGAGGCTTCTGATGAGGCCAGAGAGCTTTATAACCAGAGCAGGTATGGCACTGTTGTGGAAGATGGCAAGGTGCAATTATCGCTTTTAGAGGCTTTATACTTAATGGAAAAGGGCAGGCTTAAGGTGCTTGATGGCAGAAACAAGGAAATAAGTTCTGAGAAGTTCTTAAAGAACGCACAGAAGCTGGAACCTAATTTCTGGGTTAGGTATAGCGTGTTTAAGGATATAAGAAACAGGGGCTATATAATCAAGACTGCATTAAAGTTTGGCGCTGATTTCAGGGTTTATGATAGGGGTGTTAAGCCAGGTGAGGACCATGCAAAATGGGTTGTTTATCCTGTGCACGAAAGCTCAACTGTCACATGGTATGAGTTTGCTGCTAAGAACAGGGTTGCTCATTCAACTAAGAAGAGGCTGTTGATAGGGATTGTTGATGAGGAGGCTGACGTAACATATTATGAGATAAGGTGGTTAAGGCCTTGAAATGATACTTTCTGAGGAACAATATAAGAAAATAGAAGAGTTTGCTTTGGATAAAGTAAGTAAACTGGATTATAACCATGATCATACTCATGTTATAAGAACTATTAAGTTTGTTGAAATTCTAGCTAAGAAGGAAAATGCTGATGTTGAAGTATGTAGAGTAGCTGCTTTGTTGCATGATATTGGACAGTCTGTTGAACGTGAGAATCATGAAGAAAGAAGTACGAAGATGACAAGAGAATTTCTGAGTTCTATGAATTTACCCAATGATTTTGTTGAAAATGTTTGCCATGCAATAAGATGCCATCAGACTTCTTATGTTAAGAATGCTAAGACAATAGAAGCAAAAGTGGTTTATGATGCTGATAAGCTACAAGTTGTGGGTGTTTTTGGTTTTTGTAGGGTTTTTACTCATTTTGCTGTTTTTCAGAATTTTAATTTGAAAGATGCGGTTGAAAAGGTGAAAAGTACACAGGGAAAAAAGATCTTAAGTCTCCAAACGAAATCTGCAAAAGAAATGGTTAGTGAACCACACAAATTAATGAAAGAGTTCTATGAATTATATGATAAATGGGATGAAGTCGATTTCTAGATATATTAGTTTTGAATCATATAAATATATTTAAACAATCGATTTCTACTTTATATAATGCTTAACAAAGAGGATGTTCTAGAGATAGTGAAAAGGAAAGGGCCATTAATACCTGTGCAGGTTGGCTCTGAGCTTAAGATTAGCATTATAATGGCATCTGCGCTTTTGGCTGAGCTGGCTGATGATAACAAAGTAAACATTTCTAACCTTAAGGTTGGTGGCAGCCCTCTTTATTATGTTAAAGAGCATAGGCATAAGCTGCAGGATTACTCAAACAAGCTGCATGAAAAGGAAAAGAAAAGCTATGAGCTTTTGAAGGAGAAAAAGATTCTGAGGGATAGTTTATCAGAGCCACTTACAAGGGTAACGTTAAGGGAGATAAAGGATTTTGCTGTGCCTTTGAATGTGAACTATAAAGGAGTTACTGAAACTTTCTGGAAATGGTATCTTCTTCCTAATGCTGAGGCTGAATCTTTGATAAGGAAAGAGCTTAATGTTGTTAAGAAGGAAGAGAAAAAGGAGGTTAAGGAGGAGATAAAGCAAGAACAGAAACCCCATCCTGTTATGAAAGAGAAACCGGTTAAGAAGACAGCCCAGAAGAGTGATGATTTCCTGAAAAAGGTTAATGAATTCTTTGAAAAGAATAAGATAAAGATCACCAACCAAAACATAATAAGAAAAAATAATGATATTGAGTTCCTGGTTGAGCTGCCAAGCTCTGTTGGAACCTTGGCTTATTACTGCAAAGCAAGGAACAAGAAAAGGATCAATGAAGGTGATTTATCAACTGTATTTATCCAGGCGCAGTCAAAGAAGCTTCCTGCATTGTTCTTAACAACCGGCAATATTACTAAGAAGGCTGGGGAGATGTTAAGGAAAGAATTTCAGGGGATGCAGGTTAAGAATATATAGGTTTAAACCGAAACGATTAAGTATCAGCTGAATTCTTATTTTTAAAATGGGAGTTGCAATAACAGACTTATTGATAAGGAAAGAGATAGAGGTTAAAGAACTGGAGAATAAGGTGTTAATTGTTGATGCTCCTATGTGGCTTTACCAGTTTCTTTCTTCTATAAGGCAAAGGGACGGCTCTTTGTTAACGGATTCTAAGGGAATGGTTACTTCACATCTTATTGGCCTGTTTTCAAGGATACCTAACCTTATGAAGAAGGGTATCAAGCTTGGGTTTGTTTTTGATGGCAAGAGGCCTGAGCTAAAGAAGAAAGAGGTTGAAAGAAGGAAAACCATAAAGTTAGAGGCTGAGAAAAGGTATAAAGAAGCCGTTAAGAAAAAGAATATTGAAGAGATGAAAAAATATGCATCAAGGACAAGCAGGCTAAACCCTGAGATGATCGAAGAGGCTAAGAAATTAATCAGAGCCTTTGGCCTTCCTGTTATACAAGCCCCCTCAGAGGGCGAGGCGCAGGCAGCTTATATTGTTAAGAAAGGAAAAGCATTTGCGGTTGCCTCAAACGATGCAGATTCTTTGCTGTTCGGCGCAACAAAACTGATTAGGAACCTTTCCATACTTGGCAAAAGGAAGAAGGTAAACAAGTTAACCTACAGCACAATAAAACCGGAGATAATAGAATTAGCCAAGAACATCAACCATCTTGGCATAGAGCAAAACCAGTTAATAGCATTGAGCATGCTTGTCGGCACTGATTATAACCCCGGCGGGATCAAAGGGATTGGCCCAAAGAATGCTTTAAAATTAGTGAAGCAGTTTAAGAATGATTTTGATGAGCTGTTTAAGCATGTTAAATGGGATGAGCACTTTGATTTCCCCTGGACAGATGTTTATTATTTTATTAAGAAAGTGCCTGTGACAGATGACTATGAGCTTGAATGGAAATCTCCTGATCCTGATAAGATAACTAAGATTTTGGTTGAAGGTCATGACTTTTCAGAGGAGAGGATTGAAAAGATAACTGGTGAAACAGCTAAAGAAAAGAAACAAAAAAGCCAGAAAGGATTGGGTGAATTCTTATGATGGAATGGTATATGTTTGCACTGGGCTCAGCGGTTACTTTTACACTGTTCCAGATTATTAGGAAAAAGGCTTTGTTAAAGGTTCATGCAATGAACTTTGAGTCTGCCAGAACAATATTTGTTGTTATGATCAGCCTGTTCCTTATACCTTTCCTGGACTTTTCTTTTGACAAGAGTTCCTTGTTTTGGGTGTATATTGTCTCTCTGTTGGCAACAACAGGTATATTGTATGCTGCAAAGGCATTCAGGCATGATGACATATCCTTAATATTTCCCCTTGGCAACCTGCGCCCTGCTTTCGTGGTGGTGTTAGCCTTTATTTTCCTGTCAGAATCCATCGGGGTAAGGCAGATAACAGGCATAGGAATATTACTGGTTTCAGCTTACCTGCTTGAGTCTGACCATCACCTCTCTAACTTTGTTGCTCCTATAAAGCATTTGATGAAATCAAAGGAAAGCCTTTATTTTATTTTTGCAACATTCCTTTTCAGCATCTGCTCTATCCTTGATAAGTTTATAATAGGAACAAAGATCACCAATATCTTTACTTATTTCTTTTTAGTATGGATATTTATAGCAATAAACTTCAATATAATCCATGCCTTTTTGTATGGAATAAAAGAGGTTGTTAAGTGTGTCAGGAAAACAACATACCTTCCCTTTGTTGTTGCCCTTTTATCTGTGGCCGGCAACCTCTTAGCGCTTAAAGCAATCTCCATGGCATATGTGTCATTAGTGGTGCCAATTATTATGTTATCCACTCTGCCGGTGGTTATATTCGGAGGAAGATTTTTCCATGAGAAATTCCTTATGTTCAGGTTGGGGGTGTCAGCGTTGATGCTCATAGGAGCTTATCTTATTATTATCTAAAATGACAAGATTAAAACAAGCATTAAAAGGAAAGCTAACAGCAAAGGAATTCTCTTACCTTAGAGCATCCTTTGATGTAATTGGAGATATTGCAATAATCGAAATCCCTGATGAATTAATCAAGAAAGAAAAACTCATTGCGGAAACCCTTCTGAATATGTTGAAGAATGTTAAAGTTGTATGTAAGAAAGCTGGCATTCATAAAGGAGTTTTCAGGACTCAAAAACTAAAGGTTTTGGCTGGAGAGAAAAGGAAAGAAACCATCCATAAAGAGAATGATACAAGAATAAAAATTAATGTTGAGAAGGTTTATTTCTCTTCAAGGCTGAGCACTGAAAGGAAAAGAATCTATCAGTTAATAAAACCAGGCGAGTCTGTGCTGGTTATGTTCTCCGGCTGCGCTCCTTACCCTTGCGTTATCTCTAAGAATACAAAAGCAAAGGAAATCTATGCTATAGAAATAAATCCTGTTGCCCATAAATATGCTGAAGAGAATGTTAAGCTGAACAAGATTGATAATGTTAAACTATTCCTTGGCGATGTAAAGGATATCATCCCCAAACTAAGAAAGAGGTTTGACAGGATCGTGATGCCTTTGCCTAAGTCTGCTGAGAATTTCCTTGATACTGCGTTGGCTTGCTCTAAGAAGGGGACTGTAGTTCATTTTTATGATTTCTTAAATGAAAAGGAGTTTGAGAAGGCGCATGATAAGATTGATAAGGCCTGTAAGAGGAATAAGAGAAAGTATAAGATTCTTAGGACAGTTAAATGCGGCCAGTTTTCTCCGGGAGTGTTTAGGGTTTGCGTTGATTTTAAAGTAAGTTGAAAAAAAGACATGCGTTCCTAAGTTACTTCCGTTAATCATCGGCTTGCGCCTCATTGGGTGTTCACTAAGTCATCACACATGTCATAGTCAGAAAGTAAGGAGGGTTTTTAAAGGTTTACTTTATTTCTTCACAGCTTCAAACAACTCGCTCAGATTAATCTCTAGCCCTACAACAGGCACTTCAATTCCAAAGTTCTCCAGAACCTTTGGATTTATCTCTCCAATGTATGCAACCTTTTTACCCTTAACAATAACCCTTCCAACCCTGCCATTTATGAAAGAGCTATGCTTTGTATCCTCAATTGTGTATGTAACCCCAAACGCTCTTGTTAAGCCATCCAACACCTTTTTTATCTCTGTGAAATCCGCCTCTGCATGCGCGCTTATAACACCAAGCCTTTCATAATCAGTTACTTTATCCTCTTTTCTTACTGTCACAGTCCCCTGCTCAAAGATTTTCTGAGGGTATTCAACATGCTTATTCTTTGACAGGAAATCCATAAGAACAGGCAGGAGCCATGTCCTTACCACTGAATATGTCTTGGAAACATACTTGCTTATCTCAACTGTGCCAAAGTCCTCGCAGTTCATCTTTTTGTATAGAAGCTCCTTGTTGGAGAGCATAGGGCTCATTACCTCCTGACAGCCATAACCAACAATAAGCTCTCTTGCCTTATCAACGAATTCCACCATTGGCAATGTTTCACCGATAGTATAGCTTTCCAGGGGAAGCTCTTCAATCTTGTTATAGTCATACATGATTCCTATATCTTCAATAACATCAAACTGGTGGAGAATATCTTTTCTGTAATGAGGAATCTGCACAACGCCTTTACTATAATCATACCTTGCTCTTTCTATAAGATTCTTTATCTCAGGATCCTTCAGATCAAGGCCGAGCAGTTCCTTGATTTTATCCTTATTTAGTTTTATTTTATCATTAAACAAGAATGGTGTTACTATTTTTTTGTCTGGGTACTTTATATCAACGCTGTATATCTTAAAGCTTCTCTCAAGCAATGCCTGGGAAAATATGTTTGTTGCCAGGAGTATTGCATCCTGGTCATCACCGGTTACCTCAAAGAAGAGCTCTTCATCTCCCACTTCAATTTTTCCTGAAAAGTTAGAGTTAATTATAGGCGGGAAGCTCAGCACCTCATCCTTGTCGTCAACAAGTATAGGATATTTGTCAAAGCCTTTCAATATCCTGGCATATTCTATGCCTTTAGGATGCTGCTCAAGTATTTGGTTAAGGTCCAGTTCCTTATTAAATTCCAGGGGAACAAACTTGATGGATTCAGGGTTGACAGCCTTGTAATGGACAGGGAACTTTATCCTTTTATATGAATAAAGGCCAATTGAAACCTTCTTTCTTTTTCTGCCATAGTTCTCGCAGAGCTTTTCCTGCAGCTGTATCATCTGCATCAACAGCTTTTCATTAATCATCTGATCCTTTGCAACAAAGGCTGCGATATACGGTCTTATCTTCTTAACTGATTTGTCAACGATGACCTTGTAATCTGCCTTGTTTAGCTTTAGGTTAGGTATACCCTTATCCAGATTAAGAACCCCTTTAAGCAACCTTGCAACTCCCTCAACACTCCAAAGATAAGGAAGGTTAGTGTCGCCAAAATCCGCCTTAACCTCATCAGACTCTTTATCATAACCATCAAACTCTGCCTTGCAATAGAATAAAAGCTCTTTCAGCTCATCAATGCTTAATCTTTTTCCAATAAGCTCCTGTAAATCATTTAATGAAAAGGTTATTGTTGGCATTTTGTGATTATCAGCTATTTAGAATATAAATTATTTATGTTTATAAAGGTTTAGTTTACCCTGTATCATACCTCAATATAGCAGCAACCTTGCCCATGTCCCTTAACTGGGCACCTTCCCTTGTTTCTGTTGAGATGATCTTGACTTCAGAGCCAACCTGCTTTGCCTCTTCCTCAAGCTTGTCTATCTCTTTATCATCTAAATCTTCTGATAGTAACAGGGTTTCAACAGCACCGTTCTTAAGGCTCTTCGCTACCTCTTTCTCCCCGTAAGAGACCATGCCAGGCTTTTTGGATAAAAGTTCAAAGAACTTGGACATTATATCCTTTTCAGCCATAACTTCTTCCTTGGCCAGCACATCTTTTGATTTATCTAACAATTCCTGCAATCCAAACTCTCCTGTATAAGATATATCTTTAATTGCAATAATCTTTTTCTTTAGCTCTGTTGTGATAAAGTCCCCATCAATAAGGTCATGCTTTGAAGGACCGGGACCGCCCATAATAATGCCCTTCAACTCCTTTTTGCCAAGGAACTCATTCTTCATATGATCTGCTACTTTTTTGTAATGGTCTTTTATGGCGCCTTCCCTTATTCTTGCATACCTGGCAGCGCTTTGTCCTCCAGCTTTTATTTTCCCAGGCACCTGGGAATGCGATTTCAGGACAGGCACAATAGTCTTTCCTTTCAGATAAGCAATGTTAGCATCCCTCCTGTCAACTATAACCAAGGCATAAATCTCTTTAACCTCCATCATATCCCTTAAAAGATCAAGAACGAATTCTTTATCGCACCTGTATATTCTTGTTTTCAATGGCACTGGAGGCTCAATGCTCCATACCTTCAAGTCCTGCTGCCCTTCCTTTGATGCAATATTACCTGAGAAGGCTGCCAACCCATTCTCTGGTGTTCTCTTGAACAGCCTTAGATGCTGTATCATCCTCTCAAGGGCATCTACCACATTCTTTCTTGTGGAAGCTGATTTTATGTTTGAAGCTGTGCCCTGCTCCTGGGAAAGATGGTTGATTACCTTGTTAATATCATAACCTTTGGGGATATAAACACTAACCAGTTCTGTATGGCGGCCCCTATGTAATTCCAGTTCCTTAACGAACTTCTTCAGTTTATGCTTTTGTACTGTTGTTAGTGTCATATTATTGCTATAAGAAGGGCTTATTTAATAAATTTACTTAGAATCACAAAAGAATAAATGCTATCCGCTCCACTTGCCCCTGCTTACCCCAAGGATGCTTTTGCAGTGGGGACAGGAATACATGATTTCCTGCTTGATAAACCCTGCTCCTTTCTTTTCAAGCTCAATATCATCGAGAGTTACTTCACCTTTACAGAAGGGACATTTTGCCATAAAACTGTATAAATCATGGATTGTATATAAAGCTTTATTTTTTGGTTACAAAATAATTAGATAATATAATTAAAACGCCCCCTAAGATTACATTTAAGCCAATGGATTGGGAGAATATGATTGCTGCTAAAACGGTTGCGCTTACTGGCTCTAATAATAACAGGATGCCTGCAACAGAAGCATGAATATGCTTAACGCCTTTGTAGAAGAGGGAATGAGGGATAACGCCTGAGATTAATGCAAAAAGAGCAAAGTATATCCAATAATGTGATGGGAATCCTAAAGATAATCTTACAATACTTTGGTCTTTGATAAAATAATTTAAAACGGGCCATAGCAATAATAACCATGCTAATGAAAATGCTGCAAACCCAAATGTTGTTGTGATATAATGCTGCTTATTCAGCCCGCTTTTCCTGCCCCAGATTACCCAGAGAGAGATAAATATGCCTGCAATCAATGCTGAGATTATTCCTTCTAAAGGACCAGCAGATTTTATGTCCCATGGTTTAAGCAGACAAAGTAAACCAATGACTGCAATGGCAACAGATAAGATTTTTCTTGATGTTATATGTTCTTTTAGCAATATCTTCCCAAAAAATACAGTCCAAATAGGCTGGCTGTATAATAAGAAAGATACAATTGCAACCGGAACACCCAGAACAATCCCTATATATTGAGTTAAAACTGCAATGGCTCCGATCAGCCCATAAATTATAAAGAAGAATAGCATTTTCTTCTTTATCATGTATTTGGGCTTAATCAGAATAAAGAGGAAGATAATTAAGGCAATAAAAAATAACCTGACCACAGAAATTTCATAAGCAGATAAGCCTAAATCTGAGAAAAACTGCCCCCCGGATGTTATGATTCCATATAATATTGCTGCAATTATTACAGATAGATTTATGTTTTAAATAAGAAAAAAAAGCGAAGGGGGAGACTCGAACTCCCGAAAAGTCGCTCTGCAGGCGACCGCCGTAGCCGCTGGGCCACCTTCGCAAGTATATAGCTAGAATTCTCCGGATTTAATAAATGTTACTGTAAATCAGAAAGTTTAGATAATTTAATAAATGTAATCCTCTAAACTTAGTTAATGCGGGAAGGAACCTTTATATATAAATCAGCCCAATATATTATCATAATATGGCAGGCTCTAAACTTAAGGTGGATGAGACACTTAAAAAGAATCTAAAGTATTTAAAGGAATATGTAGCTTTAGCAACAGTAAAGGCTAAGGATTACCAGAAAACAAACATAGAGATTATCAGGCATTTAATAGATACTGATAATATCCCAGGTGTCTATGTTACATTAAACAAGCCCTTCAAAACTATGCAAAGGCTGCTTAAAGAGAAAAAGATTGATACAAGAATGATTATCTTTATTGACGCTGTTTCTAAAGGCGCTGATGGAAACATAAAAAAGACAAAAGACTGCCTGTTTATCGGCTCACCTGAAAACCTGAGCGATATCGCTGTTGCAATGGACCAGGCTGTGATGGCAATTCAATCAGAAAAAAATTCCTATTCTTTGATTCATTAAACACATTATTATTGTATAATAAAGCAACAACAGTCGCTAAATTTATCCATTTCCTCGCAAGCAAGATGAGGACCTGGAAGGTAAAGGGTATAATAGTTTCACTGCATAAAGATAAGGATAAGGAATTAATAGATGAATTGTCACAGTTCTGCGATGTCATAATGGATATATAAAATTTATTACAGTTTAAAAAAGAGGTGAAGAGGATGAAAAACTTAGGTTATCTGGCTGCTTTAGTTGCTATTGCCCTTGGATTGATGGCAATATTCAAGATTGTTGTTAACCTTGAGATTGCTATTGGGTTTGTAACAATTTCTTTTGGTATTTTGGCGATTATATGGACATCAATGGCTCTCAAAAGCCTTTCACCAGGCTCTTCACTAAAGAAGCATACTGCTACATTTCTGGTCTGCTTGATATTTATTCTCATGTTCTCCATATGGCACACTATGGAGAAATTGTTTGAATGGAGAAAGAGTGTTGTTGAGGTAATGCTTTATCCTGGCTATTTCTTTATAACTGCCGCTTTCCTTATCTTTGTGTTTGCCGCCTACCAGATTCTCGTAATGGGCAAGGAGTTTGGCTTTAGCGCAGAAGCATCAAAAATCAAAAATGTAATTAAAGAAAAGAAAAAGAACAACAAACATAAACCAGGCTTAAAAGCTAAACAATCCGCTAAGTAAATTTCTTACAAGAAACCTTACTACCAAAAAGACAGCCATGGAAAATAAGGCAAGAGCCGGTATAAATTTAATGCCCTGTTTCTCTTTCCCTTTTGATATCAGGCCGATAACCAGAGAGCCCAACACTGATGTGGTTAAGAGCACTGTTACGGAAAACTTGATAATGAAATCTATTGAAATCTTTATCTCTGAGAAACTAATAGGCATGGCAGCTGCAGCTCCTGCCCCCTGAGGAAGACTCAGCATACCCATGTTCTTTGTTAAAACCTCAACCAGGAATGTAGAAAGGCCAAATAACATAGGAGCGCCAAAACCTACAGCAACAAAAATAAATATTACATACATCATAACATTAGCTCTTATCTTGTCATCAATAAGCCTTTGCTGCCTTAAGTTCTTAGCGGTCTGCTCCAATAAGGCTGCCAGCTGGCCGCCTGACCTTAACCCGGAGTTAATCAAAAGAACAGTTTTTTCAAGCTTCTCAGACTTAAGTCTGGAGCACATGCCCAGCAAAGCCTCATCAATATCCTTGCCCATTGTTATTTCCTTGCCAACAAGGTTGATTTCTTCCTGGAAAGGGCCAAACTCCGGCCTTGCTGATAACAATAAAGCCTTATCAGTGGTTAGGCCTGCCTTTAGGTTAGAGGCCATTAACTGCAATGCATCAGGCAGGATGTCCTCAACAAATTTTGCTTTTGCATCTATTCCCAGCACAAGGAAGATGTAAACAAGGAATTCAATCAGCAGAAATGAAATTATAAAGGTTAGAACCAATGGCAATCAGATTATGTTAGAAATAAACAGTGATACAGCCAAAGATAACCCAAGCCAAAAGAATAATACAAACCCCATAAACTTGGATGGATTTATCTTAACATTTGAATATGTAAGGAGCTTTCTATAGCTTTCTTTTATCTTCTTTGGGTAAAGTAATGCTAGGCCTCTATACATTTTAACTCAGCAAATTCGGTCTTTTTGATTTTATCATACCTAAAAACATAATCTGGAAAAAAACCACAAACCCATATAATCCCCAAAAGGCAAATTTTGTGGCTGACTCTGATAATGCAATAAAAGAGCTTATTATAATAAGGAATGTTATGCCAAGAGCAGGGATAATCACCACAACCAGCATATAAAACATCGCCAGGGGATTTAGCTGCGAACCATACTTTTGGATTTGCAATACCTGCTGCTCTGATAAGGAAGAAATTATTTCAGTTAATACAGAAGACATCTCTGAGCCGGCTTTTAATCCGTTAACCAGTTGCCAGAGAGCCCTCCTGAAGAACAAGGAAGGGTTGACAGCCGCAACCTCCTCAAGAACTTCTATCTGCGACTTGCCTGCGTTAATTTCCTTTACTGCCCTGGTAAATTCAGCTGATATTTCACCATAATTTTCCTTTGATATATTAACCAGGATATCAAAAAAGGCAACGCCTGAATTAAACTGTATCAGGATATTCTGCAGCGCGGGCAGCAGGTTTCTTTCAATGCTTTTTACTCTTTTTCTGGCAAGCAGCCTTGGGTACATTATCTGCTGCATAAACCCAAAAAACGAGAATATCAGGGAAACAGTAATGGAAAAGAGCAAAAACTTTTCAACATCAGCCAAATATAAAAGCAGATTAGAAAAGACAGCAATAAAGATAAAGGTTATCAAAGAAGATAGGAAACAGATGGTTATATATTCCCTTGGCTTTTCCTCTATTTTTGCCTGTTTGAGGCCTATCTCTATAAACGGAAAGAACATAGTAAGATAATCACCTAACCCTAAAAATAGGTGAGACCATTTTCTTAATACCTTCACTGGAAAGATTGAAAAAGGGAGTTTAAACATTTTAAAAATCTCTGTTAAATAACTTTTCCTGGCTTTATATTCTTATTGACAGAGCTTATCAATGATTCCCTGTCCAGAGAATAATCGCTGATGATCTTCCCAACAGCATTTATATCTCTTATTTTGTTCTTAACCATATAGTTTAATATATTAGTTTTAGTCTTTAGGTCATTATTAATCTCTGACTGGCTCATCCCTGTATGCCTGCTCAATTCTTCAAACAGCCTTACTGATTTGCCATGGAAAATTATCTTGTCTGTTGAGGGTTTCCATCTATACAATAGGTTTGGCTTAACAGTTGATTTTCCAGATCCCTCTGTTGTGACAAATTCTCCTATTTGATATATCCTTCTGATACTTCTTCTCCTATCCCTGAACATCACAACATTGAGGTTCACTGCTTTAAGCAGGTTGGAGGGCACTTCTATTGGCGGATTGACCAGTCTTTGTATTGTCTCATTGATAGAATCTGCATGAACAGTGGCATACACGCTATGGCCAGTATGCATTGCCTCAAACAAAACTTCTGCCTGCTCCTTTCTTCTCATTTCTCCTAATATTATTCTGTCAGGCCTCATCCTCAACGAATTAATCAATAAGTCAAGCTCTGTAACAGCTCCCTTGCCTTCATGGTTGGGCTGCCTTGTGACGAGAGGGCACCAATAAAGGAACTTGGGCAGCTGAAGCTCTCTTGTGTCTTCAATCGAGATTATCCTATGATTAGGGGGGATAAAGGGTATGACAACATTCAAGAAACTGGTTTTTCCGCTGCCTGTGCCCCCGCTTATTAATATGTTCATTTCATACTGTATCGCAAGCCATACCAAGGCGAATATCTCAGGGTTGGATGTTTTATTTGTTATCAGGTCTGTAACAGTCCATGGGTCACGGGCAAATTTTCTTATTGTGATTGTATTTCCCCTATTGGAAATAGGGTAAAGCACAGCATTCGCCCTGTCCCCTGTTACAAGATGGGCATCAAGCAAAGGGTTCAGGGTTGTTACCTGTTTTCCAACCCTTCTGGCAATCGTGTTGGCATAGTTCTGTATCTGCACTTCGCTGTCAATAGATACATTTGTTTCAAGCCAGCCATATTTCTTATGGTAAACTCTTATTGGCTCAGATGCTGAGTTAACTATGATTTCTTCCAGAAAGTCATCATTCAGCAGGAACTCTATATTCCCAAGCCCAACCATCTCATGCAATAGCAATCCAACCAAGAGATTTTTTGTTTTGTCATCTATTTTAGGCAGTTTTTCTTTTAGGAATTGTTCTGCCTTGACTCTAAATTTTTCTTTTAAGGAGGCGATTACTTTTGGATCCAGGATCTCTGCTGTGCTTACAGTAACCTCTGTAACAAGCTTATGCCTGATATCATCCAATAACGAAACAGTGGGTTTAGATAGTTTAGGAATAACTATATTATATTGCAGAGGTTTCCCTTCTTCTTTTACTATCTCAACATCAATCTATATCTCGTCTACCTTGATCCTATACTTTTCTTTTATTTCTTTCATTTGCCTCTTTTTCCACTTTTAACTCTGGCTCTCCAAAGGGTGGGTAATGTAGCTTTAACATGCTATGACCCTCTAAGATCATACACCATTCCTCAGCCAGCTTTTTATCAATCCCAAAATACTTTTCTATTTCTGACAGCTTAATACTTCCCCTTCTTTTAACTAACTTGTACAATACATCAAAGTCTGTTTCATATTTCTCCCTTTTAATTTCCATTCCCTTGATTTCTATTAATCTTTCCTTTTTTGTTTCTTCTTTTTTGGGCATTTTCCTTTTATTTAACCTATATCCCAACAAAGACAATAACATCAGAGAAATCCCCAGGATAAAGGTAATCAAATGGCGGTAAACAAATGTAAAAACAACAATGAGCATGGAAATAAAAAACATGGTATAGTATACTTCCGGCTTGTTTATCTTTTTTGGCTTTGCAGCCTTTTCCTGTTTCTCCTTATGCAGCTTTGCTGCTTTTTCCTGTTTCTCACTGCGTATCCATAAACAAATCTCCTTCAGCTTAGAATACAGATTTCTTTTCTCTTTAAACTCAAGGGGCTTGCTGATTAATTTGCCATAAAGCCACCTTAGCTTAAGATAGGAATCTGTAACCTTACTAATGTTCTTTTCTGCTATAAATTTATTGGCTTTATTTATCAATGTCCTGAGCTCTGATACATCCTTTTCTAATCTCTTTTTTAGCTTAAGCTCTCTCCTTTTCTCTCTTTCTCCCTCCTTTTTCCTTGCCAGAATCAAGACAGTCGATATTGATATCAAAACCGCGCCTATGATAGAATAAACCAATTTATGATAAACTAATGCAACACAAAAAACAACTAAAGAGATAAAAAATGCAATAATGTATACAATTAATCCGTCTTTCCTTTTGGGTTTCTCGAGCTTCTCTTGTTTTTCCGGAGCCTTTACAAGCTTTTTATTCTTTATTGTCTTCTTATTATATAACGAAGCACGATAAAAAAATGAACCTCCCCGCACTAAAGTGCGGGGTATCATATTA
>CEPX01415128.1_pt1 | contig 16139 bp, 18 predicted proteins | sample 361361 | NCBI WGS metagenome assembly CEPX01 (sample SAMEA2619974, study PRJEB7988) | marine metagenome | biome: marine biome (ENVO:00000447); feature: mesopelagic zone (ENVO:00000213) & marine oxygen minimum zone (ENVO:01000065); material: "saline water (ENVO:00002010), including plankton... | reverse complement strand
ATTTGTTTCTGGCCAAAACGAGGATCAAATGGATCATCAACAAACTGAATCTTCTTAAACAAATGAAGATTATTAATAATATTCTCATTCCAATCCCCAGAAGGTAATTTACTTGGATCAGCATCACACTCACAAAGTGCAATCCATTGTTCTCTACTTACTTTCCCTATAGGTTCAGGCATATCATAATGTTCTTGAAATATACTCATAGAATAAAATTTATATTTTAAGTTTAAAAACATTACTATCTATAACTTTATTAATTCTGAAAAAAAAGTTTCATAAGGACGTCTACTGAATTTATTTAAAAGTCTAGAAGGAGGAGGATTTGCACCTATTGATCTAGCATATGTTTTAGAATAATCACTAACAGTTTCTCCTAGATTTAAAGTTCGACTACCTATCTGATTATGAACTTCTTCATCTGATGTTGCTATTATAGAATCAATTACTTCTCCCCATAAAGGATCAACATCTTTACTTGAACCACTATTATTCAAAACATGTAACCTAGCATAAGAATCAACAGGATCATCCATCCAATTTTGTTTTAATTTTTCAATTTGTCCAAGACGGGATTTTTTTAAACGTCTACTTTCTCGAACCAACATAGGACCAAAACCTACAACTGTAATAACCGTACTTAATCCTCCAAGTATACTCACAACAGTCCAAAAAGGATCTTGTTGATAATAGTTCATAATTTGATTTATTATTCCTGCCATAATTAATGAACTTAAAGTTTATTTTATAAATGTTCGTTTTATAACATACAAAACTATAAATACAACCTTCTATTCAATTTCTTTATGATCTTAGAAGGCACATTCGTAACACACGAAAAAACATTCAAAACTCAAGTTAAGTTTGATTCAGAAACAGGTTTAATTCAAGAAGTTGGAGAAAACATAGGAAATGCAGACTTAACTTTTGATTCAAACCATAAGATATTCCCAGGTTTTATAGATATTCATGTTCATTGTAGGGAAGATGTTTCTCAAACACAATCCTATAAAGAAGATTTTGTTACAGCATCTCAAGCAGCTATTATGGGAGGAGTAACAGGTATGATGGATATGCCAAATAACCCAAAACCTCCAATAGATGATAAATCTTACTACGCTAAAAAAGAACTCACAAAAAAAGGAATTATTGACATTCTCTTATACGCAGGAATTGGCCCAAACACAAACCCCTTATCATTTAAAGTTCCTTACAAAGCCTACATGGGTCCAAGTGTTGGTGATCTCTTTTTTGACAAAGATGAAAAAATAAACAACATCATACCAAAATATAAAGATAATTTTATTTCATTTCATTGTGAATCCGCAGACTTATTAAAAGAAAATGAGAATCAACCTACTCACGAAGAAAAACGTCCAGAAGTATGCGAAGTAAACGCTATAACTCACGCAATGAAAGTGTGTAAAGAAAACAATATTAGGATGAATGTTGCACATTTATCAACTAAAGCTGGTTTATTAGAAGTGCTAAGGGGCAAAAAAGAAGGTCAAACAGTTACAAGCGAAGTTTGCCATCATCATCTTTATTATACTGAAGATACAAAAGACAAATCAACTAACCCAAGTTTCTTACAAATGAACCCACCCCTAAGAAAAGAAGAAGATAGAAAATTTCTTTTTGAACAATTAAAACTAGGAAATGTTGATTATCTTACAACAGATCATGCACCTCACACTTTAAAAGAAAATAAAGAGGGAATATCAGGTTTGCCTTTATTAGACACATATGGATTATTTGTAACTTGGCTTTTAAAACAAGGAATTAATGAACAAATAATAGCAAAAGTATGTTCTTATAATCCTGGTAAACTCTTTGGAGAGTTTCGAGGTGAAAAATTTGGTGAAATTAAAGAAGGTTTTATTGCATCTTTCACTATTTTAAATCTATCAAAAGAACATACAGTAAAACAAGAAGACATAAAATCAAAATGCGCTTGGAGCCCATTTGAAGGAACAACATTCCCTGGATCTGTTGTTATGACTATAGTTAGAGGAAAACATTACAAAATCTAATTTCCTGGAAAACGTTCATTTAATTGTCTAGCTTTTCTAAGATTAACATTTAACACTTGATCAACTACCTTCATTTCATCATTCAAAGGTTTAAGTTTTTTCATCTCATCATACATACTACTAAACATAATTACTCTAACAGGTCCATTTCTAGAAATAGCATACTTTCTAGACATTTCACTCTGAGGAATTTCAACCATACTTACACGAGGATTATACCTTGTCAAGTGTTTAACTTTATCAGGATGAGCTAATACATATTTAGTTACTGCATCAATTACTTTATCTCGGTCATACCTATGATCTTGTCCACCTTTACTAAGTTTATAAAATTCATCAATATATTCACCTTCATCAGTAATACTATAATATTTCCTATCTGGATCAGTTATGTAAATTGCTTTATCTTGATTTCTAACACCTCTTTGAAGACTTGCCATCTTAATATTAAGATCAACCTTTTTATCAATCATCTCCTCTCTAATTTGAGCAAACCTTTCCCTAGCCTCTTCTTTAATATCTCCATAAATATCATAAATATCTTCAAAGTAAGGTTTTTCTAAAGCATCTGGATTAGTTTGAGCTCTGTAGAGAGAAAATCCTGTTACAGCAATGATAGCAGCAGCTGTTAACATGATGTATTTGATAAAACTTGGTTTTACAATAGGTAAATGAACTCTTTTTTTACCTTTACCAAATAAATGAGGAACTACTCTTGGTAAATAATGATCCATAAAAGTTACTCTCGACCTTTGTTCTACTTTTTCAGGATCAAGATTAATATCATCTAAACCCTTTTCTTCAAAATCAGGTATATCATCAAAGGTTATTCTATGCAATTCATTTTCAGGAATAATTTTCCCTTCTTCTCCAGGTTGAATCATTGAAGGAGGTGCAAGTCTATTCCCTTCAGCATCCATCCCTAAAAAATCATAGGGTTTTATATCATAAATAAAAAAATCGTTTTCCAATTTTTTTAGATCAACATGATGGACACTATTGCCATCTTTGGTTAAATAATAAAGCTTATCATCCCTATAATCAATATATTTTATGGCCCTTATCCATAGAGTGTTATTTTTTAAGGAAAGATTTCTTTTATTAATTAAACATAAACCTGTGATAGAATCTTCAAGAGAAGTTAATTGCATAAATGTAGTTGAATGAATAGCTTCCTCTTGAGGTACATTAAATTTAGATGCACTTTCCAAAATATCTTTTAATGTTGTCATTTAAACTTCTCCACATATTTAATTTTATATTTATCAAAATATTTTTGAAATTTTAATTGTAAATTTTGAGCTTTAGTATTCCTAACATCCCAATCACTAGTATCATCTCCTAAACTTTTATCTCCATTGATAATATCAACACCTAAATCAGTTACAGGATGTATTAAACAATAGGAATCAGGCCTAATCATAATTCTATGACCTTGTGCTTTAGCTAATTCACCATCTGGTCTTCTTGTATTATGTAAATTATAATCTACATACAGCCTAAAATGATTCATATTTACTTCAACTACTCCTTCTACATTAGGAAACCATTCATTAGATCCTTCAAATGGATTAAATCCGCCACCAATAGCATAGGTTTCAACTCCATTAGTGCTTGTTTTTTTAATTACATGTAAAGCATGTCCTGCACCAGTTGAAACTGCTCCAGTGAAAACATCAATATCTGATTTTTCATAAGTCATTAATAAAACATAATGATCAAATTCATCTCCAGTATTTGGATCTTTAACTCTAGGATACCAATGTGCAAAACTTGATGAAGTACCTTCAAAACAGCTAAAAGGACCCTTGTCAACTTTACCATCAACAATCATTTGACAAAAATCATCTATAGTATGTAAACCCTTTCCTGAATTTTCTCCACCTTCACTTAAGGGTCCTAAAAATCCATTATTATACAACCAAATATTTTTTCTATGCCTTTTAATATCTTCAAAATCCTCTCCTACTTGCTCTAAATGTTGATCAACAGTTGGATTTTCATAAAGTTGTCTTCTATTTCCCATTAGATTGTATAATTTTAATTCACCATACTGCATTAATGTCAAACATCCTAAATTATTCCTTCTTGGAGGCATATTTGAAGTAGCAACTTCTTTAAGAAAAATAGCAGGTATTAAACTAAGTGCAGTCACCCAAAAGATTGGTTTTTTAACTAGTGAAATATAATCCCCAACTATTTCTCTCACTTTTTTAAATCTCATTTAGTATACATCTCCATTATTTTCTTAGCTTCAGCATGAATTCTATGAACATCACTTTTTTTAATGTAAGGACTATCACTTGGAGCTAAATTCACGACTTCTAAACCTTCTTTACCCCTAGCTTGCACCTCATTATGAGCATTACGTGTCCTCATATGAGGAATAGTATTAACCCAGACTAAAGTATCTTTAAATTTCGTTGTACCATCTGGTTGATCTTCTTTTCTATTTTCTAAAGCAAGATTTACACAATCAGCAAAACTAGTGTAAGTAATATCATCATCCACTATAGGAACAACTAAAGTTGGACCAAGATCATTATTATTATATTTAGTGATATACAACATAAATAAATTTTTCATAGCTGTATTATTATCATTTGTACTTCCTCTATGATAAAGCACTTTAGTAAGCATTACCTCTAATGAATTATCCCTATAAATCCTATCAGCTGACACTTTATCTAGAGGATGATTTCCATTTCCCATTGTGAATCCCATATTTGAAGCCATTCTATATAATTGTGTCATTAATAAATATCCACCATGAATTTTGTTTTCAGGATCGCTTAATATCTCACTTGGATCTCCATGTGAACCTGATACATCATATAAAATTAATATTTCCCCTAAATTAGATGCAATTTGAGGTTTATCTGTTTCAGTAGCCTCATCTGATAAAGAATACGGCGGCAAGACTAATCTTGGCTTTGGATAAACTAATGGCACTTCTCCAGTAGTAGGTAAAGGTAAATTTGCCTCTACTGGAATATCTTTTGTAAGTTTCCAATAGGCTTCTTTAACTCTTTTATTCATTTCTTCTAGTGTACCATCTGCCCCACTACCAATATTTTTTTGTAACTCTTTAAAATCTTGTGAACCATCTTTTTGACTAGGATTATTTTCACCAGTTTCAGAAGGCATTTTACCATCTGCACTTGGATCCCATCTTCTTTCTCCATCTGGAGTAAACTCTCCAGGAACAGCACGTCCATGACTTCCTCTTCTTGGATTTGTATTTGGAACTCCAGAACCAGTTTTAGGTAAAGCACCCATAAGTAATGCGTATAAAGTTCCAGCAATTAATAAACCAGCAATTGCTGCTTTTCCTTGTCTATATACTTCATTGCTATATCTTTGTTTCATTAATCTACTAAAAGAACCATAACCTAATTGATCAGCAGCTTTATTATTTTCAAAAGCTGTTCGTATATATTCCTCTACCCCAAAATCATTTTCTCTAGTAATTATTTGAGGCAATTCTAAATTATCTGTAAATATTTCAGTATTAATTGTTCTATTATCTCTAACAAAAGATCCAATTTTTCTTAATCCTCTTAATTGCCTCATTCCATAAGAAAAAGGTTGCTTAAAAAGACTTACTTTAGTTTTATACTCTCTTCTTAGATCTCCTTGTAATTGTCTAATTTCACTTAATAATTCCCATTTTAATGTAAATGCAGGGGCATTAGCCTCTGAACCAGCAGGAAGTGTAAACTCATAAAGATTCTTAGGTGAAATTGTGGTATTTCCTTCCTCTGTTTTATACCTAAATCTATTTTTATGAGTGATAGTATTTTCTTTAGAACTTGTCATTAATCCATTATGTCTAATTTGATGACCAGATCCTAATAATTCTTCCAATTCTCCAATTTGATCATCAACTAATTCTTTTTCAGTTCTTACTAAATATTTCAATAATGATCGAGCATCAGCTACATTTTTCACTTGTTCTAACACTTTGTTTCTATCTATGTGTGCCATTTTATTTTGGTTGTATACCTCTCACAGGTAATTTAAAGTAAAATGTTCCTTTTGAAGGTGTTTTAAAATACACATCTAATTCAGTAGGTTTTTCTCCTGGTCCAGTAAGTTTTGGAGTAATTTTCACTCGTGCCATTAAGATATTTGTTTCTGGATCTACCCAATAATTAGGAGTTAATAACTGCCCATCATACACTATTTTTTGTTCAGCAGGAGGTTGAGGTAGCTGCCATTGTAAAAAATAATCTTTTCCAGCTTGTAAATCAGGAGCAGCTTTTCTAGATCCATCTCTTTTTCTATGTATTGAATGTGTTAAAGTAACATCATGTTCAAATCCTTCATAAGCAGTTGGATATACTGGAATAGTAGAATTTTCTTTAGTAAAATCTATAGTACTAGCTGCATAAATTTGCATAAACGCATAATCTTGTATTTTAGTTTGATAATTAGGAGTAATAATTCTTCTTGGTCTTCCATATTGTAATTCTTGTCGTGTTAATACATCTTGACCTTTATTACTTGGAGCTCTCAGTGAATACGTTCCTAAAATAGATGCAACTAATGCACTTAATATTAATCCTGTCTGGATTATTCTTGAGGTTCTTCTTCCTAAATTCATTTTTTCTTTACCTTGATATTAAAATTTGTTGGTGATGTTCCATCTTTGTATTGTATTTGTAAATGTATTTTATATTCTTCAATTGGTTTTCCATCTGCAAGTAATGTTTGCCAAGATTGGTTCCCAATTGTATAGGGCACTCCATTTTTTATTTTTTCAGTAAATTCAACTTGTCTTGATGCTCCATTTATTGATATAACCATTGAATCAACTGTATGTTTTGGTTTTTCAACATACGCATCAAAAATAACTTTACCTAAATCTCCTGAATACTCATAATCATTTCCTTCTCTGTATGATCTTGAAGCTTTGAATTGTTTTCTTCCATGATTTGCTGATTGCACAACCAATTCTGTATTAAATTCCTCATTTTCAGTTTCACTTAATTCTTGTTCTAGGCCATCCTGTGCTGCTATTGGAGTTCCTCTCCATTCTTGAGCATCTTGAACTCCTCCTTTGTTTAGGCAAGTGAATCCTAAAGTCAATAATAAACCAATGGAACCTACCCATGTTAATGAATGTCTCCATGAAAATTCAAATGGAAAATTATCATAATTCATTGTGATTCCTCCATAATTTTACTATTTAACTCAATAATATGAGCTGGTAATTCAAGAAAATCTTCAGGAGTAACTATTACATGATTATTTGTAAGAGGTTCTGTTACATCATTATCATTTTTAGCAATATAAATAATTCCAACTCGAATATCCTGTTCTCTATACTCATCTATTAATATCTCTGCCTTTTCCCTATTTCTTCTTCCTTGAATAGGACCTGTAACAATATATAACCATGACTCTTCAGCATTACCTCCAAATTGATCTTCTAATAATTCTAAAGCAGTATCTAATCTTTGGTGTACTCCAATTCCTTTTTTCATTACTCCATTTATAGTTGCATTGTATTCAAAATCTTGATCTTGAATAACCCATAAATCTTTATCAAATGCTCCAATCCATGTTTCTGTATTAGGTAAATCATGCATTGCATGATATAAACTCTCTACTGTAAATTCGATTGGAAAACCACTACTAAGTTTTCTCACTGAAGCACAATTTGAATATAATAATCCTAATTCAATTTTCTTTTTTTGATAATTTGGTTCAAGTTTTTGTTCAGGTAAAATAGGTTCATTTAAACGATCTCTAACTAAATTTTCTGCTAAAACAGGAACATCTATTTCATTCCCACTTAAACTTGAATCTAAATAAGAATGAACTATTTCACTAAATTGCCCTCTTAACTGTTCTCCAGTTTGTTCAGCTTCAGAACGTATTAAATGATGTGTAGGTCGAGTTGTTGCTTGAATTACACTCTGAGAAAGATTTAAGTATCTCGTAGCATAAGCTATACCTGCTACACCTAATCCTATTGCTAAATTGAAACCAATTATTGCTGATGACATTTTATCAAAATATAATTAAAATAATATTAATTATTTTAAATCAATATTATTTATAGTACCCCAATGACTATGTAAAACCTCATGAATAATTGCTTTACAATCCTCTGCAAATTGTTTTACAACTCGTTTTCTAGTTAAATTTTGTTGTAAAGTTAAAGGGACATAAATAATATCTTCTACTACATTTCTATAATCCCTTTCAGTCATTTGAGAATGATAAAGAACATTCATTCGCTCCATCCAATCTTTAGCTGTATCAGGAACTTTAGTCCATGCAGGTTTATGAAAATGTTTAGACCCTACACCATCCCCATTTGTATCAGGTTCTCTAAATGTAGTATTTTTCCAAGCTCCTTTGACACTTCCCATTTCATCATAAGATTCTCGGAGTCTCCTAAAATATCCTTTTATAGGAGAACCCCCATCTTTATGTAGATTTACATATTTTTTCATACAAATATAAAGATCAGATGCAAAATCATTTAATGCTTTATCTAAATCAGCAGATCTTACCTCAGGTTTTAACCTAACAGGTTTATATTTATCTGGTAATTCAGGTTTTACAGTTGTTACACCCCTATTATAATTTCTTAAATCTGTTTTATATTGTAAAACATCGTTTAATAAATCTCTATCAGTTTGATCTACAAATCTTACCGCAACAAATCGTCTTTTAAACGCTGGATCTAATGGTGTTGGAACATAAGTCATATTTCCACTCACAATCAATTTATGGTTTAACCAATCTAAGGCTACAACTCCTTCATGAGTATCGAAATCTTCATCTTTTCCTTGGAAAATATTATATAAGGATCGAAGTGTTTTTGGAGTACAATTTTGTACCTCATCAATAAACATTAATCCTTTAAATAATTCAGCAGTAGTATAATGGCTAGGTCTATCTACAATTCTTTGTAGACCCTCTTTAGTTACTTCAGTTCCTGTTCTTGTAAGAAAATCTCTTAATTTTCGATCTTCACTACCTGTAATTTTTGATCGATGAATTCCTAATTCATGTGCCAAATTTTCAGCAACCATAGTTTTTCCTGTATTAGTTTCTCCATCTAATAATATAGGAATTTTAAAATCTGATGTACTGTTAACAAGATACCAATAGACCCTATCAGCAACTGATAATGTTTCTGTTTTATCTCTATCTGTTGGATGAACATCTAATTTTTGGAAATAAGGAAAAGTATTTTCTTCTGGAACATATCTTGGTTCAATAATTCCTGAGTTATGTACCCAATCTAACCATCTCTGAGTAGGTCCTCTAGTATCTTGCTTTTTTGCCATTCTATTACCACCATATTACTCCTAAATAGGAGTTATATTAAAAAAATCAAAATGTTGCCCTTTATAAATCTTTGCTTTTAGTACTACTCAAAAGTGATAAAATAAAGGGGAAACCCCTATATATAGGTAAATCATTCCTAAAACCATGCAATATATAATAGAAAACTTAGAACCAAAACTCTCAAAATGGTGTATTTTAGAGTATTCTCACATAATTAAAATAGTAAAAAATCCTTTATTTACTAATATAAAACCAACAAATAAACTAAAAGCAGAGCAAAAATCAACACCAGTTAAAAAATTAAACTTGAAAAACGCTTGTATACTTGATCCAAACGCAAAAAAAACATTAACACCAAGCGATAAATTTGATTACCTCATATTTGGAGGCATCTTAGGAGATGATCCTCCTCAAAAAAGAACCAATCTAATAAATATGAAGGCTGAAAAAAGGAATTTAGGCAAAGAACAAATGTCAACAGATACAGCAGTATTAGTAGCAAAACTCATCACAGAAGGAACTCCCTTAGAAAACCTTAAATTCAAGGATGAAATAGAGATTCCCATGCAAGATAACGAGTCTGTTATCTTACCCTTTAGATATTTAATTGAAAACAACAAACCAGTATTAGCAGAGGGTTTAATTGAATACTTAAAGAAAAAACAGAGTTTCTAATTCGAAACATTTAAATATGTAAACGTATTACACATATTTTAACATAATATACTGGAGGCTATAAAAATGGTATCTGTAACATTAGCAGTTCCAAAGGAACTCAAACAAAAAATGGATAAATTCCCTGAAATGAACTGGAGTGAAATTGCAAGGCAGGCATTTAATGAGAGGATTGCTGATTTGCAATTTATTAACAAAATAAAATCTAAGAGTACATTAACAGAGGCTGATGCTCTTAGGATGGGAAAAGCTGTTAGCAAAGCTGTAAGTGATAGATATAGAAAATTAGCTGGATAAGATGAAAATTATAGTAGATGCAAATATCCTATTCGCAGCTTTAATCAAAGAAAATGTAAGTTATGATATACTCTACGAGAAAAGATTTAATTTCTTTACTCCAGAATATATATTCACAGAATTCACTAAGCATAAAGAAGAGATATTGTCAAAAACTGATCGTACAAGTGAGGAATTTTATAGAACCCTCAAAATTTTAAAAAGAAAAATATCAATAATTTCATTAAAAGACATAACTCCTTTCTTATCTGAAGCAGAAAAAACCTCTCCGGATAAAGATGACATTGTTTATATTGCTAGTGCATTTAAGCTAAATTGCCATATCTGGTCAAATGACAAAAATCTAAAAGAAAAGCAAAATAAAATAAAAGTTTATAATACCGAAGAGATTATGAAATTGTAAATGAACAAACAACAAACCAGTATTAGCAGAAGGATTAATTGAATACTTAAAAAAGAAGAAGAGTTTTTAGTTTATCTACTAGATTCATTCCTCAAGTAGACTAAACTCTCTCAATAGCAAAAAAGGTGCGTTTCTATCAGGAGTTAATTCCACATTTTTAGGTAAACGGTCTAAAGCAACAGTCAAAGACCCAAATTCAATAGAAGAGGGTGAATTTTGCGAAAACAACATTTTTATTTCATAGATTGCCCTGCCAGGAGTTTCATCCAAATTAGTATAAGGAAAAGGTTTAATACCCATAACTGTAAGAAAATCTGGAGGCAATTTTTGATCACGTCTCCAAATTCTACTTTCTGTTAATTCATTCACCATATAAATATCAGGGATGGTAATGGATGTATCTACTGATTCAGGCATTCCAAACTCTAAGCGTATCCTTTGTCCGCAAAGGCTTTCACCAAAAAAATTTGCAAAAACTTCATTATATTGATCTTGACTAAAATTCCTTATAAAAGAAAAATATTTTACCTCTTTTTCCAAAAACCGATCCCATCCCTCCTGTCCTAAGACAGGGATTAGTCGAAAAGTATAAGAACCCTCTGGATCTTGAATTGATCGATCTATGTGATAAACATTTGAAAATTTTTTAATGTCATCATCTCCAGGAATAACTACACAGCTTTCAGTTTGTTGAACTGACATACTGAAAAAGAAAACAGAAAAGTTTTATAATATTATCGATTTTTAAAGCAACATTTTTATAAAGCATTCCATTATTTTTTCTTATGATATGTTTTAAAATGAACAAACAACAAATAATCAAAAAAATAAACGAATTTACTTGGGAGCCTTGGCTAGAAAGACGCTTTGATCCATTTGTAACAAGTTTTTTTATGGAATGCTCTAATATTAAATGGTCTAAACACATCAATGTAGATCCAATTCAGCTTGATGCAGTTGCTTACCAAGATGATCAATGGTATCAATCAAAAAAAGTCTATGATTTAAACATACCAAGAATAGAAACATGGCTAAAAAGATCTTCTATCTTTGAATTATCAAAAAATAATAACTTATTTTACAAAAAAGCAAAGCAAAGAATTCTGCAACTAAACAAAGAAACAATTGATATCATAAAAAGATTTGAAGAAGTATTTGATATTCTCAGAGAAGCAACAATGTATGTCTATGCAACTCATCCTATTGAAGAATATTACACGAGAAAACTTAACAAAGAAGTTCCTAAATATGTAAAAAAAGATATTGATAAATTTATTGGCGATGCTTCCTTTCCAATAAAAAAGAATAAACATTATTATTTTGAACAAGCTATGAGAAACCAGGAATCTCCTAAAAAAATAGCTGAAGAGTTTGGTTGGATCAAATGCAGGTTTGCTTTTGTTGAACCATTTACTGAAGATGAAATTAAAGACCAAATGAAAAACCTTGCACATTCCGAAGAACCAAAACAAATTGAAATACCAAAACCTTTGCAAGAATTATTCAAAGAAGTAAAAGAACTTGTTTATCTTAGAACAGCAAGAACAGATGTTTTGTATGAATTACTTTTCCTAAGCAGACCAATTTTAATAGAAACAGCTAAACATTATAATATGACATTGCAAGAATTAAAAAATTGCACTGGACAAAGTCTAATTAAAGGAAAACCTGACAAGTATAATGATGATTATTGTGCATTAGGCTATAAAGATGATTTTTTCTTTTCAAATGAAAAGTTTATAACACATATTAAAAAAAATACAAGTAATGAAGTAAAGGGTATTATCGCTCAAACTGGTAAAGTAGCAGGAATCGTAAAAATATTGAAAGGAGTAGAAGATTTAGATAAAGTAAAGAAAGGTGATATCTTAGTTACTCAAATGACTTTTCCAAGTTTCTTACCTGCAATGAATCGTGCTGCTGCCTTTATCACAGATGAAGGAGGCATAACCTGTCACGCAGCTATTGTTGCTAGAGAAATGAAAAAACCTTGTATAATTGGAACTAAGAATGCTACTAAAGTTTTAAAAGATGGTATGAAAGTTGAAGTTAATGCTGATGATGGACTCGTTAAAATAATAAAATTAAAATAAAATTCCTAGCCTATATAATGCAGATCCCATCCATACTATAAATACAATGTAAGATAGAGCAAATGCCCAATGCAGTGGAATACCCTTCCAAAAATGATGTGTTTTTTTGCTATGATACATTGCTGTTGCAGTCATTATAGCATATCCTAAACAGTCTAGAACCAATAAATACCAAATTATTCTTTCTATCATATCTTCCCCTCTTTTATTATATTGTATTATTCGATTATATAAAGTTTACTTTTAAGAGGATAGAATCCAGATTAATTTAATAGTGATAAATTAGGGAAAACTTTTTAAAAACTATATTTTTTTGAACACATTTTAGGTTCTAGATTTGCTCCTCTCCCCCTACCTGGTAAGGGGAGAGGAGCAAATCAGTCAGTTATGTAAAATATAAAGGAAACAACTAGTTTTAATGCGCCGAAAAAAAAGATTATAGGCACAACAGTAAAAAAAGTTACTAATAATACCTTTTACAACTCTTAGAACAAGTATCATAATAATCATCATTGATAGGATCATACTTCTCATTACACTCTTCAGAACATCTCTTATGAATTTTATAAAGCAAATAATCTAAATAATCTCCATCATAGTGTAATGCAAACCTATCATATTTGTATCTATCATCATATCTATAATAATCATAGTATCTGTTATTATAGTAATTATCATAATACCTATGATATCTATTATCTCTGTATCTTCCATTATCATCGTATTCTTTATCTTTATATCGTTGATAATCATAATAATCTACATACCATCTTTCATCATAAGGAAATCTATCATACCTATACCTGTCATAATAATCCCCATCATAATATCCTTGGTATGAATAATAACCCCTATAATCATCATAGTCTCTATCATAGTATTCTGATCTTCTTACTTTACTAAGATGACTTGATAAAAGATCATAATCTGGTTGATCAATATAATTATTTGAATTTGTACTTTTCCATTGTCTTTGAGTAGATTCTTCAACTTCGTAAGTAGGTTCTTCAACAGTTTCAACTGGATCATCATAAACAACATAAGTAATTGCATTAACACTAGCAATAACTAAAAGAAACATTAGAATGAAATTAAATATTCTTCCCCCCATAATAATCACATGTCTTAAATCTTTAATAAACTTCCTGTTCAGGACACTCAGCTACACATCTAGCTATATAATTACTTTCTTTCTCATTATAAAAATCTAAACACAATCTAAATGCTTGAGTTCCTTCTTCATAATTATCAAAACACTTATCAAAGTCTAATTCAAAATCTCTGTCACAAAAAGTATCGCATCTCTTAACTCTATGTTCATTTTCTTGATCATAAAAATCTTTACATTCACCATCAAGAGGATGATAAGGATCATTATAATATTCTCTACAAATATTTGATTTTCTAAAATAACCTCTTCTTGAATCATAATCATCATATCGATCTGAATAACCATGTCTATAACCATATCTTCTATAATCAGAATTAAAAGTATCAACACTAGGTCCTGTTACCCATTGCCTATTAGCGTTTCCCCAATAATCAGAGCCATCTATAGTATAACTAACCTCTCCACCAATAATTCCTCCAGTATAAGGGAAAACTTGTTGAGGCTCTTCATAGATAACATACGTTAGAAAAGTAGCTCCTAGTAAAACAGCAACTAATACCAGACCATAATATGCCTTATCCCCCATGAAAGGTGAAAATATATTGTCATTTAAAAACTTTTGCTTAAACAATTATTTGATAGTAAAAAAATAATTACACCATAAAATATATAAACATACAAATTGTTTAAAATTGCATGAGTGAAGAACCAAAAGAAGAACAAACAGATTCACAAGAAGAATCTAAAAAAGAAGAAGAGAAAGGTATCACTATAAAAAAAGAAGAAAATATCCAAGAGTGGTATCAACAAGTAGTTCTCAAAGGTGAATTAGCTGATTTTTCTCCAGTAAAAGGATTTATGGTTATTAGACCAGATGGCTATGCTATCTGGCAGAGAATTATGGATTATTTTAACATTGTATTAAAAGAAATGAAAGTGAAAAATGCTTATTTCCCCTTATTAATTCCTGAATCCTTTTTTAAAAAAGAAGCAGAGCATGCAGAAGGCTTTGCTCCTGAGTTAGCCTTTGTCTTAAGAAAAGATGATGAAAAAGATAGATTAGCTATTAGGCCTACTTCAGAAACTATTATGTATGATTCATATGGCAAATGGATTAGATCTTGGCGTGATTTGCCATTAAAAATTAATCAATGGTGTAATGTTTTGCGTTGGGAAGTGTCTGATGTAAAATTATTTTTACGTTCTCGAGAATTTTTATGGCAAGAAGGCCATTGTGTCTATGCAACTGAAGATGATTGTGAAAAAGATACAAAAAAAGTGTTAGATGAGTATAAACGATTAGCAGAAGAACTTTTAGCTGTTCCAGTATTATCTGGTAAAAAAACTGAAAAGGAAAAATTCCCTGGAGCTAAAACAACTTATGCTATAGAATCATTTACTCCAGAGGGTAAAGCTTTACAATTAGGAACATCTCATAATTTAGGGCAAGGCTTTGCTCGAGTTTTTGATATTCAATTTGTAGATAAAAATGAAGATGAGAAAACACCTTGGCAGAATTCTTGGGGTATTTCTACTAGAATGATTGGCGCAATTGTAATGCAGCATGCTGATGATAAAGGATTAGTTTTACCTCCTCGAGTTGCAGAGCATAAAGTTGTTATTGTCCCAATTATGTTTAAAGGAAAAGATAAAGCAGTTTTAGAAAAAGCTCGAGATATTAGAGACAAATTAAAACAATACAATCCTATCTTAGATGATAGAGATGAGTATTCTCCTGGTTGGAAGTTTAATGAATGGGAAATGAAAGGAATCCCAATTAGAATTGAGATAGGCCCTAGAGACTTATTATCAAACCAAGTTATAGTAGTAAGAAGAGATACAGGACAAAAACAACCCATTAGCATAGGTAATGTTGGAAAATTAGTAAATAAATTACTCAATGAGATTCATGTTGCTATGTTTACTAAGGCTAAAGATTTTTTAGACTCTTCTATTATAGAAGTAGAGGATTTTGAAACCTTTGAAAAAGTTATGAAGAGTAAAAAATTAGCTAAAGGTTTATTTTGCGGTAAAACTGATTGTGAGAATCAAATTAAAGAAAAAACACAAGGAACTAGTAGATGCATTCCATTAGATGAAGATAAAAAACAAGGTAAATGTATTCATTGCAATGCAGATTGTGATACTATTATTATATTTGGGAAAACATATTAATTAGTTTCATTACCTAATCCAAAATCTTTGTAAAAATC
>CEPX01052403.1_pt1 | contig 16150 bp, 11 predicted proteins | sample 361361 | NCBI WGS metagenome assembly CEPX01 (sample SAMEA2619974, study PRJEB7988) | marine metagenome | biome: marine biome (ENVO:00000447); feature: mesopelagic zone (ENVO:00000213) & marine oxygen minimum zone (ENVO:01000065); material: "saline water (ENVO:00002010), including plankton... | reverse complement strand
GGAACAACTTCTTCAGGAACAACTTCTTCAGGAACAACTTCTTCAACAATGGGCTCTACGGCCTCTTCTATAGGAGGAGCAATATCCTCTACTACCGTATCTTCCCTTGTGGGAGCAATTACGTCCTCTTGGCTAATTTCTTCAACAGGAGCTGTATCTTCTTGGATATCTCTAGAGTCTAACTCTTCTATTAAAGTTATAAGGTTGTTTGCTTCTTTTCTAGTTATTTTTTCTCCAGTAATTTCTCTCCAGTGCTTAATGATAACCAAGTAGTTAGTAATTTTATCACCATTAGAGATAATACCATCTTTAAGAGCATTAAGATTGTTACGCACTTGCTCTTCTTCTATAATTTCAGCAGGCCTCTTATCCTCAAGCATGAGTGGCATCTCTTCACGAAGAGTTTTAAGCCGATTAGAGGCTTCTTCTGCCTTCTTTATTGCTTCATTGTACTGAGCGTCAAAACGTTTTAATCTTGCATCTCTAAGCTCTTTATTGATACCCTCTTGTTCTCTTCTCGCTTGAATCACCTTCATCACTTCTGCTTTTTCTTTAGCAGTCTCAAAGGTGAGCGGTACATTGAACTTTTCTTTCCAGTATTTTTGTATTTCAGCAGGAGTAACTTTTTTATCAGCTTCAATTTCATGAGCGTAAGAAAGGTTTCTTCCAGCATCAACCATATCTCTAAGAGTCATATTCTCATTGATACGATTTTGTAATTCAGGGTCTTCGGCAAGTACCTGTGCTATATTCTCAGGAGTATATTCAAGATCTTGCTCTCCTAGTGCATCTTGTATTGATCTATTAACTCTTGGGGATATTATTCTTCGAGCTTTACCAAGACTTAATCCAGTAAGACCAGATATTGCCGTTAATGCCGCCATGTGTGGAGCTGTCTCTATCATCTCTGTTTTGAGACCTTCCCAACCATCGAGAAGTATATCCCCAACATCTTTTTCACTTAACCCAGCATCGGCAACATTTGTTTCTTTTGCTATTGTGGTTATAGCTTTTTGAACACCCTCTTGGCTAGTTTGAACAGCAAAGTTAGATGCTAATTTTTGAGCCGCCTTAACTCCACGTTTTTTGATAAACTTTTGAACACCTTCTTTAAGGAGGTTCTTAAACCTATCTTTCCCAAATGTACTAACTAAATCTTTAAATCTTCCAACTTGAAGTTGTTCTACCAAACCACTAGCAATACCAAAGAGAATAGCATTTCCTGCAGCATCTTCCGGAGCAACACCTTCTCTAACAGACTCTTCAAATATCCCACCAGCTTCAGCACTCATCCAATCAGGAGCCATTACCGTAGGAGCGAGCATAGTTCCAACTCCAGGAACAGCACCAGCAACAGCACCTTTAGCCATGGTTTTTGACATTGGACCAATAATCTTAGCTACTTCTTTAGCGAAATTAACAGCTTTACCGTGATCTATTGAGTTATCATCTATTTCACGTTTAACAATTTCAAACTGTTTGGCTAGTTTTGCCGCTCTTTGCGGATTTGTTGCAGCAGCCCAACCAATCATTGAAGAGATATCGTGTTCTAAAGTTCCTTCAAAAAATCCCTTTAAAATCTCTTCATCGGCTTTACCACTACTAGGAAGTTTATTTACTACAAAGTTTAATCTATCGTATATATTATGAATTTGTTCATCAGTAGAGTATAGGCTTTCTGCAACCTTATTCCAATGTTTCTTTTCCATGCCTCTACGGAATTGCTCACTACGCATTATGTAACTTCTAACACTATCAAGATCAGCCTTTACTTCAGCTTCATCTTTACCCATTTTAATAAGAGCATCTTCTACAGGTTGAAGAGATTGCTTTGTTGGGACTGTCCCCATAAACTCAAAATCATCATGGCTAAATACATTATTACTTATCTTACCGATTGCCGTTAAAATATCTTTACCACGAGTGTTTTCAGCTTTTACAGCTTCTCTGTATTGAGGGTCTCCTTCTGATATACCACTTGCTGTTGGTATTGAAACCTTTTCTCCAAGGCTAAATCCACCAGCTTTTATGTCCGCTAATCCCGATCCTATCTGACTTAATAATGTAGATTCGTCCTTTGAGGGGGTAACGGCTTCAGGTTCAAATTCTAACGGTTCTTGTATTTCAACTTCAGGATCAGCCTGTGGAGCAAAGATATCTCCTCTTTCAGCAATAGTCTCTAATTCAGATGGAATCTCTTGACGTTCAAACTCAGCTTCTTCTTCAGCAGCCTTTAAAAACTCTTGAGATTCCAACCTTTCTTGAGTAGGATAAGCCTCATCTATTCCTTTGAATAAATCATTTATATCTAATGGATCTACTTCAGCATCAAACTCTTTTGTAGCTTCTATTCCTTTAAAAAGATCATCTATTGCAGACACTATTAACCTCTTCCAGCTTTTAATTCTTCCACTAATTTAGACTTAAGTTCTGATATTAACTCAGGGAATCTATCTTTGTACTTCTCAAGTCTTATAAGAATATCCTTTTTGCCTTCAATCCCCTCATTGTCCCATGTTCGTCTAATATTACTTTCTTGACTTGATTTTGCTGTAGTAGCAGGAGCAGGTTTACCAGTCAATGCTTGAGCAGTAGGAGTTGCATTAGTTTCTACCACAGGAACCTCTATAGATGGGGTTTCTAGTTCAACTTCGGGTTTTTTTAATGACTGTAAGTGCTCAAGGTATCCTCTTACTTTTGGGACATAATCAAGAGTTTCTTTTCTAGTCTTCCATGTGTCATTATTAACTCTTACATCTCCAGCATTGTAAGCAGCAACAACAGACTCTAGACCTTTTTTCTTCCCATAAACTCTAAGCCACCGTTTTAAAAGTCTTCCTGCAACATCAATATTTGTAGCTGGGTCTTTCCATTTGTTTTTAGGGATTTTAAAGTGTTTAAGATTATCTGGCATAATCTGCATTAGACCCTGAGCTTTGCTAGATTCATTTTCAGCGTTAGGGTTTCCTTTGCTCTCTTGAGCCATTATAGCTACAATTAAATCTTCTGGAACCCCATGTTTATCAGAAACATCTTTTATTAGATCACCATAATTATTTTTAATCTCGTCTAAAACATTTTGGAGTTCTTTGGAAGCGACTTTGCTTTCAAGAGTCCAATTAGTAGGGTAATCACCTACCTGAGTAGAAGCAGTAATCTCTCTTTTAGGTTCATCTGGTCCAAACTCAGATCCCTCTGGTAAAACATCCATAAATGATTGCTGTCTAGCTTCTTTGCCTTGAACAAGAGTCTCTTTTCTTTTTTCAAGACCACCCATTCTTCTTACAGCTTCATCGTATTGGCTTTCTGAGACAGGTTGTAGCGTTTTAGGATCAACATAATCTGTTGCACCTTCAAATGCTTCAATAATGGTTTGGACTTTATTTATACTAGCATCAACCTTGGCTAACTCAGTATCAGCTTTTTCTTCTGCGGTTCTAAGCTTATTAAGCTCAGTTGCAAGGAATTCACTATCCTTGCCGCCTTTTCCTTTTAATCCAGCTTTTATCTTGTCTATATCAGCAAGAAACTTACTCTTTCTAACTTTCTCAGTTGCAATCTTAGCTTTAGTAAGCTCATCAACTGGTTTTTGTCCTTCAGGAAGTCCAGCATATAATGGTGTGTCTTTAAGCTTTCGCATACTAAGTTCAGGATAATTTTTAGCCATGAATTGAGCAAGCCCTTGTTTGGACTCAGCCGTTGTAGCACCTTCTGTAGAAAACTTCTTTATCATGTTAATAAGTTCTGTAGAAGCACTGTAATCCTTCTCTATCTTAGACTTTGCTTCCATAGCTTGCTCATTAGACAACTCAGGAGCACTCTCATATATTTGGTAAGATCTATTTAACTTCTCAGCAAGCCTCACATAATCGTCTTTAATATTATCAGGAAGAGTTTCTATTTTTTGCATCAAGTCTTCAGAAAGTATTTTGCCAACATCAGCAATTTGCTTAGGATTTTGCTTCATTTGGTTTTGTATTTCTTCTTGCCTTTTAAGCTGAAACTCTTGATTTTGAATACCAAGCTCACCTGCACGTTCTTGTTGAGCCCCAAGTCTTTGCTGTTGAGCCTGTTGTTGCTCTTGCTGTCTTAATTGTGGTATTTGAGATATTAACCCACCAACTTGTTGCCCAGCCTGTGCTATTGTTGAACCAAGATTAGAAACGCCACGAAATGGATCATATCCAAAAAACGCCATTATTATCTCCCACTTAACATATTTGCTAATTGATTTCTCATAACATGACTTTGATTTATCATACCAAGAGTATCATTAATTTGTTGCCTGTTTGCTTGAAATGATTGCTGTTGTTGTCTAAATTGGCGTTCTTCAGCCATCCCAGATCTTTGCAAGTCTATTTGTTGCTCTTGCAACGCATTCTGTTGTTGTTGTGATATTTGTTTTCGTTTAATATCAAGTTCATGCATTCTTTGTTGCAATTCCGCAAGCCTTTTTGATTCAGCCTGAGCCTCACGAACTTCTTTTCTACGAATCCCTCCACCTATAATACTACTTAATAAGCTTATTCCACCACCAATTAAGCTTGCCGCTATTAATGACATATTTTACTCCTTATTCAAATGGGATTTCAACACCTGAAGTGTTAACCTCAGAACCTCCACCCTCAGTATTAACCTCTAAAGAATCTCCAGCAATGTCACCATCTGGAATTGTCTTTGTTTTTTTCTTAGGGGTAGAAGTACTCTTTTGTGTTTGTACTCCGCTACCACCCTTACCTCTCATATATTCTTTGTAAGCAGGGTGATCTTTTGACATTCCTGCTGGAAGTTCTATATCACCATCAGAATCTTCAAGGCTTCTTAGATGATTAACCTGAATATTAAGTATTTCATTTGCTTGTTCTTCTCTACCACTGTTTATATAGTATTTATAAAGAGAGTTATTAACAGCAGAAAATGGCACAGTTGGCATCATACGAGCAGGAATCTTTTCTCCATTTACAATTCTAAATAGTTTACCACTTTGCTCAAAAACATCACCTTCTACTTTAGAACCTAAGTACTCTTCGTAATCGCCTTTAAGTCCGATCCACCCGTTTTTCTTAAACTGTTTATTATAGTTCTTATCTGGGTTGTTAACAATGAAACTATCTGCTTCTTCCTCTGTTTTAAAATTACCAACCTGGTTACCATTAGCATCAGTAACAATAAACGAATTGCTTATCTCAAGACCTTGTGGATTCATTAGTGTCCAATTAACAACAGACATAGCCTGATTTGCTTGATCTTGGGTTATAACGCCCTGAGTAACAAGATCTGCATACATTGTTTGAGCTTGAACAATAGGATTAGTGTTCATTATCATAGGAGTCATCATACCCCTTAGTTCTTCTTCACTAAGCCCGTATTGCTCCATCACGCCTTGTTGTTTAGCGAGATTTATACTATCTTCTACACCTTGCCCAAGAGCGACAATATCAGCAACAGCACTGAGAGATTTCTTAGTTTTAAGCATTTGTAGGTCAATAGGAGTTCCATAAATCTCAGTAAGTATATCTTCAGCTCGATCAAGATTTTCTAATCCACCTTGTTCTATAAGATTATTAGCAAGAGTCTCTTTTTGTTTTATTTCAAATTGAGTTCTTAACATTCCTTGTTGAACAGCTTGGTTCGTTGCATCAATTGCTGCTTGAGACTCTAATTGTGTAAGTTGGTTCATCAAGTTTCCACGTTCCATACTTTGAGAACGTTCTCTTTCCTGTTGCAATAACCTAGAAGTTTCAGGGGTTAAACCTTGCTGTAACTCTTGTTGTTGCACTGCGGCCGTAGAAGCTCCCTGAGATGCTGTCAATTCACCCATTAAAGTGTTCTTCATTCTATCAAACAACTGACTATTTCCACCAGCTATTTTATGAAGATCAAGCAACCTTTTGTCCCACTGTTTTTTGAAATCACCTACTGTTTGAGGTTGATCAGCCGTCCCTTCCATAACACCTTGCATTGATTGAAGTGTTAAAGGTTGCTTCTCAGGTTTCTCTGCCGTTAGCTCACCTTGTTGCTGTTGAGGTTGCTGTACCTGCTGTTGTGGTATTTGAGCCGGCTGTTGAGGTGGTTGTTGTTGAACTTGCTGTGGTATTTGAACTTGTTGTCCAGTTTGACCATGACGGGTTAATCCAAGTGACTCTTGAGTAGTAGTAGGGCTTTGCACAGCTTGTGTTTGAGCTTGAGGAGCTTGTTGTGCTAACTGGCTAATTGGTTGAAACTGCTGTTGAGGTAACCCTAATGCATTTTGCTGTTGTGGTATTTGAGCCGGCTGTTGAGGTGGGATAACGCCACCTTCTTGGTATGACGGTATATTTCCACCAGCCATGTAGTTTTGGATTATACCACCATTCCTAAAGCCGTTCTGCCCATTCTCCATGCTCATAGCTTGCATTTGCTGAGATTCGGTGTTTAACGGCATCATTCCACGTCTTACATCTTTATGAGGGGTAACCGTCTTCCCACCATTGGCGTTATTATTAATAATCTCACCTTCATGTATAACAGCAGGTCTTCCACTTGAAAAATCTAACAAAGCAGGTTTATTAGGCTGAACAATATTATCAGGTCCAGCACCAGTGTACAATGAAGTTCTATTGCCATAAGGGGTATTTATACGGCTAACCTCAGTAATCTTGTCTCTATTCTTGTTATTCCTATCAAGTATATTCCAAAAATAATCGCCTCTAGCCATCATGACTCCAATTGTATCTTTTTATTGCCTTGCGATGTTCTAACTATTATAGAGTTAACATCTCTTTTAACATATTCTATATATCTATTATTTTCAAGTTCTTTAATACGAGCCTCTTGATTATTTATAATATTCCATAAATTTGTCGTATTTTGATTCATTTTTCTAATAATCTCAGAAAGATCATCTGTTTCTCTAAGAGTCCGTATTGGGCTTTTTATTGTTATTAATTTTTCAGCCATTAAAACCAACTCGGGCATATTGAGTTTGCATTGTTTTCTTTAACATCATCAAATATATATTGTAACGTCTCTGTACTGTTTATTGTAGCATTAGATTCAAATCCTCGCATATCAAAATAACTATCTCCATCGATAAATTCAATACTACTTATAGGACTTAAAGAATCAGATACGATGTTTAAGAAGTACCACGTTCTTGTTGATAGGTCATTTGGGTCATCAGGATTTATTCTTGCCTCTAAAGAATCTACGACATCTACTGTTGGTGGCACAGCTTGAGAGAATGTTGGGCCGTTTTGGTTTGTACTCCAAATTGTAATAAAATACAAAGGGAAACCAAGAAGAGTTGAAAGGTTTAAGTTTAAATTACTTGGGTTGATAACTGTAAAGGCACTAGCATTATAATTATCAGGACCAGCTGAAGCTAAATAATCACTACTATCTCCATAGGCAACCATATTATTATCTTTAAGTAAATTCGTTGATCTTGTGAGCCATGACCCTAAATCATTATCAGCATTAAACTGATATGTTTTTTCTGTCATTTGGGGTTGAGATGGCCATCTTGCATGATCATAATTTGTGAGATAAACCTCAGATCTCGTAAATCTATACTCAGAGGTTGTTGTCTCTATTGCTATTTGAAGTATATTCCCTTTTATTTTTCTATCAAAAAACAATTCTCTATCAACAGGGACATCATGGGCATGTGCTACTTTTTCTAATTTTTCATCAGCATATAACTCTAAATCCACTTCAAAAGCACTGCGTAATCCTTTTGCATCATAACCCGTTTGCCCTTGATTTTTTATCCTCATTGGTTGATAAAAAAGATTTATATCACTCATTTGTTGGTAATACGACTCATGAGATCCTTTGTATTCCTGAAGCCTTACTCGTGTTACAATTTCAATACCAGATTCTGAATCTAAAGGATTTAAACGCCCTTTCCAAGATTCTTTAACAAGTGCATCTGAGTTAATTTTTCTTGTATTATATATATATGGGAAACCATCAATAGAATCAAACACAATTTCCTCATGGTCACCTTGTTCATTAAATATTGATACCAAAGATCCATTAGAGTCAGGCCATACATGACTATCTCCACTATTTGTACTCCATCCTATACCTTGAGTTTCATCATTCCCATAGGTTAGTGAAGTTCTTTCTAAGCTTTGTCCAATTCCAACCAAAGAACTGAGAACCTCTTTAGCCGTTATCTCTGTTGGATACTGGTAAGCAACACCATTAACAACTAAAATAAGCCTTAAAATATAAGTCCCTGGAGCGATATAAGTATGTTGTGGTGGATTTTCTCCAACAAAAGAATTTCCATCACCAAAGTTCCACAAATAAGTTATTGAAGGTAGTGCAAGATAGTATCCAAAATGAGACTGTTGAAACCCATTAGCAACCCCACTCTCATCAACAAACCCGAAATGAGCAATTGATAACCCTTGAAGATCAAAATCATCAAGGATAACAGAGTTTAGAGTTATTGTTACGACCAAAGGAGCATTACCAATAACAGGATCAACAGAATAATCTACGATAGGGCTAGCCATTTATACTCCACATATTAAGACCTCTTTTTATATCCCACTCCATTATAGCCTCAACATTAAGTTCTGCTATTTTAGAGTCTTGAATTGCATTCACAGCAATATTGTCGCTGTATTTAGATCCATCAAACAATCTAACAGCTGGTTCATTAGTGTATATAATTTCTCCACCGTTATCAATACTTGCCGTGCATCCCTCTCCAAAACATCCTACCTTGTTTGTAATAAGTTTTGGATCAGCATAAGAAACTATAAACTCTCTAAGAAGTGGTTCTCCACCATTAATCTCCACAGTTGTATCAAGATAAAATGTAAAATGCTTTCCAAATATGCATAATACATCAGGATACTCCTTTAGTCTTGTTATAGTTCCAACAGGTTTAGTGTTTTTTTGTTTTGTTGGGTGGTATGCTCCTGTTCTATAAAAATCTCTTACCTGAGAATAATAATATTCACTATCCCTAACTGCACTAACAAAATAAGCACCGCCTTTTACTGCACCAAAACCACCATCTGGAAGTGGCTTAAAAAATCTTGTTTGAAGAAAGTAAAAATTATCACCTCTTCTCTCATAAGATTTCAGCATATCATCTTCTATAGTATCGTTAAAAACCCTTATACTTGGGTCTACCGAGCAAGAAAAAGCTCCTGAGTTATTAAAATCAGTAGGGACACCATCAGGCTCAAAAACAACAACTCTATCGGTCTCAAGTACTTTTGTTATAAAAGAGATTCTACCGTCTGCCCAAAATAACTGCAATCCAACATCACTACTATTAAAATCCCTAGTATTTTCTTCAGCGACATACATAATATCACCATTATCAGCGACCTCTCTATACCCTTGGAAGTAGTTTTGTCCTCCAACAATATACCATTGGTCGATAGTGGGGTTTGTCGGCAAAGATTCTGCAGTCACCCTGAATACAACATTAATACCGCTTCTTTCTATGTATTCTAATATTGTATATTCTTCTAACAAATCTTCACTTTTAATAACAGTACCAACGTCATCAACACTCATTGTTTCACTTTCAAAAGTAATCAATCCAGTATTACCATTAGGTTCTTGGAAAAAGCTTATAGCATATCCCATTTTTGAAAGAGGAACATCATCTACATAAAAGAACTTGTTTTCAACCGTTCTAAAATCAGCATCATCGGCAAGAATATTAGTTGTTCTATAAACAGAAAAATGTGTATAATGGCGATTGTCGCCAAAAGGCATTTCGAGATTTATTTGATTCCCATTATTATCTAATTGGGAGATCTCATTAAGAGTTATTGATTCTAAAAAATCTCTAGCCCTTAATGGAGTTGTATTAGCAGCACTTTCATGTTCAAGTTCTTGTCCTAACGAAGCATCTGTTCTATTTAAATTTATAGGGGCTCCAGTATTCCTACTAAGAGTTACAAGATAGTTGTATTTATATTCAACATCTATTAATCCAGTTATAGGATAAGGGTCAAATCCTTCAACATCTACATCCACAGATCCTGGGTCTGATAATGCCTCATCAACACCCCAAACTCCCGTACCCCAAATTCCAGATCCCCAAGCCATTTTAAACCGCCGTTAAGTCAAATTTTTGAACAGTACCACCTTTGTCTTTCCAACATAAAGTGTTTTGATCCGAAGAAAAATAGATACAATTGTTTTGTGCAAAAATATCAGATATTGTCACAGGTTCAATGCATCCATTTCCATGGATAAACATATCAGATCCACCAGTTGAAAAAACTTTAAACTGACTCTCAACAGGTATTGTTGCTAATCCGTTTCTCGTCCTTTTTATTTCTATATAATACAATGCTGTCGTTGAAGTGCCTTGATAAAGATTACTTGTATTCCACCCGCCAGGAGCATTAAACGTTATCTGTCCAGATGTATTACTAAATCCATTTGTACCATCAGAGTTTATTGTTAAAGGAGCCCATGTGTCATTTCCTGTGCTGTATTGATACTCTGACAATATGTCTTGATTCGCTGCCGTAACGAGATCAACCTCAAGGATAGAGAACGGACTTGAATATCCAATTATAATAGTATTATTATCATTTACAAAAATTTGCACATCAGATCCAGGTGTTTGAAACTCTGTTGATCTATCTGTAACAGTCGTCCCATTATACACATACCCAGCAACAGGAGCCAAGGCTGGAGTGGCACTAACTTTTAAAGCATGAGTGAACCCAGGTTGAGCACTGTAAGCTATCTTCTCAGCAGCAGCATCACCAGATACTACCGCAACAAAAGCTCTAATTAAACTAGTACTATCAGATGTCCCAGCAGAGCCTTGAGTATTTAAAACAACTGGCAGACCAGCCGCAGACTCTCCCGGTGCTAATTGCACTATCAAATTAGCCGCAACTCTATTTTGATCATTAGTATCATTAACAAAAGTGTTCCCGTCATCACTTTCAGCTTCTGCTACATGGGTGAAAAAAGTTTCTCCACTAAAAATTCTTGATATATGAGTTGTGTCTTTATGTGCTCTATCGTATTCCTCCCAAACACCAGATCTTCTCACATACCAAACTAAATCATTAGTGCCGCTTTCTGTCTCTGTTTTAAAATCTCCATCAGATACTGTCACTGGTTCCGTAGAAGAAACGAAATAAAAAACCCCATTACCTGGGATTAACAAATCTTCCTTATTAATTACTGTGCTTTTGTTTTGCATACTTGCAACTGAAAGAGTTTCGAAAGCATCAGCAAAATTAGGAGTTTCTACATCTTGAGTATCTTTTTTTGGAATTTGATTGCCGTTGACGATTATATATGGCATCTCGTACTCCTTTATCCTATAAAATTCTTTTCCCTGTAATCTGTCCATCCATGGCAAATTAACTCTAAGTATAATATATCACCTCCAGCGGAGGCGGTAGTTGACGTGTTTGATATTGCAAAATTATCACTTGTAAGCTCGAATGCTTCACGTGAAACATTCTTTATGTACGTAGAAAGTGAGTATGTTAAATGATGGTAATTGCTATAATTATATCTAGTAGAATTGTCATCATCTATATCAACAACCACGTCATGAACATTTGTCGCAGTTCCACCATATCTTACAGAACACTTGTATATTGTCTCATTGAGAGATGGGGCTAAAGCTAATGTGGTTAATGGGCCAGAAGCTGATGATCCACCAGGAGTCATTGGTGAAGTTGCTGGAATTAACAATCCTAAAGTGTCAATGTAAATATGCGAATTATATGCATCTATATCATTTTCTACAAGTTTTAGTGCAAAAACATTATCATCAACACTTCTAGTTGGCATTATTATTGTTGTACCTGAAGAAGTACGAGTTATAGTAGAGCCTATTCTTCTTAGGTATATATCATTTAATGGTATACTATTAACAGATGAAAGAGTGTTTACAGCGTTAATTCCAGACCGAGATGTGTCTGCGAATAGAAAATCATTAGACCCTTCACTTAGTATAAAAAAGTAAACAGATACTCCAGATCCAAATGTGGTAACACTATTTGCCATAAAACCACCAGCATCCCAATAACTCCAATCAGTATGCCCCAAATTTATAACTGGTTTATTTGATAATGTTTGTATTGATCTTATTAAAGTGTCTGCTAAATACCACTGGGTAGATCCATTTTTGTACAATCTTAATAATCCGCTTGACACAGTAACAGCGTCAACAGAACATTCTACACTACATCCTGATATGTCGCCAAAAGCATGTTCACCTCTAACAAGATCAACAGCTTCCGAAACCTTTTTATTTATTTTATTATCAGTTGTTGGATTTGTTATCGAGTTGTATGTTGTGTCATCAAGATAAACGAATGTTTTAGATATTGTATCTGTATCTTCGATTTGCACAGACAATTCATCATTTATATATTTAATCCATTGGTAGTATGTATTAAAGAGATAATTAAACTCTTCATGTTTTGGATAGTCTCTTGGAGTATAACCAACATCTTCTTGAGTTGATGTTGGTTCGATCTTATCAGCTGTTGGACCTATTGCCCATACTGGAATTATTTCTGGCTTTGCCATGATACACCCTTATTATAAAATTGCTCCACCTGTTTTATCTGATTCACCAGAATTGGTAGAGCCAGAGAACCCTCTAGGGGCATACGGATTTTCTCCATCAGAACTTTGAGATGTTTCAAATCCAAAAAAATACTTAATTTTGTTTACAGCTTTATTTGGTCTAACTGAATTTATTTTCCAAAAATGAGAAGGTTCATCACCTTTATTGACTTTTATTCTGAAGTGCCCATTATCATTAGTAACAACAACATCTCCTTTAATTTCACTCATAACAGAGCTAGAATCAAAAGGCTGTCTTTCTACTATTCCATGAAGTTCATTCCATTCCATTATAGGAACACTGCCTTCATAAAACTTATCACCAGCATGGTAATACACTTTATTAACAGATGGCATGTATATTGATGAATGTATTCTAGGCTGTATCAAGCATTCTTGATAATCACCATCAGGGATAAAGTCTGCCCTAGAAACCTCTAATGTGTCTGAGTCTATAACATTGGTGATAAGATCTCTTCTGCCGTTATACCCTGTAGAAGGATTGAATGTTTCCCCATACAAAAGATACATTCCAACAATTTTAGATGTGAACGGTATTGGAAAAGTAAAATCATTCCTTGTTATTTTATTTCCAGACTTAGATAATCTGAAATTATAAAAAGCACCATTAAACATCTGACTTGAATAGTTTTCATAATGGGGGATTGATAAACGGCCTTTATAAATAGGAGTGTCAAGAGTCGTATCTATCTCATAAAGTTCATATCCTTGAGGAGTGGGATAATCTTCTTCATAATAATACCCAGAGCCAAGGATTGTTAAATTAACATCCATGCCAACAGTAAAACTGCCACTGCCTTGAATATCACTAGTGTCGTATTCATACTGAGAGTCTATAACGTCATCAGTAACACCAGTAATAGTAAATTGCTTGTAATTATCTGGGTCAGCTATCTCTGATAGTGCAACTCTTGTGTTAGTAGCAACACCACTTAATATAGATGTAACATCTGTAGAAGAGTCATCAAGATATGATGCTTTCACCTGTGTAGGGGTGTCTATAGCTTTTCCACTACCAACTATTATTATATTTGATGAGTATTTATAATGAATTTGTGTAGTTCTACTACTATCAACTTTTCTACAATTAAAATAAAGCCGTTTAGCCTCTCTTAAAGGGAGATTCTTAAAATCAGTATAAGAAAGAGATAAGAAGACATCCCCGGTTATAGGAGCACTACCTTTTGCTTCATATATTGTCCCATTTGGCATGAGTGCATCAGCGTATGTTTCATTGTAATCTGGTGTTAATTGGTAATCGGCTCTATTATGAAGTAATGTTCCTGGTGCACCTCTAACCTCCGAACCAAAAGCACGAGCGTTATCAAGCTCTTCTAAAGCTCCATTGGGTGTCTCTATCTTATCAGTTACAAGACCTTTATCAAAAACCTTGTGAGACCGTTCTACTCCTCTTTCAAGAAATTTTCTTCCATGTGGTGAGAACCGTCTTCTATTGCGAGACATTAGCCTATATCCCTTATTATGAATTGTTGATTACCACGATTATGAAGGTTACTATTGCCCTCATTCATAAACTCTTTACGGTCAAACTGTAAGAATTTTTCTTTCCTAGTAGAGTCTCCATTCACAAGATCCTCATAATATCCAACAGCCCCATTAATTAATTCATCCTGCCATTTCCCTACATCTAAAAGCATCACTGAATCAGCTGTTGTTAGACTTGGAGGAGTAAACCAGAACTCGCAATATATGTCACCAAGGAAGTTATTTGATTCATCTGCACTTTCAGCATCACCATAAGGCTTGCTAAAAAAATACGCTTCACATGGAGTGTCACCACTTGGAGGTCTAAGGTCACAAGGGAATCGAGAGAAGTCCATATTTCCGTTCTGCCCAAACTTAGTAGCCCCATAACCACTATTAAAGTATGGTGAAAATGGTTGATAAGGAGTTTGATTTACTGGATAGTAGTAATTGTTAATATTCTTTTTCACAAAAAAAGCATTAACTTTTCTAGGTGTAACGATTTGCCCTTTGTATTTAAATTCAAAAACTTCAGTACTTATAGCTAACTCGTTCCCCAAATCATCAGTAAAATTATTAGCAACAAGAGGGACACAAGAAGGCATAGGGTTAGTACCACCTATTGTAGTTTTTTGTTTTAGTACAGGATAAGGAAAATCAAGATCAATATTATCATAGTCACCTGCACATATAACATACACAAAGTCTTTAATATCATTTTGACACAGCCTTAAGTAAGCTCTATCAAGATATTCCAAGACTTCATGAGAAGATGATACCTCTGGCATATATTTTTGTATTCTGCCGAGTAGCCCTCTTGTTGTAAGCATTGTTTAACCCTTTTTTTCAGCAACCATTACTTTTATTTTAGGTAATATATAATCTTTGTACTTCATAGATCCTTGGAATTTTTCCATTGTGCAATCTTTTTTGCCTTTACCGTATTTTTTATACTCTTTTTCAATCCACTCAGATTCTATTTCATGGACTTCATTTTTACATTTTTCAAACAGCTCTTTTTCCTCTGAAGCTACTTTGTTTGTAAGAGCTTGAGCTTTTATAGCATTCTCATACATCTCTTTGTATTTAATAGTTTCTTCTTGAGACTTAACAAGGTCATCAGCTTGTTTTTGTATAATTTCAGCTTCATTAACTACCTCAATATTATTATAACCTTTTTCAACAGCAAGATCTTCAATCTCTTTTTCAATTTGCTTATCTGCAATGTAAAAAGCTTTTTTATGGCGAAAAGCAAAATAAGCCATAAAATTACGGTTATATTCAGTGTCTGGGCACCAAGCCTTTAATTGACTTGTTGTTTCTTCAGGAATAAACACAAGTCCATTTCCATGATCAACATCAGTTCCATTTTGTTGTTTAGTCGGCAGAAACTCAAAGTTTTTTCTCCCATTTTTCTCAATAACAATAACTTCTCCGCCTTGAAACCCTTTAACTCTTATTGAATCGTCACGTATGCCTAGATGATGGTGAAGCTCAATTAAATTAATTCCTGCTAGTTTAGCAAACTCAGCTGTTTTATCTTGCCCTCTTTTGGCTTTCCCTAACGTATCATGACTTATAAGATTACAATGAGCCATTTACTCTCCCTTTTACTTGTGTAAAAAACGGGGAGAAAAAAATCTCCCCTTATATATTATGTTCTAGTAGTCACTACAATCATAGATCCTTCTTGTTGAGCAGAAGAATCTGTTGGAGTATCAAGATCAAAAGCAGGTATTTGGTAAGAACAAGCACCAATATATCCTACACCGCCAAACTTATCATACTCATCATCTTGTTTTTCATAATGCGGTTTCTCTGGTTGGAATTTAACCAAAGCACTTTCACCAAGAAGGATGTTGGCGTTCCATTGTTTTGCGTCAGGGATGGTAGTTCTTTCATCATTACGACCTTGTTTAAGATAGTAAGCATTCAGAGTCGTAGAAGCAGGTGTATCACTACCTATACCAGCATTACGATTGTCACGACACACCACAACACCACCAACTACAAACTTATCACCAGGGACAATTTTATCAAGTTCTCCACTACCAAGAGCCGCTGCTTCAAC